>Ga0114994_10000569_pt1 | contig 25177 bp, 20 predicted proteins | sample ArcticOcean_MG_C_9_FD_87043 | JGI IMG/M metagenome (GOLD analysis project Ga0114994, IMG submission 87043) | Marine microbial communities from western Arctic Ocean - ArcticOcean_MG_CB2_152 | ecosystem: Environmental > Aquatic > Marine > Oceanic | place: Arctic Ocean: Canada Basin | collected...
CCTCGCAGGCGACGCGGACGCCTAAGCCGCTCGCCGCGAGCCTGACCTTTTTCCCGGACGCGCGCCACGAGCCCTCGAGGTCGAGCGTCGCGTCGCCGGCCGCGACCTTGGCCCGCAGCACGCCGTCGTCATCGAGCGCCCAGCGCACCTCGACGTCGCCGGCGCTCGCCACGAGGACCGGTTGGCTGACATGTGTAGTTGCGGCTGGCGTCGGCTCTTCAGCGGCGCGGAGAGCGTCCCGTTCGCTTCTTTCTTTGATGAGCTCTGTTTCCAGAATCGCGGCTTCTTCACGTAGCGCGGATGCTTGCTCGCGGTACTGCGCGGCGTCCTTGCGGTATGCTTTCGGGCTCTGTTGTATCGAGCTCTGATGTGTCGACAGAGCTGAGGCAGCCGAAATAAGCAAAGCAACGCCAGAGGCGTTTGCATCACGGATTTCGGGCTGGGGCGGCAAGATCACGTATCTGATCGGCTGCGAAAACTCTGTCGCAGCCTTTGAATTCGTATAAACGGAGCGAAGGGATCTGAGGACGAACAGATCAGAGCTCTGGTTCGGGTTTTCGCGTTTGAAAAGAATGCTTGCTGCTGCGTAGCCTAAGACTGATTTATATATGGTGGTCGGAACCATATTTACACTGCCGGGCGCGGCTGGGACGGACGGGTTTTTTTTAATTTCCCTCGGCAGCCACAAAAAACGCGTCGCAGCGACGTCGAGGCTGCATAACGGCTGACGCGCAGCTTCTCACAGCAATCTGCCATGAATGCTGCGCGGCATAGACATCACAAAAGGCCATAGCCTGCTGCATCCGGACAAGCCCTAAGCCCAGCGAAAGCACCCCAACCGCAGCGATGCAGGACGAGTTCCAGCTCGCCGCCCGGAAGACGGCCCTGGCCGTCGCAGCCGCGGGCTGCTTCGGCGTCCTGCTCCACGGCACGCGCGGCCCGCAGGCGGCTCTGGAATTCGCCTCGGGCTACCTCGTGGAGCAGTCGTTGTCAGTGGACAACTTGTTCGTGTTCATTATGTTGTTTGACTACTTTAAAGTACCTAGAGCTTTCCAGGGCCGCGTCCTCAACTACGGGATCCTCGGCGCGGTCTTAATGCGGGGCTTCATGATTGTGGCGGGCGTCGCGGCGGTCCAGAAATTTCGGTGGATGACGCTGCTCTTCGCCGGGATCTTACTCCTGTCCGCGATCAAATTGCTGCTGGAGTCCGACGACGACGACGACGACGAGGTGAATGACAGGTTAGTGATGCGCATCGCGCGGAAAGTGGTCGGACCCATCGCGGAGTACGACGGGGACCGGTTCTTCACGACGTCGTACAAAGATGGCAAAAGTATAAGTGCCGCGACACCGTTACTCCTGTGCTTGGTCTGCGTGGAGTTGAGCGACGTCGTCTTCGCGGTGGACTCCATTCCTGCGGTATTGGGCATCTCCACGGACCCGCTGGTGGTCTATAGCTCGAACATCTTCGCGATCATCGGTTTGCGGGCGCTGTACACGCTCGTGGCGCGAGCCGTGGACTCGCTCGCATACTTGAAACACGCGGTGTGCGCCGTCTTGGTGTTCATCGCCCTCAAGATGATCGGCGAGTACTTCGAGTACCACGTCTCCACGGGCCTTTCCCTTGTCGTGGTCGGGTCGCTGCTGGCGCTGGGCGTTTTAGTGTCGTGCGTCGCGCGGCCGCGCAAGAAGCGCAAGGACGACAAGGACGACTTCCGCCAGTACCCGCACGCATTCGAGCCGCCGTCGCCCATGAATGACCTGTTAAAACAGCGGGGAAACCGGAACGGCTACTCGGCGCCCGACGACCTCGCGCGCGTGATGGTGTGATAATGAATGAGTTTAGTATGCATGCCTCGCGGCGGCGAGGCGTCGGGCGGACGAGCTGGCCCTACAAAACGGGTTTTTCGCGCGGCACGGACGCCAGACCGGCGGCTTTCTGAAGAGTACACTGGGCTAATAATAATAAGAGCTTTACTACTAGCTTGAGCACACCTGGGTGCCCGAAACGCTAGCTCGACAATTCGTCTAAACGGGTTTTTACTGTGCGGGTTTTTGCTGCATATTTTTACGCGCGTTTTACTGTACGCCTGTCCTGCTGCATAGTGGCAGAACCTACAGCGCTGGAAGAAGCCGTCGCCTATTTTATTCGCGCTCGCAACGAAACGAGACCATCCGCGCCGGCAAAGACTAGGAACGGATCCAGCACAACGATGTCCTCCCTAACGGGAAGAGAGAAGACGGCGCGCTGCGCGCACCTGCTCGTCAAGCACACGGAGAGCCGGAACCCGGTGAGCCGCCGCACTGGCGACCAGATCACCATGTCCAAGGACCACGCGCAGCGCTACCTCGAGGGTCTGCTGGAGGGCATCAAGGCGGCGCCCGACTCGGAGACGGCCTTCCGCGAGCTCTGCTCGTCGCGGAGCGACTGCGGGAGCTTCCGCGAGACCGGCGATTTGGGGGACTTCGGCCGCGGCCAGATGCAGCGGCCCTTCGAGGAGGCGACATTCGCCCTCCAAATCGGGGAGTTGTCCCCTGTTGTCGACACGGACTCCGGGCTGCACGTCATCCTGCGCCTGCCGCTGCGGAGCGCGCCGGCGACGGAGCGGCCGGCGAAGAAGGCGCGCGCCGCCCAGGTGCGCGCGGCCCACCTCCTCCTGAAGACGACGTCGTCGCGCAACCCCGTCTCGCGGCGGACGAATTCTCAAATTACGCTGGCGCCGGCGGCCGCGCAGACGGAGCTCGAGGGCTACCGCGCGGAGATCGTGGCGAGCGCGGACCCGCACAAGGCCTTCGCCGCCAAAGCAAAAGCTAGATCGGACTGCTCGTCCTTTTCGAGCGGCGGCGACCTGGGCAACTTCGGGCCGGGGCAGATGCAGAAGCCGTTTGAAGACGCGTCCTTCGCGCTGGACGTGGGCGAGATCTCGGGCATCGTCGAGAGCGACTCGGGGCTGCACATCATCCTGCGGCTGGCGTGAGGCGTGGCTTGTTGCGCGCTGGGGGCTACTAAACTGAATATAACTCGCTCCCTAGAAAGAGGCGACCGCGACCGCGACAGCGCCCGCGAAGAGGCCGAGTTTCGTCGCGGAGGCCCCGTCCGACTGCGCGGTCGAGTTCGAGGTGAGCTTGAACACCTGCACTTGGCCACATTTCGCATCGACCTCCGAAATGTTCTTCGCGCAGTTGTAGTTCTTCGCGCCCACCGCGAGGGTGTCGCCCCGCGCGTCGAGCGCGAGCGATATGCCGAAGTACTCGCCGTCGCGAGCGCCGCGCTGCGTCTGGCCGAGGAGTACCCACGAGTGCCCGGTTCCTTGGCGGGTGAACACCTCGACGACGCCGAAGCCCTTGTCGTCCCCCACCGCCAGGGTCAGGCCGTCCGAGGACAGCGCGACCGAAGCGCCGACAACGTCTCCACCGTCGACAACGGCGGGCCCCCACTCGCCTTGGTTGGCCTCGTACACGAGAGCGAAGCCCGTATCGTTGACGCGACGATACTTCGCTGCCCTGCCGACCGCCACCGCGCCTGGCCGCCGCGGCCGTGCGGCGCTTCGAGGGAGAAGACGGCTGGCGGTGCGGGGCGGTGTGTCCGAACGCTATAACCTTATGATTTAATTAGGAGAAAATACTCGGCGGGTCCTTCAGGACGTTCGAGAAGTCGTACTTTTCAGGCGCCGCGAACACCGTCGACGCGTCCTTCGTGGGCGTGCCATCGCCGGCCTTCTTCGAGACCAGATCCAAAGCGACGTTCATCGCCGACGCGGAGCCGAGAGCGGCCTTGGACACCCTGGCGACGTCGGCCCTTGCGACGGACCGCTGGCCGCCCGACGCGAACTCCGGATTTTTGGTGATCTCATCATTGACCACCACCACGAGCTCCCGCTGGGCGCCGTCCTCGTCCACTAGGCCGCCCGGATGGATGATCGTGTACGGGACGCCCGAGGCCACCAAGTACCTCTCGGCCTTGCGCTTCCACAACAAGATGTCTCCCCCGGAGCCGTCCTTTTAGCGCCCAAAGCTGTTGAGGAAGTTGTCCGGATTGGTGCCGCCCATCGACGACACGAACACAAATTGTTCGATTCCGGCACTCTTCGCCGCGTCGATTTGCTTCTTTGCCCCAATCCAGTCGACTTCTTCGGGCGTGGATTTTGGGGAAAATTTAAAGGCAGGTCTGCTGGTCTTTACGAATGGCAAGACCTTCGCGGCCAGCGTCTTCACGAGCGAGAGCTTCTTTATCGCCGGCACCGCACTCGTGCACAGCACCACGGCGTCGCAGCCCGCCATCGCCGCCGCGAGGGCTGATTCGTCGGCCACGTCCGCGACGCAGACCTCGTCATCGCTCGCGCCGACTGCCCGGAGAGCTTTTTGCGCCTTGCCGCTGCGCACAAGCCCGACAGGCTTGTAGTTGGCATCCGCTTTCAGCTGCTCAAACACCAGCTTTCCCGTCCTACCGCCAGCACCGGTCACCAGCACCTTTTTGAGGGCGCAGGCCTGCGCGGCCAGCAAGAGGCTGGCTATGAGACGCATCGCTCGAGAATGCAGCGATGCGGCGTGGAGTCAGGCCATTTTGCGGAGCGAAGAACCCGTCCCTGGAACCCGCACTACGTGCGAAAACCCGTTAGGTCATGTCCGGTGTGAGTTGCTGTGCTCGCGGCTGGCACGCGGCTGGACCTGCTACAAGGTTGGACGCCATCGGACCTGTTGAACCACGTCTAGCGTGCGCTATTATCTCTTGGACCACGTCTGCGCGCCACCGTTCTTAATACGTGCCGGGCAGCCCCCATGAGCAGCCCTTCGATGGAGGCGCCCTACCAGGAGGCCCTCGACCAGGTGAACGACATGCTCCAGGGCTTCGCGCAGACGCCCGGGGCGCACGCGGCGCGGACGCCAGGGACAGCCGACGCCTTCCCCACGACAACACTAGAATCGCCGCCGCGGCCGCCGTCGGCCGTCGCGAACGCGCGCGCGCCCGCGACCGCGGAGACCGCGCGGCGGCGGCCGCCGGCGCCGCCGCTGTACGCGTGGGAGAGCCGGGCCGCCCCGGGCACGCCGCGCGTGGAACAAATAGAAACGCACGCGGGCGTCTTCGCGGCGACAGCGACGCCGGGCCTCTACGCAGCGCACGACCCGGACGACGGGGCGCGGGCCTACGTGGACGTGCAGGTCGTGCTCACGCGAAGCGAAGCCGACGAGGTCCGGGCGCTGCAGCGCCGCGCAGTGAAGGCCGCCGTCATGCACTCGTCCCAGCCCCACGAGGACCGGCGGCCCGTCGCGTACCGTAGTGGAGCGAAGGCGGGCTCCCCGCGGTGGAACACTTAATCATATGTAATAATTAGAAGACCGCGGATTCCGCGCGGTCAGATCGAGTACCCGTCGTACGTGTCGACCTCGTACTGCCACGTCGCCGGGCGCTTCTCGACGACCGAGTCGCGCTTCGCGTCGAAGTGCGGGTCGAGCAGTTTGTTCAGGCCGACCACGGTCATGCCCGCGGGGACGTCCTTGGTGACCACGGCTTGACTACCGACCGTGGCGCCGTCGCCAACCTTGATGTTCCCGAGGATCGTGGCGCCCGCGCCTAAGACACACGCGTGCCCGATCTTCGGGTGCCGGTCGCCCCGTTCCTTGCCCGTGCCGCCCAGGGTCACAGCGTGCAAGATCGTGCAGTTGTCCCCGATCACCGCCGTCTCGCCGACGACGATGCCCGTCGCGTGGTCCATCAATAAACCGCCCCCGATCTCCGCGGCCGGGTGCACGTCCACGGCCCACAGCTCCGAGATGCGGTTCTGGATGGCTAGCGCCGCGTGTCTATCCGCCCGGTCGCCGCTCCTCCAGAACGTCGCACTTACTCTTTGTGCTTGCGTGGCGTGGAAGCCCTTGAAGAACATGATGCACTGCAGGTAGGAGATGGCCGCGGGGTCCCGCGCTAGGATTGCACTTATGTCCGCGCCGACGCGCGCGTCTCCTCTTAACGCGTCCGTGCAGGCCTTCCTTAGTTCGTCGCGCGGCAGGAAGGAGTCGTTCGACCGCGCGAGCCGGCAGGAGAGGACCTCGCCCAGGCAGGACGCGAGGTCCTCGGCGTCCAAGACCTGTTTGCGCACCGAGGCGCCGAGTAAAGGACTGGTTTTTAAACCTTCCGCCTCGTCCCGTAGCCGGGAGAAGATGCGCGCGTCGCGCGCGGCGTCGTCCTCCGTGTACGACGCTACGGGGGTCTGCGGTTCGATTGGTGCGTCGGGCCGCACGCGCTGCTGCTGCTGTTCGAGCGGTGCCGACGCGCTGTACCAGCTGCTGGGCGAGCTCCGGCGCCGGGGTGCGCGTGCGGCGCGCCGGGCCGCGCTCCGCAGGGCGCTCGTCGCGGTGATCATGGCCAGGCCTAAGCCGACTGTTCGACGGCCGAGCGGCGCTATTTTTCTGAGCGCGCGTCGGGGTGTACCGACCCAGGCGGTGCGCGTCGACGGCGGCACTGCTGCGAGTGGACAGCCGTGCTGGGCGGCTGTAGCGTCTGCTGGCTGCCTCTGCCTTTCCTCACCAGAGAGAGGCTTGTTTCGAGCGCGTTGTCGCGGTTATCGACAAGCTGGCGTTCGACTCAGAACGTGCTGCGACTCCTGCTGCACGAATAATGCCTCGTGATATGGCTTTGGGCGATCAAAACGCGCTGTGGAGCCGTCTTCGCCGCAGAGGCGCGCGCACGCCAAACCCCATGCAAAACCCCACGCTTCCGACGCGAGACACATCCCTACGCCACCCTAAGAGCTGCTAGCCGCAGAGCAGGGAAACTCACAAAAAGAATTCCGCCGCGGCGGCGATGGTGCGCGGTCACTAGCACGACACGATTCCCGAGTCCACACTCCGATTCTTTAACACTATCGAGGAGTAAGAAAACCGGACGCCGCCCCAGGGGCTGGACCGGACCTCTAGGTGCGTCTAGTCGTCGATGTGAGAACTAATATTCTAAAGGCAAAATTTACGCGGCACTATAGGCCCCCAAACGAACCTCACGCCGGCTTCTTGGCCGCGTTCTTGGCGTGCCACGCTCCGATCGTCGCCGCCTCGGTGGAGGACATGACCGGCGCGCCGTCGCGGTCCACGCCATCCATTTCTTTCTGCAGCTTCATCGCCGCCATTTCCTTGGCCGCGTCCACGGCGTTTTGGGCCTGCAGACGGTCGTGGGCCCGCAGCTCCGCCGCGGCGACCTCCGCGCTGGGCTTCGCTCCTAATTCCGCCTTGGCCATCGCCTCCTTCAGTTCGTCATTCAAATCGCCCTCGTCCTCCAGTTCGAGTTCGATGCACCGCACCAACCCATCCGACTTCTTCAGGGAATAGAACGCGCGCACGGCGACGAGGCCCAGGAAGTTCGCGTCCTTCAGCCGCTTGCCGTTGACGTGCGTCGCCTTGACCGTGAGGCCGTTCACGGAAATGGTCTCCCCCTCGACGAGCGGCTTCGAGACGGGCCGCTCGTTGCGAATATAGGCCAACAACCCGCCCGCCCGCTGGAGGAGCCGGTGCGGCAGCTTGGGCAGCGCGAGTTCCGGCGCGTCGTGCTCGTGGAAGCCGATGGTGTGCACGCTGATCACATCGTTGTCCCGGATGGGGCCCTGCCGACTCGCGTCCTGCTGGGCCCGGGCCATGATGTAGCACCCGCGGTTCGCAATCTGCCCCTGCACGGCCTTCCTGAGGTCCTTGTCCATGGGCGGCGGCGGCTGGTCCCCCGGGATCACGCAGCGCTTCTTGTGGTTGGGCCAGTCCTTGCGCTGGCACTCCCTATTGCAGTACCGGACCTCCTTACATCTCGCGCACGGCCTCAGTCGCAAATAGAGCGGCGCGTTTGCAGCGGCGCCCATGTTCATCTTGGCCCGCAGCCCGCAGGTCTCGCAGCGCTCCGTGGGCCAGCCCTGGTTGTTCATCTCTGCGAATTCGGCGTGGGCAGCTTTGGAGGACGATTGCTCAAATGCGTACGTTTGCCCTAAGAATTCGTGAGCGCTTGTCTCGGATTCTGTAGAGTCCGTACGGTCTCTCCGCTGGCGTGTGGCTGCACAGGCGATCTATGTGCCGGTTTAGCTAAAAGTTGCGCGTGCGGGTTTTATAGTGATAGTGCGGGTTTTATGCACTCTTCCCCCAGCAAGCAAATTGCCCGGCGCAGCCAGACTAGCTCTGTCACGTACCTCGCTCTGTTCACGTGCACAAACAGCCACGCGCATTGCCAAGATTACTGCGGTCCCTCTCAGGTGGCGCCGGAGCGACGAACGCAGCGCCGTTTCGACGCGCCCGATAAATAGACCCGATTGGCTGTAAAGCACCATGCCGGCCTACCACTCCAAGATCGACAGCGCGAGCAGCGCGGAGGCCTGCGGCTGCGCCCTGCTCCCCCTCAAAACCAAGGGACGCGGCCCGGCCCCCAAGGCGCCGGCGGACGCGGACGATATTATAGATGAAACCATCAAGTACTTCCGGCCGAACTGCCTCTTCCGCAACTTCGACGTGTCCAAGAGCAGCGACCGGACGCTGGTGTACCTTACTTTATCAATGCAGCAGTTCCTCAAGGAGTGCGAGCGCCACTCCTCAAGAAAGGAGGGCGAGAAGGCCGTCAAGAGCCTGACCCTCAAGCAGTTCCCCATCCCCGGTGGCCCGGGCTGGCCGCTCGGCGGCCTGTTCCCCCCGCCCAAGGACATCCAGGAGGGCGAGGCCTGGCGCCTCTACTTCAAGCAAGCGCGCGAGGGGCTTTCCTTGCGGACCCTGGACGTGCTCTACAAGGACGACGTGAAGGACAAGTGGTGGGGCTCCTTCGCGAAGCGCAAGTTCATGAACAAGGAGATGACTAGTGCGTAAGTATTGTGTGACATATGTTACCGGGATTCCTTCGGCTCGTCCACGGTGTGCGGGAAGAGGAGGGGCACCGTCTGCTGCTTGAAGGTGTTCACGAGGAAGAAGGTCGTGGAGATCAAAGCGACGCGCCAGAACAGGCCCTTGAAGAGGCCCTGGGCGACGCCCGACTCCGCAATTAAGATTTCTCCGGTCTGCATAATGCCCTTGTACTTCGTGCGCCCCAGGTCGCCCTGCATGCACGTCTTGATCGTGTCCATGGGGTGCGTGACGACGCCCGCCAATAGCGCCCCTGTTAACGAACCGGCGGCCAAGGCCACGTTCTTCTCCATGCCCGAGCTTTTCACGAGCTTCTCCTGGATGAGCGGCGTGATGCCCAGCATGGACATGGTGAACATGGCCTCTCTACCCATCGTAGTGGTGATGCCCCTTCCCAGGCTGGAGGCGCCGTGCTCCGCCACAATGCGCGCCGGCGTGCCCAGCGTGCTCCCGCCGAACCGCTGCTGCTGGATCATGCACAGCTCCCACAAGGAACACGGGACGCCAGAAGCCAGGCCGCCCAAAAAGGCGCCGCCCACTAAAACAGCGTCTTTGTCGTTTGACTGTTTAGCCAAGATCTTCTGGAAGAAGCCCGTGGTCCCGAACTGCACGGCGTTCGTGCCGCCGAGGTTGAGGCAGGCCATGGGCAGGCCCCTATAAACTTTTATGGCGCTGAAGGCGCCCTTGCTGGTCGTCCACGTCGTGTTCAAAGCTAAGCCCTGCTGCAGCGTGTTCTTCCAGACGAGGCACGGGTAGTTGCAGCACTTCGACATGACGCCCGTCACCATGCCTGCGTGAATGTGGCGTCGAGGGCGGGGCGCGCGACGTCGCGTCGAGGGCGTCGAGGGCGTGGCGCGCGACGCGCGAGGGTTAGGACGCTGGATCGTTGCCCAGTACGCAGCTTTCAGTGCCGGAGAGGCGCTGGAGGTCGCTCATGCTGCCCGTCTAGTATTAATGAACAGCTATTGCAAGCGCGTAGCGCGTAGCGAATTGCTCACTTGCTGCCTGCTTTTCTGCAAGCGGTTTAGGCAAGCGTAGGGCATGAAATCTCGCGGCCAGGAGCTGTTCGTGTAAACCCAGTAGTGATCGGAAACGACGTTTTTGCAGTGGCAGTGGTAGGAGTGACGTCGCAAGCGTCAAGTAAGAGTGCTTTACTTTTGAGATTGGTTTGTCAGCGTACGGGTTTTACTGTTCGCGGGCCGTCTTCGGGCTGGTATCTGCCGTTATTCTCCAGGCCAGAACCAAGGACAGACTGCTCAATTACCGTAGTACAGCGGCAGTAGAACCCGCACGAGCAAAATCGAGCAGTTCGATGTCGATGGGACGCTGCCACACAAGCCGCACGGCTGCCCAAACGCTGCCGACGCGTCCGCAGGGGAACCATGCGTAGCAGTGTGTGGCTCGTCGGCGCCCTCTGCACGGGAGGAGCTCTCGAGGAGGCCAAGATAGAGGATACGCGCGCCCTCTGCCGGGACGTGCGGATCCACGACGACCCGAAGAAGCGCGAGGGCTACGGGAACCAGCTCCACGCGCTCATCTTCGCGAGCGAGTTCGCGCGGAGCTGCGGATTAAGGGTCGCAATACCCAGGACAGGGAGGTTTGGGGTCATCTGCAGCCGCTTAGGATGCAAAGCACCGCACGTGGACCGGCGCGACTTCGGCCAACAGCCGGAGGCGGACTTCGAGGCCATGTATGTGGGCGGCGCCGGCGCGCGGTGCGCGGCCGGGCGCACGCGCGACTGTAGACTAAGGGACCCCCGGTGCGTGCAGCGGGCGATCGATACGGCGCGCATCAAGTCGGACGCCATCCGGGCGGTTCTCGACATCGAGCACCCGGCGCGCACCACGTCCTGCTCGCACGGCCTGGAACCGCCGGAGTCCTACGACGTCGTGGTCCACAACCGCATGTACACGACGCAGTTCGAGCGGCGGGACGAAAGTATGTTTAGAAACAAGCACGACGGGCCCCGCAACGTCAGCCTGGAAGTCTTGCGCATGCCGCCTTTTAAAGATCTTGTCCTTCCGATCGCGAAGTACATTACTTCCCACAACTTGAGGCGAACGGTCTTCCTCGCGTCCAACGTCGCCATCTCTAAAGCTGAGATAGCACAACGCTTCGTCGAGCAGAATATCAGCGTCTGCCAGGTCTTCTCCGAAGACAAGGAGCTGAGACATCCCGACTACATCGAGAACAAAATAAGACCCCTCTGCGACGACTGCCTGGACGTGGCCTTCGCGGAGTGGTCCTCCTTGGCCCGCGCAACGAAGTTAATCGTCCAGCTCGGCATGCACTGCCTGGACCGGAACGGGACGTGTTTGTCCCCCAAAGATCGCATTTTAGGAAGGGCGTCGTCCTTCAGCCACGTCGCGGCGACGTACGCCCACGTCCCGACGACCACGATCACTTCAGGGGATGATTTGGATTCTACGACCTTCTACCCCCCGGGGTTTAGAACTCTAACGCGCGACCGGCCCTTCCCGCACGCGTGCAAGCTCGACGCCTTCCGGCACGCGTACATGACGTTCCCCGACGCCCGCGATTTGAGAAGGCGGGACTCCCCGAACGCCATGGTTAACGTGCCGAAAGAGGACCAAGCCGCCTGGCGCGAGGCCTACAAGCGGCGGGCGTTTCTTGCCGAGGGCCCGTTCGTCCAGGCGGAGCCGCCGCCGTCTCGACGCCGCCTCGGGGCTAATGTGATAATGTCTTACTAAAGTTAAATGCACAAGCCGCGGGGCGGCGGCGTTTGCGATTGCGCGCAGGCACGGCCCGCCGGGGAGCTGACTACGCGTCGAGGAACGCGTTGATCGCCCCGGCCCACTGGACCTTGGGCCGCGTGAGCGCGTGCGCCACGTGGTCCGACGCGTCGATCACCACCAAGGACTTCTCGGCACTCCCGAGTGTGTTGAAAAGGGCCCGCTGCGTCGCTATCGAGGCGTAGGGGTCCTTGTCGCCGTGGACGACGAGCGTGGGGCATTTCACAGCGCCCAGGTCGACGCCGAACTCGCGCAGCGCCGCCCAGTCGGCGCACTGCGGGTCCGCCTCTAGCGCGGCCGCCGCGAACGCGTCCGACGCCTCCGCGGAGATGGAGCCCGGCAGCCCGAAGTCGGACGCGCAGTCCGCCAGGGTCTGCGGGCCGCGCGGCACCGGCGCTTTGAACCTGCCTTCGTCGTCCGCGTAGTCCCCCTCGGGATCCCACACCGAGCTGTAGAGCACGAGCCTGTCCACGAGGCTGGACGCGGCGGCGACCTTTTGGGCCACGAGGCCGCCGTAGGACCAGCCCAATAGATGTACTTTTTTGTGTTTGGTCCGCAATTCCTGCAGCACGTCGCACACGTCGTCCACGCACGTCGACGGTTTTAAGAGGCCGTCCGGTGCCCGCGTCGGCGTCCGCCCGAAGCCGCGGAAGTCCACGGCGTAGGCCGCCCTTCCTAACGTGTCGATCGCGCCGGTGGTCTGCCAGACCGGGCCGGAGGACCAGGTGCGGCCGTGGAGGAGTAGGACGGCATCGTCCGTCTCCGTCGTGGCGCTGGTGACCACCGAGAGCTTGTAGCCGTCCCGGGCCGGGACCGTGAATTCGAGTGCTGTGCTGCATGCCATGAGGAGCAGGCACCGCATCTAGTGTAGTGTAGCGGAGGAGTCGTGCAGCGCTCGATGGCGTCGAACTAGAAGCTACCCAAGGGCTCCGTTGTGTCGAACTAGAACCTACCGAAGGCAAAGGAAGCGGCCTTCTAGCTTGGTACGGTCAGTGCTCCTCAAAGTAGCTGATTTTGCCCAACAAAACCCGTGGAGAGATCAGCCGCTACGCTAATTTGGGCCAAAACGGGTTTGGAGGATTCCCTCCCCTCTAAACACCCATCTATCATAGGCTCTTACACGCGCAGCGCCTTCAGCTTCCCCCCGCTCGACGCCTCGAGCTCCTCGGCCTTGCGCTTCGCGACCTCCACCGTGTGCGCGGGGAAGCCCGCGAGCTCGGCCACCTTGATGCCGAAGCTTTCGGTGCACGCGCCGTCGGCAACTTCATAGAGGAAGGCCAATGCGCCCGTAACGTCATCAACATGGGCCGTGACGTGCCGGTTCTTGACCGGGTGACTATTAGCTAATTGGGTCAATTCGTGGAAGTGCGTGGCAAATAAACAAGTAGCCTTCTGGCGCACCAATTGTTCAGAAATGGCCCAGGCCAGACCAAACCCATCATAGGTCGACGTGCCCCGGCCCAACTCATCGATAATAACGAGGGACTGGGAGGTCGCGCTCCGCAGGATCATCGAGGCTTCCAGCATCTCGGCCATGAACGTACTGACACCTCTTTGCAAGGAGTCGCCGGCGCCCACGCGCGCTAGAATGGCGTCGAATAGAGGCAAGGTGCACCCGGCGTCGCACGGGACCAACGACCCGGCTTGGGCCATGATCGCCAGGCAGGCCAAACCTCTTATGTGCGTGCTCTTGCCGCCCATGTTCGGCCCCGTCACGATGACTAGTCGCCCCGCATCATCTAATGCATAGTCCGTGGGCACGAAGTGCACGCCGTCGCCGCATTCGACCACGGGGTGTCTTGCGCCACTTACTTTGACTTCGTTGTTTTCACTAAATGTGGGTCGTTCGTAGGGCCCGCCCGGCGCGAAGGCCGCGGCGTGCGCGAAGGCCTGCAACGCGTCTAAAGTTGCTAGAGCATCCGCGGCCCTCGAAAACACGGGCGCGTACGTCGACGCCGTCCTCACGAGCTCCCGTGTCAGCGTCTTCTGGGCGGACTTGTAGCTTTTCTGGGCCCGGTCCAGGGCACTGCACGCTCTTGTGAGAGAAGGCGTGGTGAAGAAGACGCCCGCCTTCAGGTAAGATAGCACTTCTAACTCCTCGGGCGCGCCGCGCGCGCCCGACACCTCCACACTGGCCAAAGACTTCTCGTCGTAGCGCTTAGGCGATCTTAAAACAAAACCGCGGTTCGCGTCGCGGTCGAGCTTCACGGGCCACTTGGCCCTCTCTCCAACGTTGCCTTTGCCGAGGCCGGCGTCCGCGAAGGCCTCGTTGGCGCGCTCGTGCGCCTCGTCGATGGCGTCCTTCGCTTGCCGCATGGCCTCGGCGTGTTGTACCAGTTCTTCATCTACTGACGCCTTCAGGAGCACCTCGGGCAGGTAGTCCAGGTCCAAAGTGGCGCGCGCCATGTCGCAAAAAACGCGCAAATCCCGCGACGCCTTGGCTAGGGGCGGCACGATGTCCTGCTTGATGCAGTCGTCCTCAAGCGCCTCCGCCGCGGCGAGGACGTCGGGGACGACCTTGGCCGCGACGACGTGCAAACGGTGCAGATCCACTAACGTCGCCGCGCCCTTCCGCAACTTCGCACACAACTTCGCCACGTCGGGAATTCTAGCGCCCTTATTTGTTCCTCTTCCCCCTAACGCGTTTCTTAGCGCGTCGCGCCCGTCACTGGCGTCCCTGAGGGCTTCGACCGCCGAGTGACGCTTTTCTAGCAGGGCTTTATCTCTACTGGGTTGCCGCAACCATGCTTCTACCAAACGTGACCCCGCGATGGTGCGGCAGGGCCCGCCTAAAACGTCCAGTAGGGACGTGGGTGGGCCGCTCTTCTTGGCGCCCGGGGGGGGCAGGACCGTCGCGGCTTCCACGGCGGCCGAGTCCAGGCGGACGTGGGCGACACAGGTGCCCGGGTTGAGTTGGATGGAGTGCTTCTCATCGGAATCCGTGAGCTGGGCCCGCTCCAAGACCAGCGCAGCGGCCCGCGCCGCGAGCCCGGTGAGCGCCTGGTGCTTCTCGCCGCACAGGGTGTTGAGGCTGTGCCCCAGCTTCGCCTCGAGCTTGCCTTTGGCCCGCGGCCAGCCCTTCTGCTCCAGGTTCAGGGCCGCTGTTTCACCTTTGTGCTTCGAGACGAGCGCGTCGACCTTGAGGCGGTTCGTCGCGTCGCTGCCATCAATGGTAATGAAGCCCGGGCCCTCCCTTACTAAAAGTGCGTCGGCCTGGGTCAGGAAGCCGTCGTCCGCGAAACTGTAGACGCACAGCTCGCGCCGCGCCGCGCCGTCGTCGTCGGCTTCGTCGGTTTGCGGGAGGGGGCGCAACACGGCGCAGCCGACGTCGAAGCCGCCAGTCGCGTCCGTGGCCTGTAACGCGAGGGCGCAGAGCGTCGCGCTTTCGTCGGGCGGCGGCTGGTTGGCCATGATCTTTCGAGGTGCCGGCTCGCGCGGGGCGGCTCAGCGGACGCGCTTCCTACTGGACGCGCTGCGATATATCCGTCAGTACTGCCTCCGAGCCTGAGTGGATCCTCGGCGGGTGCTGCAGCCGCGTACGAGAGCCACAAAGTTTGAACCTCGAGAGCCTGAGACCCGCACGTTAGAGCAGCGGGACACCATCGACTTGCTGGTACCTGGTGACCGCACACATGCGCCAACATACGCCTGCACTGTAGTCTGTCCATTTTTTGGTGCGCCGCGCCGTGGAAGCAGCGCTGCACTCCTTGCCTGTACACAGAGCGCACGACAGCCGCTAGCACAACCACCAGACCTCCGTACGGTATCTCCGGGCAAGCATGGCCGACGCCGCGGCGCGCTCGCGCCACCTCTGCGACTTCTTGGAGGTCGCGACGCACACGATCCTCAGGGAGCGGCGCCTCTACCCGGCCGAGGTCTTCGCGGACCGGCGGTGCTTCGGCGTGCCCGTGAGTATCGCGCGGCACCCCGAGGTCGAACAATATGTGAAGAAAACGCTCAAAGCCGTCGAGCCTTTACTGGCAGTGAATGCGGTGGAGGCCGTCGTCATCGCCGTCACGGACGGCACGCACGGCCATTGCGTGGAGAAGTTCGTGTTCCGCTTGGATCCGAGCGGGGCCTTGCCAGAGGATGCGGTGGACGGCCCGCCCAACGTCGCGGACGCCGTCGAAGCGACCGAGTATGCTTTACGAGCCTTGCTCGCGCGGTTGCATCTCCTCGAGGCCAAGCTCCCTCCACCGAAAGAGAACGCGGCCTGGCGCCTACTCCTGTGGATGCGCGAGGGCTACGACGCGGCTTCCATCCTCGCGGACCCGGCGGCCGCGCGCCTCGTGGACGCGACGCGCTCGGTTGCTGCACAACCCCTGGCCGACGCCTCCCTCGTGCCCGTGAAGACCGTGGCGACGCCGCTCGCGCACTTCGAGTGCTACGTGGAGTGCGAGGGGCTGTAACCTGTTGTTGTTTTCTTGCTGGGGACCTCTGCGTCCTCAGTCCCCAATCCACGATCTGCCTTTCAAAAGTAGTACCAGGCGTAAGGACTGCTGTCGGGTTCGGTTCGAGTTCCTTTTGTTACGGTGCTAGGACTAGTGGGCGGGGCCCGGGGGGGACGATTCGGGATACGGTCGATGCGTGCGGGTTTTGTACAGCCTACGCGACCGTGCGCACACGTACGAGCTTCACAAGCCGCACACGTCTTGCCTCGCACGACAAAGGATCCGCAAGGCCTCAAGGTCGCGCCAACGCGTGCGTGCAATAGGCACTCCGCGTTGCTACAAGTTAATTACTTGTCTGTCTGCCTGGAATGAAGTGCAGCCATAGCCACTGCAAGGCAGCGATCTGGCAAAGGTAGGTCCTCGTAGCAAGCCGTTCCAACCCGACCGAAATCGAGAGACGCAACCAGGATGCGCCGCTTCGCATGCGTCTTGACCTGCGCCGCGGCGGTGCTCGAGTGTCCACCACGACGATTAACGAGACCCAAGGCCGCCGATCGCGAGGCGGCGTTGCTCGCCGCGGGCCGCGGCGCGTGCCCGGTGCTCTGCGTCGACGCTTTGTTGCCGTACCAGCGCCTGCCTCTAAATTTCGACGATGGTACTCTCGCGGAGCTCCTGGACGACGTGGGCGAGGGCGGCCTGGTGATGGCGACGTCCTGGGACCCGCGCCGGCGGCGCGTGCGGCGCCAGGGCACGCTCGCGCGCGTGGAGGGCGAGGTGCTGCGCGGCATCGCGCGCTGCGCCGTCGCCGGCGGCGATGCGCGCGTCGGCCGCTGGCGGCGCTACGGCGCCACGGTCGCACCGGGCACGGCTGGCGCCGCCCTGCGGTGGGGCCGCGAGCGCCTGACGGACGCGATGCGCGCGCGGCACGCCACGCCCATCGCGCGCGGTTTCATGGTCGACTGCGTGGGCGTCGACGCCGCGGCCGAGCCGCCGGCGCCGGACGAGGCCTCCCCGCTCGAGTGGTCCGCCACGCGCATCGACCTCGCCGTCGCGCCGCCGGAGGATGCGGACGCCCCCGCCTGCGTCGAACGCGCCGCGGTGCTGGCCGCGCTCTTCGACGAGTGGGCGGCGGCGGCGACGCCGTGGCGCCTCGCGGCGGCGCTCGACGCCGCAGGGCCGCGGCCGGCGGACCCGGTCGACTTCGCTGTCTGGTGCGCCGCCGTGGTGCGGCCGCCGCCGCCGCTGGGCGCGGGCTTCGACGTCCGGCCTTTGCTACTAGAATCGCTTGACGGCGTGTCGCGGCTCGTGGTCGCCGAGCACGGTCTGCGGCGGTCGCTGGCAGAGTCGGCAGAGTGCGAGGACGTGAAGGCGTTCGGCGCGCCGCCGCGCCTGCCGGAGTACGTGCGGGCGGCCCAGGAGAGCCCGGGCGTTCCGCCGCCAAGTTTATGAAGTGACCGAGGCCTACGCCAGGGACAAGCGTGAGCCATTGAATTCGCCATTGTTTGTAAGTACTAGTAGTTTCAAGAACCACTCAAGTTTTTTTCCAGCCGAGGCTCATTTTAGAAATGACACGTTAGGCGCGGGCACAGGCTTGCACGCTGCACAGGGGGGGGGTCGTGCCGGCGCTAGCCGCCGCCCGGGGGCAGGGCCCGGCAGGGCGGGGGCGGCGTCGCCGCGGGCAGCAGCGGGAAGAACTTGCGCGTGGGTATGGTGGGCGTGGGGAGCGCGTCCGTCGTCGACGTCGGCGTGCCGATGGCCTTGGTCTGGTACGTGCGCACGGGCGTCGCCGGGTCCGTCCGCTGCGCGACGGCCGAAAGCCCGGACGAGCGCCGGCGGAGCGGCCCCCGGAACCAGGCGTGCGCCGCTAAACCCTGAACGTCCGGGCGCGCCGAGCTTGTCGGCGCCAAGGCCGCTAGCACGAAGGCGACGCCCTAGTCGGAGACGCCCCTTTCCGTCATGCACCGCGCCGCGGAAGCCGAAGCCGGCCCGAGCTTCTGCCTTAGGCGATCCACCTTGCCGTCGGCCGCGTGGTAGGGCGCCAGCCAGTGCTCCTCGAACCAGTCCCGGCCCGCCAACAACTCCAGCGCGACGCACCCCAAAGACCAGACGTCGACCTTCCACGGATCGTAGTCCCCTGTTGCGACCTCTGGAGCATAAAAGCCGGGCGAGCCGCAGAAGGCCCGGCCCCGTTGATGTTTTGTGTAGCATTCGCTGAGCCCGAAATCTGTTAAACGGACGTGGCCCTGGGCGTCTACCAGTACATTCTCGCCCTTGAGGTCGTGATGCACAATGCCCTTGGTCTGGAGGGAAGCGATGGCACTTGCAATAGGTTTTACTAAATCTCTTGCTCGGCGCTCGTCCACGTCCACTCGATCCGCGTGCCGATATAAGTCGACACCGCCATGCTCCAACACCAGATACAAGCGGTCCGGCGCGTGCAAGACATCTAACAAAGCGGCGACGTGCGGCGTGCAGTCCTGAGCACAACGCGTGTGCTGCATCTCGTTCCGTAAACGCTCCAAACCTCTGTATCGTGTCACGCCGGCTTTTTCTACCACTTTCACCGCCACAGAATGGCCACTCGCGTGCGTGCCGCTGAGCACGGTCGCGGACGCGCCGCGCCCGCACGGCGCCCCCAACGTGTACGGGCCCACCCGGTCCTGGGTCTCCTCCAAATCTGAGCAAGGAGGCGACAGGTTGACCATGACCACACTCGACAGCTTGTTCCACACTAAGTGGCGGTTCTCGGCTTTAGCCGCGTGGTACTTCCTCCTCAGTATTCTCACTGATTCAATCAGCTCGCCCTCACGGTCCTGCAAGGTGCGCACGTACGCCAGGAGCTCCTGCAGGTCCCGGTCGTCTCTTACCGCAAACTCGCGGGATCGCCTCCCGCTCCCTTCCTGGGCGCGGCCGTCGCGGACGGCGAGCAGGCTCCGGCTGCTCCGGCCGGCCGTCATCTGTGTGACGTGCCGCAGTCGTCGCGGACGGCGAACTCGGCTCCTCCGGCCGGCCGTCGTTTCGGTCTGCGATCGCGCGGGGCAGCCTGTGCCAGCGGCGATTTGGTCGGTGGCGCTGCCTTTGCTCGCGTGAACGGCCGCGGTCTCGCAGGAGCCGCGTGCGGGGGGGCGGTTGGTGGGCCGCTGTCGTCGGCGGGGCTTGCAGGGCCGGCGGTGGGCAGCGCAGTGAGCACGGTGCGGCAAGGAGGGTCGTCGAGTGATGGTCGAGTGATGGTCGAGCGTCGTCGCCTGAAGAGCGTGCAGGTAGACGAGTGCGGAGCCAAGAGTAGTGGTAACGGGGGCTTCGACGCCTTGGGCGCGATCACCCGTGCAACGAAAACCCGATTTTTAGTCGAGAGCTTGGCGCGCCGCAGCTGTATTCGCAGTTGTTTACGCATTTGCTGCCGAGGGCGAGTAGCACAGATCCTTTGAAGTTCGCACCAAAAACAAACTGCTCTTCGCCACAACCACAAACTAGGCTGCACTGCCATAGCACACAAGAGGCAGACACACAAGAGGGCGGACGCCGGACGCCATGGCGTCGCCCCAGCACCTCGGCGTGGGCCTCGCCATGAGCCTGCTCCTCCCATGTGACGAGGACGACGACGCCATGGACGACGGCGACGACGTATATATTGCAAGGCCGCGCATGGTCGACGAGGACGAGGACTCGAGCAAGCACCAGCTGGCGTGCTGGATTTTGCGGGAGATGCGTTTTGTCAGTGGCGTGGACGAGATGAGCGCGCGCCTGCCGTGGGCCGCGACGCGGGACCGTTTAGCCGATTGTTTTGCGGACCCGGATGTTGGTAGTGAGGTCGCGCGCTGGTGCACCTACAAACTGGAAGCCTTAAGTGCGGCGCCGGATTGCGTAGTGGATCTACTGGACGAGATGCAGAGCTGGTTACGACCGCCCAAAGAGGAGGGGGACGAGGAGTTGGAAAGGGAGCACTACCTGGAACCGGCGAGCCTCTTCGGCGTGTTCGTCCGAAGGACTCTGGTAGAGGCGACCTACACGCACTTCGACGGCGTCGCGAAGACCTACGATCGACTCTGCGAGTACGTGCGGCGGTACCAGCAGAACGACTACGACGCGGGCTTCTACGCGTCTCTCTTAACCCGGCGGGAATTAGATGTTTTTTTAGAACGGCGTATTTTAGCCGCCGCATCAGTAGCCGGTTCTATTACCCTGGAGGAAACGGAGGCCGAGTGCTCCAAAATCGAAGCGCTGCAGCCGGACCTTCCTCGGAGTTCGTACTTGCGATTCGTGGCCTCAGTACATCATCGGGAGTACTTGGGCGCTTTAGATAACCTCCACCGCTACTTCGACTACGCCGGCTGTCGAGGCGGCCCCGTCTCACCGAACGACGCCAAAGGAGCGAGAGGCATCGTGCAGTACGCCGCGTTGAACTTAGCCGCCGTGCACGCGCGCTTCGGGCACGCACGACTCGCCGCGGCGGCCCTAGACGAGTGCGTCCGCGTGTCTCAGCAGCGGCACGACCACGCCTGCGTCACGTTCGCTTTAGGATGGTTGAGATATATAGATATGAAGGAGGCCGAGTTCGAGCAGGAGACCTACGGGCCGCCCCTGCCCGGGGAGGATACGGGCGCTGTGGACGCCTTGGCGTTGCAGCGGTGTGCGAAACGAGCCAAGCAGTTGAACCTGAGGGAATTAGAAAGCGCCGCGTTATTATGTTTTGCAAGAGACGCCCTGGACTACGCTAGAACCGATGAACATTACCCCGACGACGTCTTGACGCGGAAGTACACGCCCTCCCAAGCTTCTCGAGCCTCGCTGGCGGCCTGGAAGCTCGTCGAGGACGCCGCTAAATTTGAATCCCCAGGACCTAGAGACGGTCCCGACACCTCCAAGCTCGCCCAGACGCCCCAGCAGCGTTTGATGAAGGAACGGAAAGAACGAGAAGCGGGGCGCGAGGACCCCCAGGGCCTGCCCAAGGACTGTGAGATTACCGAGAGGAACACCCATGCCACGGACCCTCAACATGGAAGTGTGTTCCGGGCTAGATGTAGAAGGCACGCCGTGCAAGCCGCGATTTGCGGCCACAACGGGTTCAAGCGGCTCCAGGCCCTGGAGGGGCGGGCTCTCTTACGGGCCGAGCTGCGGCATCTCCAGCGGCAGCGGCAGATACGGGGCGATGATACGCATGATGGGTCCAACGACCTGCCGGAGGACCTGGCGCCGCTCGTGCCTCGCGAGTTAGCCTGTGTGGACATTGCGTTCGACGGGCTCTTCGGCGACTTCGACGTCGGCGACACGACTTATTTATTTGGGGAGACCTTTAAAACACCAACCCCGGACCCCATGCCCGAGGAGGGGTCCCTATCGGCGGACCCCGATAATAGTTTACGAAAAAAGTCGGACGCCCTCACGGCTAAAGTTTTGGGCCCCGACTTTGAAGATGTAGAAGTACCTGTAAGAGCAGAACAGGACCCCATCGGCCAGTCCGGCGTGATAGTGTGCTACGACGTCGCCTTAAAAAAGCTCAAGGCGCACGCCTCGAAGAATCGGGGCGCCTCGAACATCGTCGTGCGGGCCGAGTTCCTCCTGAAGTTCGAGTGGGCCATCCACCGGCACGCGTTGCGACGGGCGGCCGCGCTGCACGAGGCCGTACTAGGTCTAAGCCCGAGGCATAGCGATCTGGACGTCGAGGCCCACATTGAAGCGTTGCGGTGCGACCTACGGTTGTCCATTGCGCGGGACGACTACGAGCGCGCCGTGAAGGGCGCGTCGAAATTGGAACGCATCTGCGGCAACCGGGGCCTGTGGTCCTTGCAAGCGAAGCTCCTGATTGATAGATCGAAGTGGCTCATGGACGGGTGCCCCCAGGAGCCCGTGCCGGCCATGAACCCGGCGTTGCGGGCCTTGGCGTTATGTGAACGGCACGCCCTGGACGCCTTGCACGCCGAAGCGACTTTGCGCTTGGCTTTGGTCCAGCTGGGCCTGGGCTCGATACCCAAGGCGCGGGATCTGTTCCGCATGTGCCACGCCAAGATTCTGGAATTGAGTCATGTGGACGTGCAGGGCGACCTCTGGTACGCTCTGGCGCAGTGCGACCTGGAGGAGAAGGCCTATGCGCTGCGCCACCAGAAAGAAGGGCGGCCCGAGGTCTTTTCCGACGTGGACACCACCTCCATGACCCGGTTCGATCAAGTCATCTACTACTATAGGAGGGCCCTGGAGTGCTTCGGGTACACGCAAAATAGGAAACGGATGCAGGACTGCCACTACTTCCTAGCCCGGACCTACCACCAGCTGGATAGTGATCCAATTATGATGGCGAAGCGGGACCACCACGCTAAAAGAGCGTTGGAACTCCAGGCGGACATGAACCGGGCCGTCACGGACTTCGAGGACCTCCCCGGCCTCTGGATTTTAGATGAAGACTAATTCAATTTAACATATACCGTCGAACTTGAAGTGCCGTAGTTGACCTCCTACCCCTGTGAGTGGCGTGTAACATATCCCGTCGACGGGGTATATTAAATTTAATTATACTTAGCCAGGGGATCCTTCCTTCGCAGCACGTTCTCCAGGTCGGGCCGCAGGCGCACCACGATTTCGGCCCCGTCCGCGACGTCCTTCGCGACGCAGGCTCTACACGTGAGGCGCCAGTCCGGCTCCTTCTTGATCATCTGCTTTTCCTGGGTGGACGCCGGCTCCAAGAGGGCGCGGCCCTTGCGCACCAGCACGGCGCAGGTGCACAGGCACTCCATAGCTTCGGGGCACGTCGGCATGCTGATCCTATTTCTCAACATCTCCGCCTTTAGTGAAGCGCCCCGCCGCAATTTGATCACTGCGTCGGGCGTGTTCTCCTCCCGCGGGAACATGATGCGCATGGTCGCGAAGGGCACCTTGATTAATCGTTTGACCGTGAGCGTCGCGGGCGCCGGCGCCGGCGGCAGGGCCATCAACGCGTCGACGGTCGCGTCGTAGTCGAGGCACTCCGTCCGGAGTTCTCCGGCCCTGACAATAGAGTCGCCGGGCCGCAGGTCCACCGCGGCGTTCGCGGCGTTGCCGCCCTCGACGAGTCCCGCGACGAGGGTCAGGCCGCCGCCCTCGAGCGTGCCGAACTGCTCCAGTAATACGCCCAGTCCGGGCGCCTCGGCCGAGCGCGGGATCGCGACCTCCACGAAGGCCCCCCGGTACTCGTAGCTCGCCGGGATGAGCTCGTAGGCGCCCAGCTCGTCCGTCGTGGCCTTCCAGTTTGACGCCATATCCTCGGCGGTGGGCGCGTCTGCGTCGGCGGTCGCGTCTGCGGACCCCTCGGCGGTGAGGCGCGGCCGCGGCCGGATCGCTCGCTGCGGCGGCGCGAGCGCGGTGGCGGCCAGCGCAAAGGCTGCGAATGTTGCTGCGGCGTGAGGCATCATTGTCCTTGTACACGCGCGCGCTCTCTCTGCTGAGCACGTGCAGGCGTGGGTTTTGCACTTGATTGCAGCGTTGATGGATTGCAGTAATTCGCTGTCCTTACGCGCAGCGATGGATGCGAGCTCCTGCCGATCGTGCTGTGCTCTCGTGGTCCAGGTCCACGTCCACGTAGAGTCCACGTCGGTCAATGCCGGCGGTCAATGCTTTTTTGTTTTTACCTCCAAAACGGGTTTTGACGCCGCCTAGATACGTTTCTAGCCAACACATAGTTATTACCAGCGCGTCACTCGCGTCCTCAGGCGGCGACGTTCAGCCGCCGGGCCGTCATCGTGCACGACCGCCTAGCCGCAGTCCCCGCCGGAGCCCGGCGCTCACGACCGGTCGCGCTGCCGCGCCACCAGCGCCTCGTTGACGCAATTCATTACATCAACGTACCGGTCGACGCACATGCCGACGCACATTTGTTCGCCCCGCTCGAGTCTGTTTCCGCCCTTGGCGTTCGCCGCACATTTCGCGAAGCACTTCTCCGTCATTTTGGTCATCAAATCGCGTTGGCCTTGCGCCTGAACCTCATTGCGCATCTGCTGCAACGCCGCGGCTTGCTGCTCCGCAGCAGACATTGTCTGGCGTGTGGCGAGCGCTCTGGTGGAGTGCAGTCGCTGACAGCTTCTAATGCGGCACGCGTCGACGGCGGGCGCGCAGCGGTTCTGTTTGATCGGACACACTGCCGGAGGTAGTATGCCTAGCGGCGTGTCTAGCGGCGTGGACAGCAATAGGCGAACCTGTTTTGCCTTGAAACCCGCACGGAAGAAAACCCGCACTTCTTTTATCAGGAGTGGCGTCGGATTAAAGGAGTTAAGCGTCGGGTCATACGATTCTCGCATGCGTTACATGCCACAAGTCGTATATACGTGTAGCCCTGCACAGCTGCGGTCCAACAGCTCCGGTCCAACCGGCTGAAAGAAGGCAGGCAGCATAATAGATTGATGAATGACTGCTAGACATGCGGCTGCTCGGACTGCTCCTCTGCGTGTCAATCCGCGCGCGCCCGTGGCAGCTCGCCCGCTGCCGCGGCCCCAAGCAGGTGAAATATTCGGCCGCGTGGCTCGCGGCCAGGGACCTGCTCCACTCGTTACCGGAGAGCTACCTGAACACGTCGCGCTTGACCAAGCCGGGCACGATGATGGAGGCCGCGTCCTTCCTCCTGTTGGAAAGGGCGCCCCAGACCACGAAGACGCGGGACCTCCTCGACTTTTACGTGGAGCACCTGAGCTGGTACGAGCGGCGGTTACTGGTGGCGACGAAGGGCGACAGAACACCGCTCGCGTACGCGCGGCGCGTTTTGCGGGAGACATTAAGTGCCATGCCGCATAGAAACCAGCGGCACTTAGATGCGGTGGCGGTCATGCCGTACTACGCGGCGGGCCGGGGCCAGGGCCCGTCGTCGATCGACATGCGTGGCGTCTACTTGAACGCGACCATTTCATCGATTCGAAGCGCTTTAACCAACAATATCGTGGTCGCGGTCGAGAACGCGCGCGACCTGGCGTTCGTGGAGACCTGCTGCGGCGCGTTGGGTGACGTGCTCTACCTGCCGAACATCAAACCGAACAAGCTCGGCGCCGCCACGGTGATCGCCGCGCACCGTCTCGTGACCGGCACACAACTGCAGCATGCCTTGCTCTACTCGCGCGACGGGGCGCGAGCCAAGCGGTGGGACGCGAATGCCGAATTAGGCTACGTCGGGTCGCGGCGCGCCCACAGTCACGGCACGCCGCCGGCCTTTTGGACGAAGGCGAA
>Ga0114994_10000570_pt1 | contig 25130 bp, 16 predicted proteins | sample ArcticOcean_MG_C_9_FD_87043 | JGI IMG/M metagenome (GOLD analysis project Ga0114994, IMG submission 87043) | Marine microbial communities from western Arctic Ocean - ArcticOcean_MG_CB2_152 | ecosystem: Environmental > Aquatic > Marine > Oceanic | place: Arctic Ocean: Canada Basin | collected...
ACGCCACCATTCAAAGCCTGGATCCACCGGTCGACAAACACAACACAACATGTGGCGCGCCGCACTACACCTAAGACACGCCGCGCCCTGCGCGACCCTCGCCGCGGTGACGTACTGCGACGCGGACCTCCAGAGACGCACGACGTGGACGGCGTCCTCCGATAAATTGGGACCGCTGCGAGTCCATCGAATTGTCATCACCGGCGGTCCGTGTGCCGGCAAAACAACAGCGATGGCTAAATTAAGTGATCGCTTGACGAATATCGGCTTCGCCGTGTTTGTCGTGCCGGAGGTGGCCACCCTGACCATCACCGGAGGCGCCAAGCCTGGTACGTACTCGACAAAGCAACACAAAGATTGGGAGACGTCCGTGTTAAGGACGCAGATGGCCCTGGAGGACAATTTTAAAGATATCGCCGAGAAGTGCTCCGTCTCTCAAGGGAAGCACGCCGTACTGTTAATGGATAGAGGGACGATGGACGTCCTCGCCTACGTGGGCAAGGTCAGTGACGCAGCGTATGTTGAAGCTGCTTCAACTTGGGTGACGACGCCACCGAGGCGCCACTTCGCGAAGATGGCGTGGAGTTCATCGTCTCGAGGCGCGCGCGGCTCACCGGGCTTCCTCCACACAGGACGCCTTCGACGACGTCCTCGAGGAGTTTCAATGGACCGTGCCCCAACTACGAGATCAACGGTACGAGGCGGTCGTGCATCTCGTGACGGCAGCCATCGGCGCGGAGCAGTTCTACTCCCTGGTGAACAACAAAGCGAGAATGGAGTCGCGGCCGGAGGCATTTTGCACTCGACGGGCGGCTCGCGCGGGCCTGGGTCGGGCACAACGCCTTGCATGTGGTGGAGAACGGTAAAAAAATATATTCAGAAGTTTAGGGGTCGTTTTTTATTTCCATCGCCCTCGGCTCAGAAATTTCAAAAAGACGCCCTAAACCCCTTCATAAATTTTTCCTCGCAACCCGATTTCGTTCTTCGAACTCAATTTTGGGTTGCTCGGGTTTTTTGAAAATATTTTTTTACTGGTAGCTTTGAAGTCAAAAAAAAACTTCAAAACCAAAAAATAAAAAAGGATGTAAAACTCCTTTGGGTTCAAAATTTGGTTCGACTAGAAAAAAGCCATCAGCATTTTCGGATTTGCGCAGTAATCATCACGGAGAAACATATACACCGAGAGATGCGAGTGGCCAGTTTCCCTGTGCTCATAATTGTGGAAAAGTATTTGAGTATGCAGCTCCATGCAGAATACACTCTAGATTCTGTAAAACTCGTCCACAAAATTGGAACGAATGTGACCATTTTAAACCGACGTAACGGGTGTGGTACACACAACCAACTCTTGACAACGAAAATCTTGGCCTGCTCCGCCAGGCACGACACGTGCGCGAAGCCCGAGGTCCCACGACAAGCACAACCTCGCACGAGGCCCTCCTTCGTCTTCCAATGAACGGCCTCTGTGCAGATGTAGCACGTCTGGCCCTTTGTGTCCTCTGCGCACTTTTTGTCCACGACCGCGACGGCTCCCTTGTTTTTTTTGTCGGCGTAGTATTGTTCCGCGTTGTCGCCGCGGTGAATTTTCTTGCAGATCTCCTTGTGGCCGCGGCGCCAGTGGTCGTGTTGGCAAGTGGAATTGCAGTACCTGGTTTTGCACCGCACACAACGCGGGGCCTCGTGGGCCAGTGGCGCGGCGCAGACGGCGCAATTAGTGATGATCATCTTGGCGGCGAGCGTCTGCGAGGGTCACGACGGTGGTTTTTGTTTTGTTTTTTTTGCGGCACAAATACTTAAACAAAACGGGTTTTCGCTGAGTGGGGCTAGTCGCAATAAGCAGTCACACACACACGTTTCTATGCCGCCGTGGCCCCGCCCACTAGTCCCGGCACCGTAACAACAAGTACCTTACTGGTCCTTCAGGAGCCGCGGCGGAGAGATGGCGAACTTCCTGTCCGCCTCGTGCCGCCGCTCGTGGCCGCGCCCGGCGAAGAAGAGCTTGTCCTTCCAGGAAGGCCTCTCGTGCCAATTCAACTGGGGCAGCTCCACGACATTTGAGGAAGGCAGCCGGTCGACGAGCGGGTCGAGCGCGGGCCCCAGCAAAGCTTTGTCCTCTTTGGAGATGGGCAGGGCCACATCAACCACGCTTGGGTTGTCCACCACCTTTAGCACTTGGGCCACGGACCCCGCGCCGAAGGGCCGATACACTTTGCCGCAGTCCGACGTGAACGTGGCCATGTTCTCCACCACACCCAAAATAGGCACCTCGAACTTGCGCAGCATGGAGACGCCCCGTACCACATCCGCGACGGCCAAATCACTTGGCGTCGTGACTACGATACAGCCCGCGTAATGCGCCCGCGCCGCCAGCGCGCGGGGGATCTCGCCCGTGCCCGGCGGCGTATCCACAATCAAATCGTCGAGCGCGCCCCAGTTCGTCGTGTGCAAAAGCTGCACCGCTAATTCTCCGGCGCCGCCCGCCCCGCGCGTGTCGATGTCCGCCTCGGAATCCCAGAGCTCGCCAATGAACCCGAAGCTCATGAGCTTCATTCCATTACTTTCAATGGGCGCCATGCGCCAGCCGTCAGATGTCGCCGACGCCCGCGCGTTAAGGCCCACTTGGGTCGGCAGCGACGGGCCGTGGACGTCCGCATCAAAGATGCCGACGCGCCGGCCGCGCCCCGCGAGCCGCCGCGCCAGCTCGAAGGCCACGGTGGACTTGCCCACGCCGCCCTTGCAGCTCGTGACGCCGATGATGCGGCCGATTTGCGCGGTGGCCATGGCTCGACAGCGTTGCACGGAAGCTGCACGTACCGCTCTAGGACGGCTTAGATTCGGTGCAGAACCGCACTTGAACGGCTACTGCACTACGTCGTCGCTGCGGCGCGTGCTACCCATCCTCTGCCGCTCGAGCGCGTGCTGCCCACGTCACGTGAAACCCGTGCATAAAACCCGTGTCAACAACCCGTGCCGGGCAATACAACCTCACCAGCTTGATCTCACCGCCTCTGAGACCTTGGGGCTGCCCAGACCTGACGAGCGCACTCGGCTGCAGAGTAACACGAAGGCTGGTCAATATTTAGACACCGCCGCTCAGCCCTGCGCCCGGTAGCACTAGTTCGACGCCATCGGGCGGCGGAGCGCGTTATGGAGGGATGGACAGATGCAGAGGTACATCGATATCGTCTTGATCGTGGGTTGCATGAGGCAATAAGTCGCGGCGACGTCAAGGCGGTGCGTCGCAGCCTCGACGACGGCGCGGATATAACCTGTAAATTGGTTGGAGTATTTCAGCGCACACCGATAACCCGCGCCATGAGGACGCCACATCCTGAGTCTGGCTCTCTCGACGTATTGCGACTGCTCATAGGTTGTTTAAGTGAACGCGGTGTCCAAATCGACGGTATTACCATCAGCGACTCCTCCCTGCTGATGAACGCGGTTACTGTTGGTACTTATGGGTCACTCGCAGTGGCCGAGATGCTCCTCGACTGCGGCGCATCAGCCGACTGGGCGACGCAGAACGGCAATACGGCGTTATGCGTTGCTTGCGATCACGGAAACGTCGATGCGGTGCGCCTGCTCATATCCCGCGGCGCGACCGTCGACCGGCGGTCATACGACGTCGTCAAGGGCGCTAGTTACAGCAGAGTGGCGACGATCAAGGCGTTATTCGACGCTGCCGCTCCGCCGAGCAAACGTCGGCTCGCGCACTGGGTACTTCGCATCCGGCTCCACGTCGCCGGCCCGCGCGGGGGCCACCCGGATTCAGCTCGCCACGAAACCTTCAGCTGCCAAACCCAAATCTCGCGCGCCATCGTGCGTCGAGTTACCTCCTTTATTGTGTAATGATCAATTAAAACTTTAGTCCATGTTCGCCGCTGACTACTGCTGCGCGCACTGCTGCGCCTGGGGCCCGCCGCGGCGCCGCCGCGGGTCGTCCTCCTCCTCGTTCGTCGCGTCGTTACTAGCGCCCGCCCCCTGCCCGAAGTCGTCCAGGCCGCCCGCGACGGGCGTCAGGAAGACCTCCTCGCCCTCGCTCGCTAATAACTCGCGCACGCCCTCGTTCTTCTCCGCGAGCTTCGTGAGAGCCGCCGCGTCGGCGCCGCAGGGCGCATGCGTTAATGAAGGAGGCAACGCCATTTTCAGCTGCGCCACGCTCTGCGCCGACAACTTTCCATCTTTAGGAAACACGATGTGGAATAAAACGAACAACCGCCCTTTGTCGAAGGGGTTCCCGTACTTGGGCATGCCCTCGCCGTCGACGCACATAACGTACGGGACGCCCGTTTTTACTTCGGGTCTAATTATTTGCCCCGGCTTCGCCGAGACGCACACCTTCCGCCCATCTAACGTAGGGACAATGAACTTAAAACCAGTCAGGGCCTCGACCAGGGCAATGTCCTTCCGGAGCAACAAGTCCGCCCCGTGCCGCTTAAAGAGAGCGTGGGGCTTCTGCTGCACCACGAAGTGCACGTCGCCCCGTTCACACCCGGCCTGTTCCGAACCTTTGCCCTGCATCTTTATTTTGGCCTTGTCGGCGGCGCCCTTGTCGATGCGCACTTCCACCTCCACCCGCTCCTTCTTCATCTTTGCCGAGTAGCCGCCGCTGCACGAGGTGCACTGGGCCTGCGCCCGCGTGACCATGCCCGGGGCGATTTGCACGTTTTGAATGGTGATGCCCGTGCCGCCGCACACGGAGCACTTCCGGGGCTCGCCCACCAAAGCGTCCCGCTTGTAGGCCAGTTTGACGGTCTTGCCGCAGTACAGGTGCTCGAGCGACGCCTTGACTGTAAAAACTAAAGGTTCGACCTTCCGCTTGCCATTCCGCCGCCGGCCGCCGCCGAACATGTCAAAAATGTCGCCCATGCCTCCACTTTGTCCGCCGCCCGCCTCCAGCCCTTCCAAGCCGTGCTTGTCGTAGAGCGGGCGCTTCTCCTCGTCGCTCAAGACCTCGTAGGCCGCCTGGAGCTTCTTGAACTCCTCGACGTCGCCGCCCTTGTCGGGGTGCATCCGCAGGGCCTTCTTCCGGTAGGCCTTCTTGATGACCGCGGCGGAGGCGGTCTTCTCGACGCCCAGCACCTCGTAGAGCGCGGTCGTGTCGGCCGGTTCCCGCTGCTGGCGCGCGCCGCCCATGCCGGGCATGCCGGGCATGCCGGGGAAGCCGCCGCCGCCGGGCATGCCGCCGCCGAAGAACATGGTCGTTCACAGCTAGGCTGCGACGTCGACAGGTGCACTGCTTTTGAGCGCGCAGTTGCAAAGGGCTGAGCTTTCGTGCAACCCAACCGAGCGAGCGAGAAGGTCGGACAGTTGCAGCGATTCGTGCGTTGCTCGCGCAATAGCTGTGGCAAGTACACTGCCGTGAGACGATGTCGAACTCCATCAAGTTTTTGAGTGAAATTTGAATGCTGTGAGGTCCGGCGAGCAGTCCCGAGCCATTCCCGCCAATGTGATCCTCCGATGACTAGTTGAGCAAGCGTCGCGCGGGGAGTTCGTGCGGGTTTCGCCGGGCAACTTGTCGAGCAGAGCATTTGACCTCTGCATCGCTACAAAGCAGGGTGCTGGTAACAAAACGCAAATAATCCATGCTTCTTCCAGTCGTGCTGCTAGCAGCCGCTCAAACGACTCATGGAATTGCCATCAACCGCAGACAAGCCCTGGGCGGCGGTGCCGCTGCCGCAGCATTCGCCGCAGACCCAGCTTTTGCAGCAAGCAAGCCCATAGCAGTGATCGGCTCCGGCGGCCGCACGGGATCGCTGTGCGTCGCAGCATGCTTGAAACGCGGTCTTGCGGTACGAGCGCTGTCGCGCTCAGGATCATCACCACCCGGCGTCGACGCCAGTGCCGCATTACTCAGCATTGCGGAGTGCGACGTGCGCGACGCCAGCACGATCAACGTCGCCGGCGCGGGCGCCGTCATCTACGCCGCGTCGGGCAGCAAGAAGGGCGGCTCGCCGCACGACGTCGACAACCTTGGTGTTGTGAATGCGGCCAGGGCTTGTATCGCGGCCAAGGTGCCGAGGCTGGTCGTGATCTCGTCCACAGCTGTCACACGACCTAACTCCCTCGGCTACAAGTTCACGGACGTCTACGGCAGGATCATGGGCGAGAAGAAGCTAGGTGAAGATGGGGTCTACGCCACCTACGCGTCGTCGGACCTGGCCTACACCATCATACGGCCGGGTGGGTTGGAGGAGCCAAAAGAAAACATTATACAAGGCCCCGGCGCGCTGGAGATCTCGCAGGGAGATGCGTTGGCCGGCATCATCTCTCGAACAGATCTCGCGGAGGCCGCCGTCGAGGCGGCAGCTCTCGGCGCGAGCCCGGTCTTGAAAGACGCGTCGTTTGAATTGTACTACACGAAAGGCGCGCAGGCCTGTGAAGGCAAGTTCAAAAAACTCCTGGCGGACGAGTCCTTCCCGCGGCTCCACGGCGACTCGTATGGCGCACTTTTCAAGGACGTCCGGAGGGACGGGTCCTACACGGTGCCGGGCTAAGTCTTTACAACACATTTAGGTTAAGTCAGCCGCGGCGTGCCGGCACCACCACGCCATCGCCGCGACTCGCTGCACCTAGACTTCGTCCCGCGGCGAGACCTGGTACTGCTGCGCCGCCGCCGCCATCGCCGCCGCGGCCTTGGAATGTTGTTCTTGCGCGAGGCGTTCCCTATCCGCCGCCGCCCGCAGCTGCGCGTGATACCCCGCGAGGCGCCGCCGCCGCCGCGCCGCGGCCTTCGGGCCGAGGCGGCTCTCGTAGGCGCGGCACTCCGCCAACAACGCGCGCAACAAGGCCGCCTCCAACCGCTCGTGCTGGGGCCAGTTGATCGAAGGCGGGTACGCGTACGTGCAGGCGGCGTTCAACACAGGAGACGCCCGCACGGTCAACACGACGTACCACTTCACGCTCTTGAGGAAGAGCCAAATTTGCCTCGGCATGCGCCACGCCGTCTTCAAAACAATACGAATTTCGCGCGTGTTCTGGACCAATAAACCATAATTGCGCGAGAAGAAGCGCTCCAGGGGGCCCTCGTACCGATACGTGACCTGGCCGAGCTCGTTCAGCCGCTCCTCGCGACTCTTTTGTAAAGCCCGCGTGAAGCCGCGCTGGAGCGCGTCGTCGGTGAAGTTCAGCGTACTAGACCAGGACACCCGGGCCCGCAGCGGCTTAATGCAGGATTTCCGCACAAGTAACACCAGTATCCGCAGGGGAATGCCCACGACCACACCGAGCAACCGCCCCAACGAAGCGAACCCGTCGGAGTCCCAGGACCCCCGCTTCACGAACAATCCAATTCTATCTTGAGGCGCGGGCGCTCCCCCTTCATTGACCTTGAACATCTTCATCTGCATCTCCACGTTGTTCTTGGCCTTTTCGAAGGCGTTGAGATAGTGGCGCGCGTTCATCCCCGTACCGTTCTGCGAGCCCTTCGTGAGGTTAAACGCTCGTATATCGAGCAGCTTCCAGGCGTTCGGGACCTCGTACGTGAAGTTGCGGACCGGGGCTTTGATGCGTACGACGGTGAGACTCGCTTTCCGTCCTCGTCCCAATAACTTGGCGCGCGCCCACCGCTCGTCGCTTTCCAAGCGCTCCTCGGTCGGGAGGGCCTGCCTTGCTTTCGCGTAGTAGCGCTCGATGCGTTGGCGGCGCTTCGAGCCATTCCTTGTATTATTGTGGTTTGTGCCCCACTGCATGCGCGCAGCGGCCGCGTGGAGCAGGAGCAGGAGGCGCATCGCTGCCCGATGGCGCGCGGCGCGCGGTGATGCTTTATGTCCTCGCGAGCAGATCTATGTGCGCACCAAGCGGCGGCAAGGCTGCCCTATATCGTCGCGCCGCCGATTTACTATCGCGCGGGTATTTTCATGCAGTACGGCTATAGCTTTACGGCTCGACAATGCGCGGGAGGGGCTGCCCAACTATTAAAGAGTAAACCACAACAATGATCCTCACGCACTGCGCCTCCTGTGCTGCCGAGCTCCCACGCCTGGCGAGGCAATGCAGCCGCTGCAAGACTCGTTACTGCGGGCCGGCCTGCCAAGAGCAGCACTGGAAAGAAGGCGGCCATGACAAGCTCTGCAAACAGATTAGAAGAGGCGGCGGTGCTGAGCAGTACAATGCCGACAATAAATATAAGGACGCCGCCGCGGTTGCGGCGGAGGTGTGCGCGGAGGACATCAAGGGGCAGACGTGCTACATCTGCATGGAGGCCTTTCATCGACGCACAAAGGAAGGCCTCGTGCGTATGTGCGCCTGCCACACGACCGAGGGCTTCGTCTACGTATCGTGCTTGGCGGAACAGGCGAAGATTTTGGTCACGGAGGGCGCGGAGAGGAATTTGGATGATGATAAGTGGACGCGATGGCACACGTGCAGCCTATGTGAACAGAATTACTACGGCGTCGTGAAGTGTGCGCTCGGGTGGGCGTGCTGGAAGACGTACGTGGGTCGGCCCGAGGGGGACACTCTTCGAGGCTGTGCGATGATGCTGCTTGGGAACGGTTTATGCGCTGCAAAACACTTCGAGGACGCGTTGTCCGTGCAAGAGGCCGAAGTGTCTATGAAGCGGCGGCTTGGGGCATCAGAAATCGTCATGCTCGACGCTCAAAGCAATCTTGCGAACACGTATCAATCGCTTGGGCGGAGCGAAGCCCTAAGCATGCAACGAGATGTATACTTTGGACATCTAAAGCTCTACGGCGAGGAAAATAAAGATACCCTCCTAGCAGCCAACAACTAATTGACGTCCCTTCTCGGTTCACAGCGCTTCAATGAAGCAAAGGCGCTGCTGCGCAAAACGATACCCGTGGCGCGACGCGTTCTTGGAGAGAGTCATATTCTCACGCTCAAGATGAAGAAGATTTACGCGTCGGCGCTATACAGAGACGACTGCGCCACGCTCGACGATCTCTGCGAGGCCGTAAAAACGCTCGAGGAGACGGAATGTACCGCGCGGCGCGTGCTCGGTGGCGCGCACCCGACCGTAGTGGGGATTGAGCAGTCCCTGTACAACTCGCGAGTGGTGCTCCGCAACCGCGAAGCGTCAATGTCGGGCGACGTGAGCTCAATCTGCGACAAGCTGGGAGCGATGACGCCGGGGGATGCGTAACTTGAAGGTACCGTACCACTATAAAAGGTTAGTAGTCCCCCTCGTCATCATCCTCCTCCTCGTCGCCCGAAGCGTCCTCGGCAGCCTCCGCGGCTTCGCGTTGCCTTTGCGCGAGCTCTGCGGGCAGTAGCCGCTCGTCGTCCGTCGGCTCGCGCCGGGGGATCGCATCTAGACATGGCGCGAAGCCGCCCGACGCGCTCGGGGACGGCCCGCCGCAGAGCACGTGCGCGAAGGCGTTCCGCCCGTCGCTGTCGAGCAGGCACACGCCGGATTCACCGAACTCGTCCGATTCCGGCGCGAAGCGCCGCGCCCACGTCGTCGCGGTTTTGCCCGCAATCACAACGAGTGCTTGCCGCTCCTCGATGGCCGAAGTACAGGCCTCGGCCACGTCGCGCGTCCCTTGCTGGAATGCAGAGCACTCTACAGCACCCACCGCCCCGGACCAGAAAATAGTATTTGCGCGATTCAACGACGCCTGGAAGGCCTCGGATGTCCGCGCGCCGATGTCCAGCGCAAAGAGTTCCCGAGGCACGCCGTTCTTGGCTCCGGAGCCTTCCAACGCCGCGTCGGACACGTCGCCGCCGTAGTCGAAGCCGCCCGCGTCGCCCTCGTCGTCGTCGTCCTCTTCCTCGTCGTCCTCCTCATCTTCGGAATCCTCCTCGACCCTGAGCATGCCCTTCTCGTCGACGTTAATGTCGCCCGTGGCGTAGTCGCAGGGCAGGCGCAGGTGCACCTTACGCCGCACGGCCTTGGCTAATAACCGCCGCGCCGCGGGGAAGACGGCCTCGTCGAGCCCGCCGGACCCGACGTCAACGTTCAGGGCGGCCAAACATTCCCGGGCGCACGTACCGCTCAGCAGCACCTCGTCCGCGTGGTCGAGCAGAAAGTCCACGAGCCGCGCTTGCCGGAGGAAGCCCGAGCCCTGGACGCGATCGTCGCCAACCACCGCCACGATCGGTCGCGGGCCACTCAATAAACGCGCGATGGTGGCGGTTTCCAAGTGGGCATTTAAGCCTAAAGAACGCGGCAACGCACAAAGCTGCAAACTTCGGGCGTCGGCGGCGTGCATGCGTTCTACGGAAGGTACCGTCGGCATCAGCTCGTTGAGGGAATCCTGCACGAGGACGTCGGCCAGCGCCGTCAGGCGATAGCCGGCGTCGTTCTCGTTGAACGCGTTTTGCGCGGCGTCCGCAGCCTCGGCGTCGTCCGCGTCGGCCCAATACGGTAAAACTTGCGCGTCCTCGTCGATGACGATCTCGCGGTCCAGCACTTTGCACAGCGCGGGGCCCGCATTCCTCGCCTCGAGCACGAGGAGCGGCACGGCGTCCTCCTCCGCAAGCTTCTCGAGGACCGTTTGCGCGCGCACTACGTCGCCCACGAACCTGGGGGCCCAGTCCGGCCCGGCCGCGAGAATGAGTGCCTCCACAAGCGCCTTGGTCGACGGCGGGGGATTATCATGTGAATGATTCGTCAGCTCTGTCACGAGGAGGACGGCCTTTGCAGCTTTGAGCGTTTCTAGCGTTTTCGCGACCCGCTGGAAGGGCTCCGGGCCCTCGTCGTCCTCGGTTTCCAGCGTCCACGCCCGGCCGTCAAACGTAAGTAACGAACCGACGTCCAGGTCGACCTGGAGCAGCACGACCCGGCCCGCGACGTCCTCGGGGCGCACCGACGCAAGGGACGCGACGCGCTCCGCTCTTTGAGCAATGGCGTCGTGCACCGCATTCGTGCGCCGTACAGGCGGCGCGGGGAAGGTCGCCGCCGTGGCGTCGTCCGCCGTCGCGTCGTCGGGGGGCGCCTCCGCCGCGGCCTCCGGCGCCGGGGGACACACGGCGTCGGCCAGCAGCCGCTTCACCGTCGCGCAGGCCGCGGCACGGTAGGCCTCCGGGCCCTCGCCAACCACGCAGGCGGCCCCGTAGTCCTCCAGCCCCGCCGCGCGGGCCAGGTCGCTGACAATTTTGGGGCCGGCCACGTACCGCATCTGCGCCGAGTCCCAGACCTTCGGGGGGTCCCGCGCATCGAAGGCGTCACTAGCCTCGCCCCCGGCCACCAACGCATGGTCAAGCGCGGCCGGGTCCTCTCCCAAGGCGGACGGGGGTTTCGCCCCCTCCAGCGCGGCGACGGCTTCGCACGTCGCGAGTGCCCCGCCGGCCTGGTCCAGCACGCCAGCGAGGTGCGGCTTGAGCGACTCGATGGCCGCATCTTCGTTCGCGGCCGTGGCGCACGACACTAGCAACGACGTGAACCGTGCCTTGAGCGCGAGGACGCGCCGTTCGCGGGGGTCCGCCGGCGGCGCCGGCCGCTTTGGCGGCGCGCCCGTGGCCAGCGTATCATCCTCGTCCTCCTCGTCCTCTTCTTCGGGTTCCGACGCCTCCTCGCTGTCGTCGTCGGAGCCCTTCTCGCGCGTGGCGACCGTCAACGCTTCGTCTTCGGGCGACAGGGGAATCGCGATCGATTCGATCACGGAGCACAGAGCGTCGACGTCGCCGTCCCAGGCGTCCGGGTCGGGCTTGGCCGCCTCCTTTGCCCGGCGGTGGCGCTCCCGGGCCTTGCCCAGGCCCCACTCGATATCTACGGGAGGGAGCGGCGGCGCCCAGTCGGGCAAACCTAAGCACTCGGGGTGCCAGTCCGGGTTCGCCTCATTCTTAATCCGCCAAGCCTCCTGGCTCCAGTCCTCCGGCGGCGGCGGGGGGGCTTCGGATGATGGCGCGGGCGCCGGCACATAGTCTGCGCCGGCCAGCGCGGCCTCCAGCCGCGTTCGCGGCACAACCTCCTCGTCCTCCACGTATTCGATCTCCCGCTTCGCGGCGCGGGCGTCCTCTCTTAATAATTCGAAAGCCGCCCACCGCTCTGGCGTGAAGACCAACCCGCGAAAGGCGCCCATCTTCTCCAACATGCTTCGGTTCGCTTCGTTCCGAAGGCGCAGCGCCCCCACAATTGAAGGACCAATTTCCCAAATGAGGTCGTCCAGGATCTCCTTCACTAAATCAGGACCGACATGCTTCTCCAGGATGGCGTCGACGGCGTCCCGCATATGGGGCTTGTCAGGGGGCGGCTCCGCGTAGCCTCTCAAATGAATGCCCCGGCCCTTGCGCTTCTTGTTCTTTTTAATATTGTTCATCGGCAATAGACCGACAACGTCCGCCTTGGGTCGGATCTTCAGCTGCCACTCTTCCACGAAACACCCGGGCACCTTGGACTTGAATGTAAACCGAGCCATCTGTGAACACCCGGGTAATATAGAACCAGACGGAGTCATGCAGGAAAAGGTCACGTCTCGATTGGTCGCGAAGACCTTGTCGTCCATGGGCGTCCCATCAGAGTACTTCATGCCCTTCTCCACGGCCAGCTCGTCGTCCTGCGCCCTCTCGGGCCCCTTTTCGTTGATGCGCCACTCGTAGAACAAGACCGTCTTCCCCGTGTTCTTGAGTTCGACGGAATTCTGGCCGGGCTTGCCGTCGTTCGTCGCCCCGAGGTGCATCATGGCGTCCCCCACAACTTCCAGCCTGGGCCGTTCCTTCGGTTTTTCTACAATAGGTTCCTCTTCGATACCTCTCGGAGACTCTTCTATTGGTGTAATTCGTTGCTCCAAGACCTGGGAGGACGTCGTCGCGGCCCACCGGAATAAATCCCGGCCCACAACAGCTATTTGCGTAGCGTCCTCCCCGCTCCCGACGCAGTGCGGCTGCAACGTCTTCAGGCCCTTCTCCCACTGCTTCCTTCTGGTAAGCATGTAGGGGTCGGTCCGCCAGCCCTGGTCCGGTTCTAATTTCATGGTCAAGGAGCCCTGTGAACCGGGTAGTTTCGGTCTCCGAATCATCGCCGGGGCCGGCACGCCCTTCTGCAGGGGACAATATAACCCAGAAAATAAATTGCCGATCCTCACTAACCTCTGCCCGTTCCCTCGCAAGTTCATCTCCCAGTAGGCCTCGCCGGCCTTCTCGTTCTCCGGTACCGAAGCTTGCAAAATCTGGTAGTGCTCGCTCTGCTCCCTATAATCCTCGCAACTTTTGAGCATTAGGACGTCCTCGGGCCGCTTGTTGTTCTTCTTCGCGAAGTTCGCCGTCAACGTCTTCCAGTCTTTTTGCTGGTCCCGCCACCGCTTTAGCGCCCGCCCCTCCTTCCCCGACGCGTCGTCGGGCACGAAGATGCTACTTTTATCATCTTCAAAACGCTCCTCTTGGGCCCGAGCTTGGAGTGCCTCCACGTAGGACTCGTCCGTGGTCAGGTCCGCGGTCGTGGCGAAGGACGCGCGCACCACAGGTGCCTGGTGCATGCTCGAGGCCGGCGTCGGGGCGCGCGACTGGTCGTACTCGACCGTCGCCTCGTGCTCGACGAAGCGGTCCGCGTGGCCTAAGACGGTGCGCGCGATGACGCCCGCGTTCCTCGGGAGGCGGCGCACGCCCCGTAAGCGTTGCGGGCTCGCGACGTTGGACATCCTATTTCTATCGAGCGGCTCGCCGCGGTGCGGCCGCCGCGCAACCAGCACCTGCTTCTTGGGCTTGGGCTGGTCCCGGGCGCGTCTTACCGTAACAGACTTCTTCCTCGTCGGCGGCGACTGCACAAAGGTCTGGAACATGGCGCCCGCCGGGGCGGGGGCTGCCACTGGGGAGGCGGCCTCTATGCCTTCTTCGACGGGCGCCTCCGGTCCAGGGGCAGCATCGGGCGGCACCTCCTCCATGGCTCTTGCGGGCCTTGGCGCTGCTTATTCTGCGACGGGCAGCTCGTGCAGCTCCTTAAGCTCTCGGTGACGATGCTCAGCGCCTCGCTTTCCTCCGATGGGCACCGCGAATGCGTTTACCCGGGCCGCGCGCTGAATGAATGGTGAGGGACTACAAGCTACATTTATATGTATTCAAAACCCGCACGCTTTTGTGCGCTCGAAGGAAGTATGCTATTAAGAAAGACGCGGCCCGCGCCCGCCGCCGGTGAATCGGCGACGCGCGGTGTCTCCCCCCCCGGGCCCCGCCCACTAGTCCTAGCACCGTAACAAAAAAAGACCTCGCGTTTGTCTCGTGTCCCTTGGCTAATAGTAGTACTACTGGCACGCACTCCAACTACACAATATTATTATTAGTCGTTGGTTGCATCCCGTCGACGGTCGCATGACCGTTGATGTGCATGGCAATACTCCGATGAGAATTTGAAATCGAGGTCGACCCGGATTTAGGCGGCCGCGGCGGCCGCGGCGTCTACGTCCACGGCGGTAGCCTTCTGGAACAACGCGGCGCGCCACGCCGTGAAGCCGGGCAGGTTTGGACGCTTGCGCCCATGCGAAACGTTCAGCGCCCCAGGAGATCGTCCCGGGCGCCGCATCTCCGCCACGTAGTCCAGGAGCATGGGGATCCACCACTTGTAGATGCCCGCCCGCGAGCCGGGGAGCGAGCTGAAGTGCAAACAATCCTTGGCGTGCAGATCCGTGCGGGCCGTCGCCAGCGGCCCGATGTCGAAGAGCGCCGAGCCGCGCACCTGAGCTAGGAGCCGCTCCTCGACGCTCCGTTCAAGGTCGAGGAATTGGTGCCAGCGGTACGTGTCCCTAAAAGCAATCGTCGTGTTCTCCTTCAGCGCGAGCGCGGCCTCGAGGGCCTCGATGCGGTCCGGCGGGCTCGGACCTTGCAGGAACGTCGTTGTACAGCCGTACATGGGGCGGTACATACCACGGAAAAGAAACGTCGCGTTGCCCGTGCCGTTCTCGAGCTTGTCGGCAACAATGGCCAGCGCTTGCTTCAAAGACCTTCCGCTGTGGTGCGCGCCGGTGTTGGCGACGACGACGTCCTACTTCGGCAGGAGCGCGGTCGCCCAATGCGCCCGGGCGACCAGTCGGTTCCTGCAAAGGGTCTTCGGGCCGCGCCCGCGGCAGAAGGCGCTGTTGCGGTCGCCACACCTCTCGACGACCGCCAGCCCCTGCGCCGCGAGCTTTTGACAGGTCGCGTTCGTGACTGTGGAGTCATCGCCCCAAAGCCGGTCGTCCCGTAAGAAGGCGAGGCGTAGCGAGGCATTGCACGCAGTGCTCAGCACGAACTTTATATTTTTCAAAGTGTAGTACTCTCGAAAGGTCGGGTCCTCGGCGGCGCGGGTCTGCCGCTGGAGCGCCCCGTAGAAGCTGTGCGACGTCGAGTCGCCGACGATCAAGAGGCTCCGGACGTTCTCGGCCGCGAATCGCGCGCAGATCTGCGCCGCTCCTCCTACTTCACCGGGCGGCGTCATCGCTCATATTGCGCACGTCGATCGCCACCGCCAGGCCCCCAGCGCTTGCCGCGTGATTCGCGTCTGATTATCAACAATATTCGACATCCACGCGTCCTCGCGCGGGTCGGGCGTCGTGCTTTGCCACGCTCCGGCGCCAAAGCCGCTACCGTGGTCGAAAGCACAGCCGCGCCGCGTCGCCGGGCACCCCGCCTCGACCGGCACCGCTGCCGGTTGGCGCGAGGGTGTTGGTGGAGCAGGCACCGGCGTGGAACGCCGCACCGGTGCGGACGTGGGCCGTCCCGGCGACGGCCGCGGCGTCGGCCTCGGTGTTGGCGCGAGCGTCGGCCGCCGCGTCGGCCCAGGCGTCGGTCGCGGCGTAAACAACCAAGGCTCCACGCGCAAAAGCTTCTCTTGCTGCCGCGCATATCGTTCCCTCCCAATCCGCTGCTGCGTGCGCCAGCGCCGACGTAGGGAATCGTCCGCACTGCAGCAGACGAGGACGACCGTCAGCGCGAGGCGCATCCCGTAGCCCTCGAGACGATCTCACGGTTTCGATGGACTCACGATACCCTCCGCGGTTGCCTTCCTATGTGTTCGATGAATTCGCATCCATGAGGCTGGTCAAGACCAGTGCTGCGGCGAGGCTGCCCCGACAGCTGCACGCTTGCAGTATCAATGCAGAGCCTGTCCGATGCCGCTGTGACGCGAGCCGCGACCAGTTTGTTGCAGTGGAACCTGCCCGATGCAGCTGTTAGCCTATCGCAGCGTCGTGTGGCGCAAAAATTAGTTCAGACCTGACGGGTTTTCCTCCGCGTTCGTGCAACCTCCCTAGCACGCCAGCCGATGAGAGCGCACGTGGGACAGTCACGGGAAGTGGGCCATGTACGTACGTACATATTAGCTACTTATCCGACGACGCCGCGACGTGCGCCGCCCACGCCGTCGCCGCGCGGTCCGCCAGCAGGACCTCTAGGTCCCGCGGCCGGTGGTCGCCGTCCGCCTTGGCGACGTGGACCGGCCGCCGGATCGGAATGTCCACGGGCACGTCCATATACTGGGGCGCCACAACTTCATCCGTCACCGCCAGCTGCAGATCCAAGCAAATCGGGTCCGGCACCAGCAAGTGCGGCTGCAGCAGGTCGTCGAGCTGCGTGAAGACGAAGCTTTGGACGCCCAGCGCGGCCTGGAGGACCGCGTCGCACTGGACCTGCTTGCCGTCTCTGAGGTCGCGCAGGTTTTTAACGTCCGCGTAGCGCGAGATGGCCCGCAGTACGTTGTCCCGCGTCTCCTCCTCGCGCACCACGCGCATCAGCTTCTGCAGCGACGGACTCAACCGCACCTTTTCGCGGTCGAAGGCCCGCCGTCGGGCAAACACCGCAACCCGCACTAAACAGGAAGCCTTGGCGCCGGGCTTAAATGCCCTCGACAGCACGACGCCGTCGACGCGGCGGTCCCGGGGCGCCGGCCGCCAGCAAACGGTGGACCCCTTGCCTTGCTTTCTATCTAAACTGATCTCGACGCGGTCCACGAGGTCTCCAAACGTCCGCGCGTCGGCCGCGACCTGGTTGTGGCCGTCACAACCATCATCAATAACCTTGCCGTCAATGGTCAGCTCCCAGAACGTTTCTTCGGCACCGTCGTCCTTCTTGCGCTTCTTGGACGAGGGCTGGGTGCAGGGCCGCGTGCCGCTCGTGTGCGAGCACCAGACGCGCAGCGTCCCGGCCGCGCGGGCCGCCGCGGAGAGCCCGGGCGTGCCCCGCGCCGCCCTGCGCACGGCGACGCGCCGCTCCAGGTCGTCGACGCGTTGGTCCAGGGCATCCAAGCGCTGGAGCGTGGCCCGGTGGTGGGGGTAGCGCTCTAAGAGGGCGGCGGGCAGGGTGGCATCCATTGGCAGTGATGCGTCCTCGAGGCAGCAGTGTCGAGTCTGAGAGAGCCAATAGTCAGCGGTGGGCCGGTTATCGCTGCGCAGCGATCGATGCGACACCGAGCAGAGGTGCGAGCTGTCTCGACGACACGCGTCGGCCGGGCAAGCACCGTTGAATACCTAGGACCCAGGCTGTATGCGATCGACACGCGCCCGCAGAGCAAAACCCGTTTTTATCAGCTGCCCGCGGCTCATTAATCCAAAATCGCCAAGCCACGGGTCCACTTCGGCGCTGAGCGACTCGCACAAAAAACGGCTTGAAAGCGTGCGGGGCTCTCGACACTTGACCTAGCTCGGGAATTGCGCCTTGTACGCGCTGCCGCGCTGCCCAACAAGTAGAGTGCGCCTGCGACCGCATCGGTGCGCTCGCTGAGGCGCGGCGGGCTGCGTTCGAAGCAGTGCGCCTGGTGCGACTCGCGAGGCCTGTGCGAGTGGACTTGGCCTACGGAGGCGGATAGTGCCGCTGTGGTAAGGAAATACCAGCAACATGCGCGCCGCGGTGGCCGCCGAGGAGGCCCGCGACGTCGCGGGGCTCGAGGCGCGGCTGGAAGCGCGCTTCGCGGCCCAGGTCGCAGCGCTGCAGGCGCAGGTCAAGAGACTCGAGGCGCGGCTCGAGCCGCCGCGCGCCGAGGCGCCCGCGCCCGCGCCGGCCCCGCCCGTCATAAGTGACCCCCCGATCAGCTACGACGCCGCCTTCGCGAGCTTAGGAGGCGACGCCGCGCTTACACGGCACGCCGCGCGCTCGAGCGCGCTCGTGGCAAGAACGCGCGACGCGTTGTTAGAAGCGGAGCTGGACGGCCTCATCGACACGTGCCGGACGAAGCGGCGCGGCTTCTCCACCGCGTTGGTCAACCAGCGCTTCGTCGAGGACCTGGAGGAGCTGTACGACGACGCGAGGCGCGCGACGCCGGGCTTCTTCCAGAGAGTACAGAGTTTAGCGACGACGACGCAAGCAACGTTCCACCCCGGTGCGGAGAAATGCTCGACGCGCGCGAAGATGAAGGCCCTCTTCAAGTACAAGGATTCGACGGGCGTCGCGTACCACCGTTTGACGGATGTGGTAAGGGCCACGTTATCGTACGCCACGTTCGATGAGTTGTATAGTGGCTTTGAATTAGTGTTAAATGAGTTCGGGGAGGATATAAGAGAAGCCCACGACCGCTACCAACAACCGCTCGGGGAGTATAGAGATATTCAATTGGTCGTGTCCCACGAAAACCACCTGTGCGAGCTGCAGCTGACCACGGACGTGTTCATGCGAGCCAAACGAACGGCGGGCCACCGGACCTTTGAAGTCATAAGGGAGCTCCAGGCGGCCGTCGCTGACGGTGACGCGCAACGGGTGGATACGGTGTTACGAAAGGGCCTCGACGACGGCGATGCTTTGCAACTGAAGCACTTGCTGCGGACGCAAGCGCGGACACTCCTACCGGAGGCGGCACAAAGGGGCCACGCCGGCATTGTTGCGCGCTTACTACGAGCGGGGGCCGACGCCGACGCCCCGTCCCAGAAAGGAGAAACGGCGTTGCACGCCGCCATCCGGCTGGGCCACGAGCGCGTGGTCTGGGCGTTGTTGGACGTCGGGGACCCCGATACTAGCGTAAAATGCGATCGCGGGGCCTGCGCGCTTACGTTAGGTTTCGCGCTATTGAAGTCGCTGCCCACGGAAAGTAGGGCGCGGGCCGTCGCTACTTTAGCGCGGCACGCGGGCGTGGACGCGGTGAAAAAGGCCCGGGCGAACGTGGACGGGTACATCCAAGAGCACCTCTGGCGGACGTCGCGGCCGCTCGTGGACGCGGCCGGAGACGGGGACGTGGCCGAGTGCGCGCAGTTGTTAAGCGAGTGGGCCGACCCTAATTCCTGCGCCGGCGACCACGGGCGGAGTGCGTTAACCGCGGCCTGCCGCCGCGGGCATTCAGACGTTGTTACGATGTTGCTCGATAATAGAGCAGAGGTGGACCGAGCCGCGCGGAATGGGGAGACGCCCCTCGTCGCGGCCTGCGCGGGCGATTTCAGAACTTTAGCACTTTATTTGATAGAGAGGGGCGCGAGCCCGTCCAATTCGATACCCGCTGCCGTAAAAGACGACCACGTGGATGTTGCAAGGTGGCTACTCCACCAAGGAGCGACCATCGACGACACCATAGCCCAGCGCCTCACAAGTGGAGCGTTCGCGCCTCTAGACAGTCTTTTGGCGGACCCGGCCGATGCCGACAAGATGGACCTGGCGCGGGACATCATCGCCTTAAATCCTCTACTCGAGTCGCATAAAGGAGCTCGACCGCTAGTGTACGACTTCAAGCCCGGCGATCTGGTAGTCGCCAAAGTGGCGTTCAAGGCGGTGCGCGTGGGCGACCTCGGGACCGTGTCCACTAAACCGGCCAAGGACCCGTCGCGAGTCGCCGTGGACTTCGGGCCGGGCAAGGGCGTGTACAACTATGGGCGGGGCCAGATGTGCGTCCGCTCGAATTTGGTGGCCGGTTTTGAAGTTGTGATCGGCGACCAAGTGACGTGTCTCGAGAAAGTTGATGCGAGCGTGAGTGCGGGAAGTCGGGGCACGGTCGTGCGCCACGCCAACGACTTGAAATCAAATGATGTCATCGTGCGCTTTCTACATGGCGAGCGGTCTGTGGATGTTGAGAAATTGACACATGCACCTTTAACCACGGGCTCTTTAATGGCGAAAGGTGACAAGGTCGTGGCCGGCATCGGGTTCGAAGCCGTTCGAATCGGGGATAGCGGCGTGGTGGTCGGTCCGGGCTCTACTTCCGCTTTGGACAACGCGGCGCGGCGCTTACTGGTGGACTTTGGCGAGCAGCGGTGCTACAACTACACGCCGTCGCAATTGACCTACGCCGCGCACTCTGGTTCATTTACCAAGGAGGACAAGGTCGTGTGCTTTGTAGCGCACGGGGGCGTGCCGCGGGGCGCGCGAGGTATTGTTGTGGGCCACGACGGTGATAATCTAAGGGTGGCCTTCGGCGGCCGGTGCGTGCGGAGCCGCATTGACGATTTAACTCATGCGCCGCTGGTGGAGGGCTCCTCCGTAAGAAAGGGGGACCGGGTCAGTGCGCGCGTCGCCTACGGGTCCGTGCAGCTCGGGGACCTGGGCACGGTCGTGGGCCCGGGCGACGCGAAGAGTTCGAGGGTCTGCGTCGTCTGGAACCGGGACGGGGCCAAGAACAACTGGCTGCCCGGCGCGCAGCTGGCTGTGGTCGCGGGCGCGCCCTACCCGCCGGAGGGTACGCCCGAGAAGTAGTCGTCCCGCCGCTCCGCGTGTGCTCTAAGATAATTGTGCTTTTCTTTGTTGCGCCAGGGAGACTTCCGACCACTGTTACGCGCGGGTCTGATAAACCCGCACTGGAAGCACTCACAAACAGGCTGCGCTGTGCAGCTGTGACCACGCCATCGCAGCATTGCTCATAGCACGGCAACAGGCCTTGTCTATAGGCGATTGCACGAGCTCTGCCTTCATTGACGCGAAACGCAGGACTGCCCGTCGCGCGCACAAAAGCACTTCAATCACCGCACTGGTGCATTTAGTGCGGCGTGGGCGTTACGCGTGCTCATAATAACAAAGCACACATCGGTCGTCGATCGATGCGGTCGCTGATGCTGTGCTTCGCCCTGCGCGGCGCCCGGGCGCTGCGCGCGCCGCCGCGCGCGCTCAAGGCGCCGCGCGCCGCGGCGCGGAGTTTAGGACAAAGACGCGCGGCCTACGATGTCGCGGAGGTCGAAAAAAAGTGGCAGACCTTCTGGGAGGACGACAAGATGTTCAAGGCCGAGCGGAGAGAAGGTAAAGATAAGAAATACATCCTGGACATGTTCCCCTACCCTTCTGGAAGTGGTTTACACGTCGGACACCCGGAGGGGTATACCGCGACGGACATCATGGCGCGGTACTGGCGCATGTGCGGCTTCGATGTGCTCCACCCCATGGGCTGGGACGCCTTCGGATTGCCGGCGGAGCAGCACGCTATTAATACGGGTACCCATCCGAGAGAAACCACCCTAAACAACATCGGCACGTTCAAACGGCAATTGAAGGAGTTGGGCCTGTCCTACGATTGGGATAGAGAATTATCAACAACGGACCCGGAGTACGTGCGCTGGACGCAGTGGATCTTTCTCCAGTTATTTGAAGCCGGTTTGGCCCAACAGAAGGAGGTGCCCGTCAATTGGTGTCCTGCATTGGGCACAGTTTTAGCGAACGAGGAGGTCATTAACGGTCTTAGTGAGAGGGGCGACCATCCTGTTGTAAGGGCGCCTTTACGCCAGTGGGTTCTGAAGATCACCGAGTACGCCGACAAGTTGTTAACCGGTTTAGATGGCCTAGACTGGCCCGCCGGGACGCTGCGATCGCAACGAGAATGGATCGGTCGCTCAGAAGGCACGCAGGTCAAATTTCAAGTGAAAGGGAGTGAGGACGTCGTCGAGGTGTTTACCTCAAGACCCGATACGCTCATGGGCGCCACTTATGTAGTAGTGGCGCCGGAGCACCCTCTAGCTTTAAAATTAGGCAACGCCGACGCAGTCCAAGCCTACGCCGACGCGGCGGCCAGTAAGAGTGATATGGATAGGACCGCCGACGCCAAAACGAAGACGGGCGTCCCGACGGCGAGTGTCGCGGTCCATCCCTTGTCAGGAGAGGACGTGCCCATCTGGGTCGCCGACTACGTCTTGGGGGCCTACGGCACGGGCGCGGTCATGGCGGTGCCGGCGCATGATACAAGAGATTATGCCTTCGCCGAGGCCTTTGATCTTCCTATAAAACGCGTGGTGGACGGTGGGGACTTGCCGTACTGCGACCCCGGTGTTTGTGTGAACAGCGGCGAGTTCGACGGGCTGAAAACGAATAAGGCGAAGAAGGCCGTCACGTACAAGCTCAGTCAAGAGGAGAAGGGCGCGGCGCAGGTCACGTATAAACTGCGGGACTGGGTCTTTTCTCGTCAAAGATACTGGGGCGAGCCCATTCCCATTACTTTTCCTGTTTTGGATCTGAACGGTGCATTGCTGGAGGAGGGTGCGTTGGATCCGCGCACTCAAGACGCGGGCTTCGAGATCAACTTCTCGCAGCCGCAGGCCGTGCCTACATCCGACTTACCGCTGCGTTTACCGGAGACGGACGACTACGCCCCGGGCGAGGACCCGGCCGGGTGCTTGGCGCGGATCAAGGACTGGCGCTTTTACGTGCAGGACGGCGTGTGGCGCGCGCGGGAGACGAACACGATGCCCCAGTGGGCCGGGAGCTGCTGGTACTACCTAAGGTTCGCGGACAACGCGAACGACGACCAACTAATCTCCCCCACATTGGACGCGGACTGGCTGCCGGTGGACTTGTATGTGGGCGGCGCGGAGCACGCGGTATTGCACCTGTTGTACGCGCGGTTCTGGCACCTCTTTCTCCACGACCAGGGGCACACGTCCCATGCGGAACCCTTTACGAAATTGGTGCACCAGGGTTTGATTCTTGGCGCGGACGGCGAAAAGATGTCCAAGAGCCGGGGCAACGTCGTGAACCCCGACGACATCATCGGCGAGTACGGCGCCGACGCCTTGCGGTTGTACGAGATGTTCATGGGGCCGTTGGAAGCGGTGAAGCCCTGGCAGACGGAGCAGATCACGGGCGTCGTGCGCTTCAGGGATCGGGTCTACGCTGTTTGTCAGAAGGCGGGCGACGTTTCAATAGATGAGGAGACGGACGTTTTATTAAATAAGAGCATGCGGAAGGTGACCAAGGACATTGACTCGCTGGGCTTTAACACCGCCATTTCCCAGTTGATGGTGCTCTCGAAGCATTTGGAGGGGCTCGACGTCGTACCGCGCGAGGCGTGCGAGAAGCTGTGTCTGATGGTCTCGCCCTTCGCGCCCCACCTGGGGGAGGAGTGCTGGCGGTTGCTGGGGCACGCCGAGTCCTTGGCGTTGCACGAGTGGATCACGTGGGACGAGGCCAAGTGCGTCGATTCGGTCGTGGAGATGGCCGTGCAGGTGAACGGCAAGGTCCGGGGCAAGATCTCGCTCGCGCCGGACGCGGCCGAGGACGCGGCCAAGGCGCTGGCGTTCGCCGAGGAGGGCGTCGTCAAATTCACGGAGGGCAAGGAGGTGAAGAAGGTGATCTATGTCCCGGGGAAGATCCTGAACATCGTCGTGGCGAAGTAAGTTATGTTGGCCTTATAGTTGTGTATCATCGCGGGCGCGCCGAAGGCGCCTCGAGACGGTGGCAGAACAGCCACAAATAAGGGGGGTCCGGGAGGAGGACTTGGAAATAGTTAAGCGGGCACGCACGCTAGACTAGCCAATAGGGAAGGGAAGGGAGAAAGGAGCGTTCGGTACCTCGCGGCCTTGTTCGCGAGCGCCGGCGCGGCTCCTCCGGCGGCTGGCTCTTCGCCAGTGCCTTGCGGGGTTCTTTTTTAGGCGATCGCCGCGCCGCGTCCGCGGTCTAAGTTGCGGGCGCGGCGCGGCGGTGCGGCCTGTAAATCAGGATCAGCACGACTGATCCTTGTGCTTGACACCCGAGCACAATGCAGCGTACAAATCGGGCACCAACGGGTTCCACGTGCAGCCCTCCAACTCCGAGACCTCGTCACTCTCGCCGCTGTTGCAAAAATCGGACTTGGAGCGGTACCTGTGTGTCAAATATTATTTTCGCCGGCTCTGACTTGAGAAGTATCGACAGAACACTTTGTCAATATTTCTCTAACGGACCTCACCAAACGGCTTTTTGGGCGATGACTTGGGCGACTTCTTCGACGTAGGAGTTCTAATCGCTTTCTTAGCCGGTGTTGTTTTCGATTTCGCCAAGGTAGTTTATCATAGTATTGAACAGTTGGGTAGAGTGAACAAATATCGACGTAGCGACCTCCACATCCACGGTTGAGTTCTTCATTACTCCAATTTCTATAAAGTTGAAAAGATTCTTGTATAAATGAGTATTTTGCAAACTCCATTTTTTAAACCATCGAATAAATATTTTATAAGATTCGGGTTTTTAAAAATTATCAACTCCATTTTTTAGGATTTTTTACCGGTGTTTTTGCGACAAATTGTGCGATGGATATTTTTTACTGCAAGTGTCTTAATTCGCGACCGCGCGGGTTTTTGAAACCGCGCGCGCGGGTGGGAGACACGTACTATCGAGCCCTGGAGCTAATACCATCCACTGTGCCTACGCCTAAGGCAACAGTTGTTCACCGCGCGAATGACGGGCGGCAAGGTCTCAGTGACGGGGATGCTCTGTCACAGCTGCATGACTAGATATGCGCTCTTGGCGAAACCGCTTAGCGGCGAGTTTTAAACATGCGTCCTTGCGTCCTTCACTGCACGGGTTTTTCAGCCCCCCACACAGATATCTGCCGACGCCGACCAGCAGCCACACGCGGCCTGCTGCAGGCGCCTCCGCACCGGCCACCACTTGGGACAGCCCAATTGAGCCGTTGAAGCGATGATGCGCGGCAAAAAGAGACCCGAGGCTGAGGAGGTGGCTGAAAAAGCCAAGAGGAGGAGAAGCGGAGACAGCATCGCACCGATCTACATGCAGCTCATCGCCTGCCGCGTGCCCAGAGCCGACCACGACGCTTTACGCTGCGTGAGCAAGCGGTGGCGGTCCGCGGCCGAGCGCGTCGGGCTCCAGCGTTTAAGGGCTACGTGCGGCTGGACCGAGACGGGATTGATCGTGGCCGGCGGCGGCGACAGCGTCTACGAGAGAGGCGATTCGGACCCGACGCCCGACCGGAAGGAGACCTGGGCGCTCATCGGCGGCCGGTGGCGCGCGATGTGCGCACAGCCCGCGCCGCGCTGCGACGGCGCCGTCGTAAGCTGGCGCGGCCGGGTGGTGTGCGTCGGCGGCACGCGCACCGTGAAGAACGACGCCGACGAGTGGACCATGAAGACGGGCGTATCGGACGTCGTGACCTACGA
>Ga0114994_10000578_pt1 | contig 25002 bp, 23 predicted proteins | sample ArcticOcean_MG_C_9_FD_87043 | JGI IMG/M metagenome (GOLD analysis project Ga0114994, IMG submission 87043) | Marine microbial communities from western Arctic Ocean - ArcticOcean_MG_CB2_152 | ecosystem: Environmental > Aquatic > Marine > Oceanic | place: Arctic Ocean: Canada Basin | collected...
TACAGATGCTTTTTTCACTCGTATTTATCATTCTTAGCCCGATTCCTCTTTGGCTGATAGGGAGAACTTTTTCATGGGCATGGGATGTATACACCGATTTCAAGAATCACTTCAACCGAATGGGAAAGAAGGAATTGTCAAGCCAGATATTGCAACTCAAAGAAGCGATGATTGCATCCGGGCGCTATCTTTGAATGCAAAGCCCTCCAGCAGTGCTCATGGATGCTTCCGAAGTCGAGTCCTTGATTCGTGAATGGCTTGGCCAAGAACGAATGGAGATTAGAATCCAAGAGGATGAAAGATCTCATGCTCACTTTTTGGTTAGGTATCCCAGCGGTAGAAATGGCCATGTATTTGCAGTCATACTCCCAAAGGATAGAGATTTAGTGGCTATCAGTAGCATGACACGTGTTGACGGTGGCCAACAAGATGAGATGTCTTCTTTGCTGAAAGAGGACGAGGAACGATGGCAGGAATGGATACACGATTGTCGCATGCAATTAATGCAAACCGGAGTGGATTGGGTAATTCACCTCGGTCACCAAGACAAGGAAAAAACCGGCCCCCTACAAGCATTCAATACCAGTGAACCAATTTGGTACGATGGAATTACCAAGAATGAATTCATGCAAACATTTAGGCGTTTATGGCTAGCAAAACTAGGCGTAATTCATGAGATTAAATTCACGTTCGGGCCAGGCAGCGGCAAGAATGGGCCAGTAGATGACTGGCAAAAGAAAAAGACCAGCGGCTCACAACAAAAAAGCGCGACCAAGCCGACAAAAAGAATTGAAATGGACGATTCGATGTCTTTTGGTTCTGACTTCGACCCTTCGGATTGGGTTTGATTCGGGCATATATTCAATGACCCGAAAGGGTCGCGGTTAAGTAGGTAGATTAAATCAAAAGTTTTGTTGTAGAGGGGCGAATGAAATGAGAGCGACAATAAAGCCAATTTTTCTAGTGACGATAATGCTGTTATCCAGTATGTCGACGATAATTATGATCCCAGAAGCAGAAGCCGCACAGGTAGTTATTACCGAAGCGATTCAGGTTTCAGATGGGGGCTCTGCTAATGATAGGGCATCTGCAGTAGCTGCAGATTCTGAAGGCAATGTTCACGTTATTTGGGCCCGGTCAAATCTCCATATATTCTACACGATGATTTCTCCGCGCGGAATAACAATGATCGATGCAACACAAATCACTAATTCTGGTTTACATAGCATACAACATCTCGACATGGTCATCGATGAACAGGATAAAATTCACATTGCCTGGGCGGACAAGAGAGGACAACACAGCATAATGTATACTGCACTACGCCCATATAATGCAAATCATGACGGATCTGTTTCGGACGACGTAACGCTCTCGGCAATCGATGATTTTGAAGTTTCATCACGCTCCGAGAATAGAGATTGGCCCTCCCTTGACGTAGACAGCAAAGGTAACATTCACATCGCTTGGCAGGATAGCTATGATGAGTTAAATATCTATTATCAACAACCACAGATTTACTATTCGATGATACAACCAGATTATGAATCAAACTCTGCACAAAAATTATTCACAGAAACTCTGCTTACACCAATTATTGGCCACAAAGGCCACCCAGATGTAGCAGTGGACTCTGATGATATTGTACAAATCGCATGGGATGATACCCGCGGTGGAAAGGTCGAGTTGGTATTCATTATTGACGGATCTGGTTCGATGGGAACCGAATGGGCAGATGTTTGTTCGGTTGTTTACGGTGGTAACTTTGCTAGCGGCGGCTATTTCCAAGGCATAAAGCCAATGCTTGTTGAAGCAAACATGACGGTTTATGAAACACTATACGTTCTATATGACGGTTACAGTTATCCTAGTGAAATAAGTAATGGCGCATGCCAATCAAGGAATAATATCGGCAACTCTTGGCGCAATTACTTTTTGGACGCAGGCGACGATAGTGGAGGAATTAGACAACTTCCAGCGACTGTTTTCAACGGAGGGTCGTATTCAGGAACATCAGGAGAAGACTGGGGACCCGGCACAAACTGGGCCTGCCTTTCGTGGATGGATTCTGGGAATTACGTTCCAGGAAATCCTCCAACAGCTAACGACCACTATTGGAATCCAAATGCTACAAAAATCGTAATTCCAATTTCCGACGAGGGGCCAAAGGACGGCTCTCCCGAGCAACAAGCAGATGATATCCAATCGATCAACGAGGCTCACGACAGCTGTGTTAACGCAGGTGTAATCCCAGTTGGTCTATACGGCCAAGGCTGGGGTGGAGCAAACTCTGTTCAATCTCATATGGAAGACCTGGTTCAATGTCCTAATGGAGTGGTCAGTACCGCTCCACGAAACTGTCCTGGTGGCACTGTTAGAACAACAAACGCCGGCGGTCAGGCATACGAATTCCCATCTGGAACCAACAATCAAATGCAAATTTTAGTTGAAGCAATGGTTTACATCTCTACAAATAATTCTCGAGAGATTTACATTACTTCTCTGGACCCATATGGTAAGATGCAAAACGATCCAAACTGGATCCCGGGAGAACCAGGACATAGTAGCGCCGGAGGATATTATACCGAAGATACAGGCTATGGCGAAGAAGGGCATTTAGTTGTGGTAAATGATACCAGAGTTACAAACGATGACGCCTTTTCATTCCACCCTTCGATTGCAATCGATGGCCAAGGCTATACGCACGTGGCATGGATGGATGGCAGAGATTATGGTTTCGAAAAGACGGTACCATACGAAATTTACTACACCAAACTAAAATTGAAAGGAGCAGGCGAATCCGACGGCGGCTCGCTTAGTACTTATTCAATTAAGAAAATTTATGACACCCCGATCTCAACAGTTGAAGGGAAAAACGGCGTACCTAATGGCGCAAGCCCATCCTCTCTTTACCCTGCCTTGCTAACAGATTACCAAAACAATGTTCACATTGCATGGTTAGATATGTCTAATAAGAGCGCATTCGACGAAGTGCAATATGTTCGTTTGAATAATACACAAGAACAAGGAGTTGGAATGAACTTCACTACGGGCCAAGGAGCACTCGACCCCTGGGAGATATCGGCAATAACCACGTGGGAATCCGATAAACTAGGTTCTCATTCATCGAGCAGGCCTACAATTGGCCAACCCCCAGCATTTGCTAATGATTTAGGAAGCGGCGCTCACGTAGCATGGTCAGATACTAAGAAATGTGGCGATATAGCCAACAATAACCGATACACAATATGCTATTCACACGTACTTACCGGGCAAGTAGATATCGATTATGAAGTTGCATTTGATTACCGACACACGATAGAACCTGGCGAGGAGACCATTTACAATTTGACTATGAATAACTCGACACCAGGTCCAAAAGAACTTGTGTCGGATACCTACAATTTGAATTTCTCTATGGAAGGAACAATTCTCGACGTCGAATCTGGCCAGAAGGTTCCGCTTTCAGTACAAAACTGGACGGCAGCACTGTACTTCGCTAGCAACCATACGCAAATTCGTACCGACACCGATATCTTCCTCGAAGGAGGAGAAACAATACGGTTTTATTTGCGGGTTAAAGCACCTTCAGTTTATCAAGCTGGAGATAATGATGTTGATTGTACTGTAATAATATCATCGGTTTCAACAACCGACCCGGCAATAAGAGCAGATAAACCAACGATTACTACGATGGACGTAGTGCATGGAATCGACATCGAAACCTCTCATCGAATGGCAGATGTTGAACAGGGTGGAACTGCAATATTTTCCATTACGATCACCAATACAGGAAATGTATATGATTCATTTTCGTTCTATATCGGTGCGCAACCCTCTTCACAGACCTCAGGTGCTTTCACAGATTGGCAACTACCGTTTGCTTGGCAGGCGGTTTTCCCCAATAATGTCGATCTGACACCCAAACAATCGATAACCAAAAATCTGGAATTATCGATACCGAGCGGCGAAGACCCTGGGACTTTCGTAATTTACCTCGAAGGTCTTTCAGATGGGGAGCCGATTAGAATTATTGAGAAAGGAACGTACGATGTTCTCGAATTATGGATTAATGTTTCAGTGAAAACCAAAGATAACATTGTCTTTACAATATTTGATACCAGTGCCCAAATCAACCCCGGAGACTGCTATGACTATACTATAAATGTCGAAAAGCGCGAGGAGCCAGGAGATTTGGTATTCGCTACACCTGGTGCCCCAGTAGCAGCCCCTGAAGGGATGGACTTGGTTACTTGGAGAAAAGAGCAATGGACAACTGAATTAATATTTGGTAATAATGACTATCCTCCACTCAATGATCCTAGTGATATGAATAGCGGCCGACCATGGCCCGCAGACTCACCGATTGCAATAACCGCAAAAATATGTGCGCCGACCAACGCCTCTGCAGGACTTGGTCCCGCGTTTACGGTTAAGGCCCATCTCAAAGGATATCCCAAAGTATCTGATTCAAGAATCCTTTCAACCAGTGTGAACCATATATACAATCTAGATGCAACAACTCCAGAAGACACACTAACAGTCGACCCTAGCGAACAATGGGTATTGCCTGTAATGGTAGCAAACCTTGGTAATGGGCCAGATCGCTTCGATATGAGGCTAGCTAGCGTAAGGGATTCATCCAATGTTGAAGTACAATGGGACATCGACGTTCCAAGAGAATCCTTTGAAGAACTCAAACGAGACACAATGCAAGAGTTCGAAGTAACTCTTAATGTCCCAGACCAAGTTCAAGCAGGAGTTTACACAATTACTCTACATGCTTTCAGCGAAGAAGCATATGCTGGTCCTTCTGGACACCTAACTCGCCTACGTGACGTACTGACATTTACCATCACAGTAAATGAATTCTACGATATGCGAATTAGCATCGATGAAACTCAAGACAACGCGGTAAAGATCAGTGCTCCTGGGAGAATTGTGAAATTTGTAGTGAACCTCACCAACGCAGGAAATGTTGCTGACACTCCAAGTTTACATAATCACACTACCCAGAAGGATTCATCTTCAGGGGTTGAGGTTTGGAGCAAGATACCTGGCATGGGTAGCTTGTCTGACTGGATGGTAACTTGGTCAATGGTCGAATTCCTCGGCAGTGATTTGACTAAGGAGATAGAATGTGAAGTTTCAGTATCTACTGCTAGCGCTTATCCAGAAGACAGTTGTGTTTATCTTTCGGATATTAACGAGTGGAGATTACCAGAGATGGAAGCGTATTCTACACATATGATGTATGCAACCGTACACATCTCAACAGCAGCCAAATTAGACACTCGTCAAATTGGACTCAAAGTTACCAGTATGGCAGGTAATGCCGAAGCAGGTGGCGATCATGACGACACTCCAAGCTGGGCTGGTGAGGACTTGGATAGCAATGAGCTGGTGCTAACACTACGGCTAAGGGCCCCTAATTTAGTGATTTCAGAGGTCTCGGTTTCATCGGGAAGCGCAGACGTTGGCGAGGCAATACCAATACGAATTGTTCTACAGAATAATGGCAATGTTCACGCAACGGATGTTGAAATTGTTCTTTGCGAATTTAGTAGCATCGACGAGGATACAATGGAAGATATTCGTCAGAACGGCTGTCCCGAAGAGAGTATCGTCATGCGCCAGATAATCGGAGCAATCCTTGCCCCAGACGCAACATTAGATGCCAAGGAAATCGAGATTTACATGCTATACCCAATAACCGCTGGATCTCACGAAGTAGTGGTTGTAGTCGACCCGCAAAATACGATTGTTGAAGTCAGCGAACGCGACAACATACAGTTGGTTGGAGACGAATTATCGAGTAGTTCTCCATTCCTCGATGTAGCAGGTTCGATTGTAGCAACCTATTCACTGCCCACCGGTATTTTACTGCTAACACTTGCTTTGTTCGCAGTATTGTATCTTGTCGGTAGTGGTCGTAGGGCCGATGTCAAGAACCGATTGGCAGAGCAGAGCAGCCTGATGAATGTACTTGGCGATGAGGAAGAATCCTCTTTGTAAGAATGCAATGTCAATTATTTGCGTTTCAGATCAAGCATTGCCCACCAGGGCAAGTTAGTGCCTTCAGGCGCAGCAAAGATGTGCCCCGCTTTCTCTCCGATCTCACGTAATAATTGTAATCGCACGGTATCCATTATTTCCTCAGTTGCATTAGCACCGAGGCGTAACTCTTGGCTTAATGCTTTCAGATTCAACTGTGAACGCGGCGACTCAAGCATATTATGAACAACAGCCCGTGCCTCGTAAGAATCAAATTCAGAATCGACAGAAGATGAAATTTTGTGCTTTACTACTTGGTGTAAAGCAATTAAAGCATCTCTTTGTTCATCGATTTCTTCAAGTGCGCTGGTTATTTGACCCAAATGTGACATTCCTTCTGAAAGAGAGATTCTTTTACGCCCACTTACAGCTTCAGCGACTCCAAGTGTTGGCTTAGGTAATCGGTTTGACAAACGCATTGGCCCCCCCCTTGGCAATTTTCTCTGTTCACAAGTAAATAGGTCAGGGCCAAGGTCGATACGCAAAGAAATAGCCTGCTGGATAGAGTAAATATTTTTAGGTGGCCCACCGATTGAACTAGCGACTTTCATCTTAACTACAAATTTAGATTCTTCTAATAATTTCAGGTGTTTCATTATCGCTTGCTGACTTACTCCAATGCGATCTGCCAATTGCATTGGGTAGTGTGGTTCACGAACAAGCCGCTCGAGAATTTGCCTACGCACCTTGTTCTGGAGTAGATTTAGGGTCGTGTCCATGTCGCTCATGACTGCTCAACCTCGGGTTACCTAGCCGGCGATGTGCTATCAATGCGTCGAAATCAAATTACGATTCATCCCACTTTTTCCACGAATCATCGCTTGCGGGGTTATCAGGGGTAATACTGGATGCAATATTACCCGAACCAGATTGCACTTTTTCTGGAACTTCCTTTGGTGCTGTGAGCCCAGAGAAAGGGGGGGGTACTTCATTTTCAGCATCATTCATGACGCCATGAATCATGGCAAATATCTCATCGGTAGATTTCATTTCAACAGCATCAGTTTCAGTAAAAGGAGACTGGTTTTCAAGTAAAACAGGCTGTGCTTTTGAGCGATTAACCAACATTAAAACAAGTCCCAACGGGATAAGGAAAGAGCCAAAACAACAAATGGTGATCATAATCACGATGATGGGCTGGGTGAAATCAGAGATAAAAGCGCCATTTTCATTTAACCATACGGTTTTTCCCGCACAACCACCTTCGCAATCAATTTCTATCAGCACTTCCTTTTTCTGATCGATGTCCCATTTTTCAAGAACAACAAAAACAGCCCCATCAATGGCCTGGGGGGCGTAATCTGCGCGACATTTCTGATCCAAAGTTTTCCCAACAGCGGAGCCGTTCACCTCAGAAATATTCATTGTAACATCAGCATTTTCCTCTAATACACTGAATACCCAACACCCTTCTTCTAGGGTAAGTGTATGAATTCCTCCGTCTTCAAGAGTGTGAGATGCAGATTTACGCGGATCAATAATGTCATTCATCAAATCAGTATTGCTCAAATATAGAGCGGCGCCAACTAGGAAAAGTATAGAGCCAACTATCAACAAACGCCGAGGCCAAACATTAGCATCTACTTCCGGCTGCATGTCTATCCTCAACTACTGCAACCTATTCCTCTATTTGACAATCACGCTAAACCTAATTCACCCAGTTTCTCGGGCAAATAGGTATCTGTAACGAAATCCAAACCATATTTTGCCAATGATTGTTGCTCGGCCTTCATGTTGATTTCCAACATCATATTGATTTGATCTTGCCACCAACCGTCTGCAAACCGCGGATCACTTAATTCAGCATTGAGTGCTTCAACATCCTTCTTTGAAAGTTCATCTGCAGGAAGATCATAGGCGAGAATATCATCTGCAGTAATTCCAAGATAGGACGCGGAAGGAGTGGCAAGGTATTCAGAGATGTGCGCTGTTTTAATTGCCCCATAAGCAATAGAAGCAAATATTCTGAATGACCAAGGGTCACCGTCGAGAAACACTACAACAGGTAGCCCCCATTCCTCATTCATACGTTTGAGAATACGCCTGGTAGAACGAGCTGGTTGCCCCTTTAGATGCAAAAGTGCGCAACGATAGTCTTCATCGAAACCATTCTCTATCAGACGGTCAAACATACCACCAGTCTCGATTGCCATAATGAAATCAACATCATGCTCTAACAATTCAATCTTTTCAATCTCGACATTATAGGGAACACCATAGCCAGAATCACCAACGTCATCACGAGCATTTATTCGCATCCATTCGCCCTTTCGATTTTTCTCTTGAAGTGTGAGATTACCAATCATCCTTGCGCCATCTTCTTCAGGCCTGAGTTTGAAATCCTCTCTAAGGCATGTGGTGATTACCTCTAGATCTTCAGCTAAATTATTCGAATCGTTTTGACTACCAAATTTACCATAACCCCATCCTTCAGAAATATAGTACATTTCTCTTAGAGTGCTCGATTTTCCAGACTTGATCATCTCTTCAATGAATTCTACAACGTGTAATGCACGCAGTAAATTCTTCGCACTCCCTAGGCTGGAAGCGTCTCTTACAGATCTCTTTTTGCCATATTTGTAAACGCCTAGTTTTTTGTCAAATCCAATATTATTTTTGGTCCTAACAGGCAAAGTCATTGTTGGGGCCTCGCCCTTTACCATCCTATCATACATCTCCGCGACAACACCGTGTAACTCGCGCTTTGTCAACTCAGGATCATTTACTCTGGCCATCAAGCTTCACCTCCAAAGAGAGTGGTTTGCCGATTATCGCCTTCAGCAACCGGCGCTGTATCTTCATCTTCATCGATAATATCATCGTCCGGAATCTCAATACCAGCGGCACGTGAAATTTCCTCCTGATTACGAATTTCTTCAAGCATCTTTTCATCCATTTTTGTAGCACCTATAACCTCTTGATTACCACGGAAGAAAACATCTGTTTCAGTCCAATCACCCTTTTCTAGTCCATCTAAACTATATTCAATCATTGCATTTTCCCCCGGATTCAATGTTTCCATTTTCCAAGCCCAGATTCCAGTTGTCTCTTTGCGGCCCCCGCGTTCATTACCAACCATAACCGCTCCAGATTTCTCTGGCCAATTAGTCAACAATGTGTATTGGCGGGCACGAGAGCTGTAATTGTAAAAGATTATTTTTACATCTACTTGTTTGGTTTCCTTATTCCAAACACTCTCTTCTTCAGCGATGATTGCATTCATTATCTTTGTGATCGACCCAGAAAGGTCTGGCACCGGCCTACCAAGAATAGCCGCAGATTTCGCAGCAATTGCTGGTAAAATGTCATTGATTAACTCGAACTTTTCACGTGTTTTGGCCATCTTTTTCTTCTTTTCAAGATGCTTCCGCAAACCTCTCCCCATCTCTAGCATCGCCTTTCTGGTCTCTTCGAAGACAATTTCATTATCGGCCAAAGCTTCTTTTGCTTCTGAGGTGAATTGAACATTTGTGCTTGCTAGATGAACTAATATGGCAGCAGGACCCTTTGGAACACCTTTCCCGCCTGCCTGTTCAAGGCCATATTGGCGCCAATCAACCTTTTCAATCGCCTTGGTTAGCAAGCAACCGCCTTGTTGGTACATCAAAGGAACACGATTTGCGAAACGTAAGATTTCAACATGACTATCGCCTACCATTCCCTCGCCAAAAATCAACCCAACTTCGATTTGAAATGGGTTTCCGTGACTCACTGAAGGGGCCCGTGTCATTGTTGAGATAAATTTCGAATCAATTGTTTTCGACAGGCCTTTTTTGATTAACATTTCCTCGATCGGCGAAAGACAATTTATGGGCGGGGCAAGTAATTTGACAATCCTCCCTTCGCACAACCTTTCGCCCTGGAACGCTTCTATCAAATTTCGTATCGGGTCTGGTTTCAAGGTAGATGGTTTTGCTTTTTCAGAAACTTCTGCCGCCTCGCATAATTGTTTAGCAGCGCGCATCGATACTCCTGAAAAATTGGCACGTAGGAAAACAGTCATACGACTTTCCTTCGATTCTCGCAACATTCGCTGTAATTGACCTAATTCGATACCATGAGGATGAGGTTTGATGGCATCGACTTTGGTCGGTAGTCGCTCGGTCACACGTGGCCAATGATGAACCTCCCCGTCAGGGTCGGTGAAAGTAATAGCAGCGTGTGGGTTGACGATACTAGTCATACGTAAGTATTGGTAAACCGATTGCTTTCCCCGTTGATACTTTGCTTTCATCCGGCAAGTAACTTTCACTCCATGTTCTTTTAGAACCCCATCATCATCTTCCCAAATAATTCTATCTTGTTCGCTTTTGATAGCTTTGTTTTTTCTAGTGTCTAGGCCAATTTTGACACTGACAGCAGAAGTCTCATTGGCTATCTTCGAAACCACAATAGTGGGTTTACCTGTGGTTAATTGCGAATACATCACTACACCGGTAATACCGATTCCTTGCTGACCCCTGCTTTGGCGAATAGCGTGAAACCTTGAACCAAATAACAGCTGTCCAAACACTTTCCCAATCGCTGCTTCAGGGATACCTGGGCCGTTATCTTCAGCCATAAGTTCAATCACGTCCTTTTTATCCTCTATCTTTGTGAGGCGGATTTTGATATCTGGTAATATTCTAGCTTCTTCGCAAGCATCAAGAGAATTATCAACCGATTCCTTAACTGCGGTGATAATTGAACGTGGCATTGAGTCGAAACCAAGAAAGTGCTTGTTTTTCTCAAAGAATTCCGAAATGGCTATTTGTTTTTGATTAGATGCCATTTTTTCTGCGATAGCCATGGTAATCTCTCCATTCAAAGTCCTCCACAATCCTAATGATAGTGGGCCTTGAACAAAGTACTCCTTTTGCATTAGGTTATTCAATAATGGCATCTTCAAGAGGGAAAAACATCGATTACTTTTGTAATCCCTATTGGCCGCGCTAATTTGATAAACATTCATTCAGATACTGTTTTTTCTGAGATGTGGGTCATGGTTATTTTTCGCAAGTGGTGAATGATCCACACTGTGAAAATTATCGAAAAACCCATTACCCATAGATAACCATCACCTTGCGCGGAAAAACCCTCCTCGCTAATTAAACGCGCTTGCGAACCCCACCAGGTATAGATTGCTGAAGGTACAATCATCAGAGTATTCCCTTTGATGAGGTCAGTTGTTTTCACTGAAGTTACTCCGAAGGCATAATTCAGCACAGCATACGGCAGAACTAGACTAATCCGGGTATAAGCTACAGTTTTCCAACCTTCATTGACGATTGCTTGTTCGACATCTTCCATCAATGGATGCTTTTCAATAATCTTTCTAGCCCATGGCCTGAGCCATTTACGGGCGAGGGCATGGGGGAAAAGGGCAGCAATCATCGAGGCAACCCATGCGAAGATCATGCCAGGAATAAATCCGAAGAGATGGCCGCAAGCGAATTTCGAAAGACTAGCAGGGATTAAAAGAATCGCCATAATGATAATTACACCCAATAGAGCAAGATAGCTATAAAGTCCATTTTCAGCAAACCAGTCCATTTTACTGATGATGCCAGCAAGAATGGTTTGCGTAAGTAAAATCGTGATAGCAATACCAGCGACAGTTCCCACAACACCAAACAGGGTGTTGCGCGCATTATTCATGCGAACAACCCATCGCTCCATGCAGTAATCTTTCCAGTAAATGCACTGGCAGCAACCGTTAAGGGACTTGCAAGGTAGAGGTTTCCGGGACCCGATCGGCCCTGGAAATTTCTATTGATGGCCGAGACTGTGACTTGTTTTTCTGAGATCGAGACCCCGGGGCCCGCTCCAATACAAGCGCCACAACCCGGGTCAATCAAATTGACGCCCGTTCTTGAGAACAAGTCATGCCAACCGTTTTTCACTGCTAGATCCTTTACCAATCCGCTTCCATATTGAATGTAGAACTCGACATTTTCAGCAATCTTGATGCCAGCATTTTCAGCAGCCTGACAAACTTGTGCATAATAGGCGATATCATCTGCTTTACCAGCAGTGCAGGAGCCACCATATGCGATATCGATACTGACATTTTCGATATCTGATATGTTAACACCATTAGTAGGGTCAGACGGAACTCCCCTATCAGGATCGCCGGGGTGTGCAACCATTGGTACAATTTTTGAGAGATCGATTAGGTGGACGCCTCCATCATAAAGTGCCCCTGCATCAGGGCTAACCGCAAGCCCAGCCATCTTCTCCCGATCAACCGATTGTGATGAAACCATCCAGTCAAGCAAAGCATCATCCGATTCACAGATACCCGTTCTTCCCGAGCATTCAGTTGCCATATTGCAGAGCGTCGCCCGTTCATCCACAGATAGGCCGGTCAAACCACTGCCTCCAAATTCCATACTTCGATTCAAAGTCAATTCTTTACGAGCATGGTCTGCAAGTATGAAGAGTATTACATCCTTGGCAGTACATCCATGATTAAGCGTACCAGTTAATTCAAAACGAATAGATTCTGGAACCTTAACAAAGGTAAAACCGGAATAAACCAGACTGGCATATTCAGTCGAACCGACCCCATAAGTGAGGGCATTAGAAGCACCTCCCATGCAAGTATGCGAATCGGTTGCTTGAATAAAATCTCCAACCTCAATAAATTCTTCACGTGCCACTTGGTGACAAATTCCAGGGCTAACTCCATCCTTTGCAGAATAATCTCGCACACCTGTGTGTTGCTGGAACGCGACCTGAAGGTCTCTTAATTCCTGTACTTTGGCCATATGTGGCACGAATTTTGGATTGTGGTGCGCATAGAGCAAATGATCTTCAAAAACAGCAAATTTATGTGGACTGGGGAGCGAATAATCTTCCCCATATTCATCAAGAAGGAAATTATGGACCTGTGCTGTGGTGAATTCATGAGAATAACCGCCTTGAACCTGGGCGATAACCGGGTCGCCGGGCTTGACACATTGGTCCTGTGATTGGCCGATTAAATTCCGAGCGATTATTTTTTCAGCCATGTTCATCGGCCGTTTCGGTGTTTCTATGGCAGGTAATTCAAGATGACCGGCTTTCAATTTATTCGCAAAGGGAAACAAACCACCATTTTCAATAATTATTTTTGTTACCGAATCATAGCGTGAGGTGAATTCCGCCAATTCGATATTCTCTCCACTCTGTAAGCGTTTCAACATCGAATGATTACCCATTAATTGTCCAAGGTTGATATTATTACGCTCATGAATAGGTGCAAAGGATGCTGCGATTACTATACGAATACCAGCCCATCTTTCACACTGAGCGGCGGTCTCTCTACTCGAACCAGTGCCCTTTCTGAAGCCAGAGACAATAACTTCGAAACCGCCGTCTACAAGCGCCTTTTCCCGAAAGACCCGCAGTCCATTGTGCATTAGGCCCGCATATGCATTCTTGGCGATTTCAGCAGGGTCGTGGTCAAAGCAAACCCAAGCGGGAGTCATTATATCGGTATTGATATCATCAAGGAGGTCCTCAACTTTCAAATCCTCCATTGTTAAATTTACACCATCGTACAGTTGTTGTTTGATGAGGTCGAGATCTTTGGTGAGAAAAAGCACTCTTTTCCCCGGAGTGAGGGATATTTGCTCTAGTGGTTGTTGGCTAACCATCCTCATCTCCATCTTGCGCAGAAGAGGTTCCGGTTTGAAGGATTCGGAACTGGTTATTATTAGATTAGGTCAATTTAGTAAACCGATAACACGACAAGTCGTTAAAATTGGCCAAAAACGCAACACCAAGAGGATATGTGCAGATAAGATTGATAAGCCACCGATAGTAATATTCAAATACTGTCGGTTTAGCCCGAAACCATATTTCGGGTGATTAACGGCCCCCCGGCATAGAGGGAGATGAGAATATGAGAGATGGACAACAAGTCGAAGACACAGTAAAATGCCAAGAATGTGGAAGCAGAGCACTCACCCGTGACGAGACCCGTGGAGAATTGGTCTGCGACGATTGCGGATTAGTTCTCGAAGACAACGTAATCGATCAAGGCGCAGAGTGGCGTGTATTTAGCCCAGAACAAGGTGATCAGAGAGCCAGAACTGGTGCTCCGATGACTGTTATGCTGCACGATAAAGGACTTTCAACAGATATCGACTGGCAGAATAAAGACTATTCTGGCAAGACTATCAACAGCCGCTACCGCTCTCAATTTTACCGTATGAGAAAGTGGCAGAAGCGTAGCCGTGTATCCAATGCTACCGAGCGCAATCTCGCAATGGCATTAGCTGAACTAGACCGTATGGCTAGTCGTTTAGAATTACCAAAATCCGTAAGAGAAGCAGCAGCGGTCAATTATAAGAAAGCAGTCGAGAAGCGTTTGATTCGTGGCCGTTCTATCGAAGGTGTTGCTGCGGCATCACTTTACGCAGCGTGCCGCCAATGTGGTGTGCCAAGAACCCTTGATGAAATCGGACAGGCGAGCAGAACCGGCCGCAAAGAAATCGGCCGAACTTACCGTTTCATGGTCCGTGAACTAAAGATGAAAATCATGCCCACCGGGCCTGAAGATTATATCTCCAGATTCTGTTCGGGATTGGGATTAGACGCAGAGGTTGAAGCCAAGGCATACGAACTGATCAAAGCCGCACAAGAGAAGGAATTGACCAGTGGCCGAGGCCCAACCGGAATCGCAGCATCGATTATCTACATCGCAAGCGTTCTATGCGGTAAGCGTAGAACACAGCGCGAAGTAGCTGAAGTAGCTGGGGTAACCGAGGTTACAATTAGGAATCGCTACAAAGAGCTGATTCAGAACCTCAATATTGAACTAGACATCTGAGGACCCCTAATCCGAGGCGCATCATATGAAGAGTAGAGTCAAGGTCTCCCAGACCGTGATGGAATCTTTATCCACAAGTTTAGTCGAAGCGCTAGAGCGCGGCTGTCTTTCATGGCCCTTGCCAGAACCTCCTTTGATTGACTCAGACCTACCGGTCAATCATCCCAAAGAGGCGAAAGAACTGACCGAAAAAGGCCTAGCACTGTTACAGGCAGACAAAGGAATGTTTGACCGGCACCTAGCAATAGTTGTCGATTTAATCGTCCCTCACCGAATGAACTTGATGGATGATCCATTTGAGGTCCACGAACGCTGGTTACTCAAACGAATCGATAAACTCACCGAGAGAATGCTATTCGCAATAGCAACCGAATGGCTTGCTTTAGCACTTGATTCAACATATCCAGATACTGAGCGCTGGTGGCTTGCAATAGCATTGACCGACGGTCTTGCCAACAAAGCATATGGACAACCTGTTCACCAAGGCTACCATCTTGTCGAATCCATCGCCTTGGCTCAAAGGCCAGGAACATGGCACACACAACCGGAAGAGGGCCCGCATAATACGGCTTGGAATCCACACGAGGTGGTGCCGAGAAATACCGCTGTAGTTGCACACGAAAGGGGTACTAAGGCAGCGATTTGGCTACTGAAAACCCTCGAAGAAGGCGACGAGAACAGACGTTTATTATTGATCGAGTGGTGCAAATTATTGCTTGAGAGAAAGGAGTTATTCGAACCTCTTGGTATAGGAGAGATCCTACTTAGAAGGGCTAATGATAGTTCAGAGGAAATAGCAGCAAGAGTAGTTGGCTGTTTAGCCCGACTGATCGAAAACGACCAAAGCTTGGGCGAAAAGTGTGTAAAGCGCTTGCATGGAAGGGACGAACTATTGGTCCGTAGAGCAATGGTTGATGTCCTTACTCGCTTATTTAGAAGACTCGGAGAAGTAGCGGTTCCACTTTTGGAAAGCATGCTTGTAGACGATGATGAAAGCATCAGAGCGGTTGCTAGTGCAACCGTAGGGGATTTACGATTCTTGGATTCTGAAATGTGGGCCGATAAAATACTTGAATTATGCAGCCACGAATGCCCAGCAGTCAGGCGTAACCTGGTCATCTGTGTCCGCAATTATATCGACGAATTCACTACGGATGAGCGTAATATCATTCCATTGCTGTGGGCTGATGGTGATGAGGTTGTGCTAACTCGTCTTAGAGAGATGTTGTTACGAATAGAGGACACAGACCCGTTGGCATTTTCAATAAAAATACAGGCACTACAGGAACACGGCATCGATCATATATGGCCGCCTATGGAAGTGCGAAGACCTGGACGGCCCCAGTTGTGGAAAGATTGGTTGGCTGGTACAGGCGAACTGCCTGAAGCACCAGAACCCGAAGCTATGCATATTTCAGACATGAGCGTATCCGAGGAATTACCAAACCTAGCCGATGCTTTGGCACAGTTAGATCACGGCATGGGCTTCATCGATTAGAAAGTGGGCTCGGCCAGAATTGAACTGGCGATCTTTGCCATGTGAAGGCAACGTCATGACCCCTAGACCACGAGCCCGCTTGCTGGCGCTACCACCGCTTTGCTTTCAATATACTTGCATCTCATTCTTCTTCGTGCAAGGGACCATCAACAACGGCCCAAACATAGGCTCCACAAAGCAACACTAGCATCCCAGTTAGCAAAAGCAACAAGCCAGTTGGGTCAGGAAAGATTTCGATACGCCCAGTGACATATGCTAGAATAATCAAAACGACACCGAAACCTGTGACTTTCTTTGAAGAATTAACCGGATCTTTCCATCTGCTAATAACCGGAGCAACGCCCTTGACATTGAAAGTCCATCTAAACCAAGCCAAATAGATTAGTCCAAGACCTAAAAGAGCAATACCACCCTGAGAAAAGGATGAGGAGTTCCATGGTCCGGGAATATCAATATCGACAAAACTCTGTACAATACAGATAAGACCAGCAAGAGTTAACCAACGCCACTCTGGTTCATCGCCCATGCACGCCTTAGGTGGCTCTCTTAGAAAGAGTCCTCCACTATCGCTGTCGATTATCGTTGACCTGGCTTCCAGAACCCTAACGGGGTAATTGCTTCTTCATTTGCAGTTCTAAAGGCGAGATGATCTGCTCTCTCATTCCATCGATGGCCGCTGTGAGCGCGAATATGCTGCCACTCTAGAGGTCTCAAAGCACTAACCTCTTCCCAAAGAAGACGTAACCTTCTGACGATTTCCTTGTTTGCTTTTGCTTTCCATGCACCGCTAGTTAAATTGCCAGCATAGGTAGAATCGGTACGAATCATTACCGCATCATCTCCCTCTAGCAATAACAACCACCGGAGAGCATGGGCCATTGCACTTAGTTCTCCAGTGTTATTGGAACCTACATCCGCTCCAAGAAAACCATCATCTTCTGGATTAGTGATTACTCTACCACAAAACTCATGGATAATTTCACCGGTTCCTCGGCCCAGTTTAGAATCACCCTCGACGACTACGACGCCCCAGGCCGCAACGGTTTCAGCATCTACATTTTGATTACCGAGGCATGAGCCATCGACATAAATGACCAACAAGTAATCACTCGCCGATCTCTGCCTTATACTGAGCAGCATCGAGTAATGATGGAAGGTTTGTAGAGTCAGCGATAGACATTTTGACCATCCAACCCTCTCCATATGGATCCTGATTTATCAATTCAGGCGTGTCTTCAAGAGCTTCATTGATTGCGATTATATCGCCAACCAGTGGAGCAAATATCGGTGAGGCTGATTTTACAGATTCAACAATAGCAATTTCGTCCATCACTACACAGGATTGTCCGACTTCAGGTAATTCGACATAAACGATATCGGTTAGAGCATGCTGTGCGTGATCTGTAATGCCAAGAACAAACTCATCACCATCGATACGTATCCATTCGTGTTCTTTTGTATAGTGTAATCCTTCGGGAACCTCACTCATAGTAATCCTCTCCGGTTATGGCACATGGAAGGGGGTCATGAAATATTCCTTCACAAGTTGTATTTACAGTAGGGGCACATGTTGAAATCTGGAGAAACTTCTTTCCCACACGAAGGACAACCATTCTGAGTAGAACCTTCATTCGAAACCATTACCGAATCGTTGAGTATAGTATCACCAACAGAGCCAATAGAGACGAGAGGTTGTTCTTTTTCTAGATGCATCGCTCTTACTCGTCCCGCTTCGGCATACATCCCAAGACGCTGATATTCATCGGCTGCTGCCCCGAAATCTCTGGCTCTTTCCAAATCCTGAGGAGATGAGCTTTTAGATCCCATTTGAGCAACAGGAGCTGCTGGCTGGAGCATAGGTGCTTGTGGTTGCGGAGCCGGCACAGGACTGTGAATAATCTGTTGTTGTATGACCGGTTGGACTGCCGGCTGAACGAAGCCTTGTTGTAGGTAAATTACTTGCTGATTTTTTGCACTCAAAGCGAGAATTATGAAAACGAAACTACCACAACAACTCAGCGCTCCAATGGCTCCAAACGTATCCATTAATCCACCATCACTGTTTTCAAAAGCATCGGCTTCAGGGGTGCCTTCGTCACTTCCATCAACGCAATCACGAAATCCATCATTGACATCTGCATAGGCAACAGTATCGCCAGAATCACATTCAAAAGCCGGATCATTTGAGCCATCTATAGCTATCAGCAAAAAAGAGGCAAGGAGCAGCACACCGGCAGTTTTCCAGTAGCGCGATTTTTTACTCACAGGTCCCCCTGTAATCGCCGGCCGCATGCCATTAGATTCCGGTGCAGTTTTTGACCATTGTTATTATTATTCGCTATCGATAACGACAAGTACGTGCTCAAATTATACGTTTAACGTAAATGAAAAATCGCCGTATCATTCTTCTTCGATTTTCTTCTCAAGGACAGTCGCTTCCAGTTTTGCCCATGCTCCGCCCATCTTTTCTTCCTTTTCACTTGCGCTAACTTCTTTTTCTATACGTACAACAACATCTGAATCAATTTCATTAGGAAACCAAGCAATTAGTGGGCCTTTGCCAGATATTGTAATCCAACCTATTAGCAGAAAAACGATTGCAGCAACGGGAATAAGCGAAGATGCTGAGTTAATATCAGAGGTAATAACTCCAGAAATCATCGCTAAGCCAGTAGCGAAAACGAGTCCAGACCCACATCCGATTAGTATTCGGCCGGCTTTAATGCTCGGAGTCATCACTTTCACCAACGAGGATATTCAATAGGTTTCTCTCATCAGTTTGTGAATCTTGTATGGGAGTAGCGCTCGGTTAACAGGGGTGACTTCAAGAATACGAGCATCATCTCTGCGCCTGATATCTTGCAACAATGGATGACGACTTTTCTTGTGTAAAGCGAGAACTGTCGGCTTATCCACTTCTAAAGCAGCACGAACCATATTGACAAAGTCCTCGGATTCTACTGCGAATTTACCAATTTCATCTATAACGATTACTTCACAATAATCCTTAGCAAATTCAATTGCTGGAAGTGCAACGGATTCAAGAGCTTCTGTATCGATTCCATAACCAAGCACCCGTAGACGCGAATCGATATCCTTGTGTGCCATTACAGCTTCAGCACCGGTTTTTATGTCGATCACTTTGAAACCAACTCTTTCCGAACCCTCTAGGATTGGTTCGGTTTTCATGCCCCCAATTATTTCAATCAACGACGAGTCTCCGCCCCTTGCATCAATTTCACCACGCCTTTCATCTTGTATCATTTCTAATACCTTGGAGAGAACCGCAGTTTTGCCGCTGCGCGGGAGGCCAGTGATGCCAATCTTTGGATGTATTCCTATATCAGCACCTCCCGAATTACTACTCAAGCAGTAGTTCAACGACGGGGCGTTCTGATTAATAAGGATGCGCAGAGTTGTAGCCCGATTACCTCTTCTGCAACATCATTCCCCTAAGCGGGAAAAATCAAATCACTATATATCCTGATCAACGACCCCGATCACCGCTTTTCGGAATCTGTCAAATCAACTTGTCATCACCTAACATCGGCGACGCAATTATCTCTCGGCCATTTGCACATAGGTGCCACAAATCATTCACCCAATCGAATAACTTCTTCAATCTTTTATCATCAATACCACCGCTTTTTGCAAGCATACGAAGCATCTTGAGTTCTTTTTCATCGTAATCCCCATCAGCAGCGGCGACGATTGCTCCGTCTCTTAAAGCGAGTCTTATGGTGGCAATTTCCATTTCGGAAATCACCTCTTCTAGCTTCGGAGGGGTGGTAAGACACTGTCGAACGTCCTCGCGTACACTCGGGTGGATCAGCATCAATCCCATGCAGGACTCGATTGCAGCAATTTCTTCACGCACTAATTCTCCATCAGCAGCCGCGATAATCATCAATACAGTGGCGTGCTTTCGACGCTCATCTTCGTCGAGAAGCTGGACGCTGTCGGGCAGCATTTACAACCCTCATTCAGCCAGTTCATTGAGTAGATCGACACCAGATTGCATCCAACGGTATCCTTTCTTTGTCCACTCTAATAAACGGTCGATTGAATCATCAGCCAGACCTAGGTGTTCGACGATTTCCTCGAGAACATCGCGTTCATCATCGTCGACATTGCCATCTGCCGCAGCCATCATTACAGAATCACGTAGTGCTAACCGGCCGGATTCTTGTCCCAACTCTGCCAAGCACTCTGCTAACGGAGGAGGGTTTTTGAGATAAGTACGAATTTCTTTTCTTTGCCCAGGGGAAAGTAAAGCAGTACCAAGGCGCTGCTCAAAAGTAGACATTTCCTCGACGGTCAATTCATTATCGACTCGAGTCATGAAGGCGAGAAGTTTCGCATAGGCGAATCTTTCGACTTGGGGGAGCATGTGAAGTGTATCAGGCAGCATTAGTCCAGCGTATACGTCATCAGACTTCAACCACACGCAATATGTCACAACTTGATATTGTAATAATGCCGATTACTAATTAGCGAGAATTGAATATCGATAATTATCACTCTACGATAAATCTTCTACCTGTTTCGTTTCATGACGAAACGCAATTTCTCTTAATCCTAAATAATCTAAAAAGCCCCATAGCGCACAATTGGCAAGCCACGCAACTCGATGATTTATTTCTAAGGTTTCAACTGCGAGGGCGAAACATGCAGTTGAACCAATCAAACCCACGGTATAGACCGCAAAAGCAGCAGCCATTGTCCGCGCAGCTCCCAAATCAGTGTTGAAAGTCCAAGCCCTGTGAGTCCAATGGGCAAAAATACTCCCCAGAATCCAGGCGCCTGCCCAGGCAATAGACTCACCAAAATTCTTGTCCTTGAAGGCTACGAATAGACTTTCGTAAAGCAGATAGAAGACGGTGAGGTTGAAGAGACCGACTACCATATAACGGGCGAACGTATTTTCGGGTAACCTCATCGTCATCCCATTGGTAGATGGATGAAGACCTTACCGGTCAATCATCATTGGTGACGACATCACTTGGTTTCCCAGTTAGGAGGTTGCGTAAATTTGCATTATCTTTTTGAATCGCTTCGAGGAGTTCATATTTGACTCCTAATCGTTCTGCTAGTACACCAAGTGCCAACGTGTCTTTTGGTAGGCACTTGCCACCAAAACCACGATTGAGACCGAAGATCGGGTCAAGATGAGAGGGACCTATCGGTTGAGCTTGTTCGGCAGTAATAATGTCGCGAATTTTATACCAATCTTCGCCCATTTTCTCACAGAGGTCATACATCTGATTAGCAAAAATAACCTTGACAGCATAGAAGGTATTCTTTGTATATTTCACTAATTCAGCCTGTGTGGGTGTGACGTGAAAGGTTTGGTCTGTTCTCAGAACACCGGCTTCTCGGTGTTGTTGAAATACACGCTGAGCAACATCGGAGTGATGCGTACCACAAACCAAGATATCTTGATTAGCAAAATCTTCTAATCTTTGTCTTTCGACCAAGAATTCAGGAGAATATGCAATTTTCAAATGAGGATATTTTTCATGATACTTCTGAGAAGTTCCCGGAATTACTGAACTTTTTATCACCGCAGTAAAACCCTCAGGCAATTCATCTAGGACTCCTTCTACAATACGAGTGTCACACTCTCCAGTTTCCGGATGGGGGGGCGTTGGAACCGCGATATATGCAAAATCAACATTATCTGTGATGATTGAGAGTTCAGTTCCCCTCGCTGGGTCATGGATGAATAATTCGTGGGCGTGAGCAAAGCAATGTTCTATCGCTCCGCCAACCATTCCTGCACCAATAATGCCAATTTTCATTATTTCACTTCCTATGAGGTGACGGATTTAATATTCCTTCTTCGGCCATTACCGCTGCTTGGAACAATCCATCCGGAGTTCCACAATCAACCCAAGTTTCACCACCCGATGAATGGACTACAGCTGAGTCGAGCGAGATATATTTACGGTTGACATCGGAAATAGAGAACTCATCTGGATCTGCAAGATACAATTCATCAAGAAAGTCCCAAAATCTTTCATCATACAGGTAAATACCACCAATAGCGAGCTTTGAAGGCGGATTTTCAGGTTTCTCGACGATATCGACAATCTTTCCATCTTTTAGTACGGCGACGCCAAAAGCCCTAGGGTCTTCTACCTCTCTAGCGAGAAGGACACAACCAGGGGGCTGTTCAGCATCAATAAACCGCTGTATATCATCAGTAAACTCCACAGCGGTAATGTTATCCGAGAAATAGATCATCAGGCGGCAATTTTGATTATGTGGCCGCGCTAATTCCAACGCTTGAGCAACCCCTAAAGGCTCCTCTTCAAGCACATAATGAATTCTTTCACCAGGAAGCCCACAACCAATATGGTTCGCTATTTGACCAATAAATTGGTTAGCGATAATGGTGATATCTTTTATTCCAGCCCGGCGGATTGTACCGAGCGCGTAATCGATTACTGGTCTTCCATACAATGGCAACAGTGTCTTCTGTGTATAGCGGGTAAAGGGTAGAAGGCGAGAACCATGCCCGCCAGCAACAAGTATGGCCTTAACCTTCATCACTCAGGCTCACCACTAGTGTCCATATTAGGTTCACTGTCAGCCCCATCATGTTTTGCAGTTATTGCGAAAATCCCTTCTTGAGCGTGCTTTTCGAAGTAGTCGGTTTGTACGAGATCAGATAGTTTTTCTACACCATATTCTTGAAGGTCAGGATCTTCCTTTTCAGCATCTTGCCAACGCCTTTCAGCCATATCCGCATATTTTTTATTAGCCATCTCAACCATCTTTTCACCAGCCGTCAACTCTCCTTCTAGGCCATCATACAGGATATTGTGCGCAAGTGCGTCTCTTCGTATTGCCATCAAATCCAATGCGGGATCTTGCTTACCCCAAGCGGGGCCCTTTTCATCGCCGCCTCTAGTTTGAGCTTGCACAAGAATGGTCTCAGAAGCAATAATTCGCGCTTTAAGCGCCTGTAAATTTGAATCAAGGCTTCGTTCTTCAGCGGTGAGCTCCACAAGCCCAGTCATATCGATTAGGGAGATTAGACGAGCAATGGATTTCTTTTTCCGCCTTAAAATAATAAAAACGAATAAGAGGTTAAAAATGGTAATTAGAAGAACAGCATTCGAAAAACCTCGCTTCAGAAAATACCAGCCACAAACGCCAACAATAAGAAGATGAATAATAATAATTAAGCGGTACCTATTTTTGTCTTTTAGGTATTTATCGATAGCATTGACAGCCAAATCACTGTCGGTTTCACCCATGGGTGATTGCTCAATCTTCGGGGACAAAGCAGTCATCATCTACCTCGTGCAATTGGCCATTCATTAGAAGATGGTCCAGCGCTTCTTCACACTCAGCACTTGAAATCCCTCTAACTTCTAGACCGTCAAAAAGGTCATCTACGGACGCCCAAGGGCTGCCATTTCCTACTTTGTCCTGTGCTATCATCATCATCAATTGAGCAGAGATAGCCAGTAATGGATCATCGCTACAATCATTTGGCATCAGGTCCAAGAATGATCCGGCGGGATGAGGGATATCGACTACCTCCATGACCTCCATCCGGTTTGTAAGATGCTTAATCGGGTCAGGAATATCAAAACAATCGAATAAATTCGTTTGTCCCTCGTGTAAGGGTGTGGGCTCGTCCGTTAGCCTGTAAGTGATATTGTTCAAGCGATGCAGTCTTTGTTCAATCTGCATTCTCTCTCTTTCAAGGTCACTTGAAAGTAGGTCCAAGTCCTCATTCGCCTTTTGCTCAATCCAATCTTCAAAAGAGAACTCGGGATTGATGCCGACCATAGTATCAATCAACCTCTGGACCGCCTCGGGCATCGAATTTGCATTAAGAGAACCCCCAGAGGACTCCCGGTGGTCGTCGGCCATATCAACCACTGTTCAGGTGGAAGGCCATAAGGATAGCCCAGATTTTATTATAACATAATACATAATTACTCAAGAATAAGCAAGGGACGCGTTCATGTATAGGCGGCCAGTGCACGTCTCATGTCAGGCTTCAACATCGTTATTCTACCCGGCGACGGCACAGGGAGGGAGGTCTCCCTAGAAGCCATTAGAATCTTGGAGACTATCGAAGAACACACCGAGTATTCGTTTGATATGACAACAATCCCTTGCGGCGGCCAACACTATCTCGAGACAGGGGAAGAATGGCCCGAGGGTTCATTTGAATATTGTCGGGATGAAGCAGATGCTATTTTCCTAGGGGCAATAGGCTACCCCGGAGCAGTCCTTCCCAATGGCGATTTAGCGGGAGGGTCTGTGATTTTGGGTCTTAGAAGCGGACTGGATTTGTTTGCTAATATCAGGCCAATAAAACTCTATGATGGCATCCAACACAAGGTCCATGGGAAATTCCAACAAGTATGGCAACCAGGGATGGTCGACATGGTTGTATTACGTGAAAACACCGAGGGGCTTTACCATTCTCTTCTCCGCAGGTCTGCAGATAGAGCAATGGGGCGACCAGAATACGAACCTCCGAAATTAGACTTCCCAGAATTAGGTGGAGAAGTCGCATATGACCCCCGCCCAATATCGCGTCAAGGAAGCGAGCGAATAATCAAAATGGCATTTGATATTTGCTATCTAAAAGACGGCGCACCTAGCGACGGAAAGAAGCGAGTGA
>Ga0114994_10000579_pt1 | contig 24990 bp, 3 predicted proteins | sample ArcticOcean_MG_C_9_FD_87043 | JGI IMG/M metagenome (GOLD analysis project Ga0114994, IMG submission 87043) | Marine microbial communities from western Arctic Ocean - ArcticOcean_MG_CB2_152 | ecosystem: Environmental > Aquatic > Marine > Oceanic | place: Arctic Ocean: Canada Basin | collected...
GCAGATAGAATCAGATGTGTGCGGTGTCTATTTACCGCGAGAGATGACTGCCTCATCCTTTGTGGACCGATCTGATGTATACACAGGTACAAGTGCATTTGCATTTCAAGGAACAAATTGTCACGTGATAGCTACCATTAGTTCATTTAAGAATGCTCTGGTAACATCGCATGATTCTAATGTATTGAAATCTATACTAATGTTCCCGTGTAAAATTGGTTTTTTCTACCCAGGGAGCTTTTCTTCGTCTGTTGAATCATCAATTTTAGCAAGTTTTCAGATTAGCCCGAGAAAGGGACTCAATGTTTACTTGATAAAGTTTGGTGCAAAAAAGTTTATTCCAAGTCTGCAAGTTCTTGATATGAGTTTACTTATTTGTGGTGGAGTATATGATCATTTCCGTGATGTCGAACAGAGTCTCAGCTTGGGCACCAAAATTTCATTTCCAGTTGTCATGGAAAGTGATCTCAAGGAAACTTGCCTACATTTCACAATTTCATGTGAAGGAATTGTGAATTTTGGCCTACAAAATCCTGCTAGACGTAATTTGACTTTTTACTACACCCGCGCTCGGTCATTGCAGAGTAAACAAAATACTAAGAAAAATGTCATGGTTAGAGTGAAAGAATTTTTTCCAAAAATCCACCAAAAAGCTGCAAATACACAAATATTATACATGGAAGTATTTCTGAATTCAGAAAGAAAGCTTTCTAATCTAAGCACAAATCAATCTCCCATTTTAAAATGCGCTTCTGCAAATTTTATCCTCGTTCAGATAAAAGAAATCAATCTTTTTAAGAATGCACAAAACTATGGAAAAATGTTGAAGAACACAAATAATCAGGCAGTAATTATGATAGTCAAGACTGTGGAATCCTTCATGCATTTCCATGATTTCATACGAGCCGAAATAGGTAATTTTAGTGACATGGAAAAAGAGTCTTCATACAAAGTCTATGATTTGAAATGGGTTGTTGACGACAAAGTACAGGTTGCTACTGCAGCAGAAGTTTGGATGCCATTCTTGGGAGGAATTGATACAAATCCGAACAAAAAAGCTATAGAAATAAACCTAGATTCCTTTCTACCTTTTATTCCAAGTTCATGCAATGAAGTGGAACTCCTGAGAAAGTCACTCTGTCAATTTGTTCCATTGATCAAAGAAATATGCTCTAGTAAGAAATTGAGTTTTTTATTCTACACGTCAAAGAATACCGATGTGGAGGGACATTCACAAACAAGAGATCCGTACCATGTGAAAGCTACAATATCATTTATATTGTCTCTGTTGAAAGGAATATTCCACGAGAACATGTCCATATATAGTGGAATTCTAAGCACAGATTTTGATAGTGCAAACTGGCGTCCCTCCTTTAATGAGAAGAATTTTCACATATGTGTGAAAAATGGCAAACCATATACTCACCGTCTAATCCATTTGCCTCCAGTAAATATTGATCACTCAGACGATCCCGATCTCGGTCCTACGTGCTTAATCACCGGTGGTACTTCTGGTATCGGCCTTGGGCTCGGAATTACATTAGGTAGAAACGCATCCAGGTCTAACCTCAATTTATTGATTTTGGTTGGCAAAAGAGGATTAATTTCTGAGAACGAGCTCCAAATTTTAAGAAAGCTCCCTTTACAACTGCAGGTGTGTTCGTGTGATATTACGGATGGTTCACAACTTCGATCTTTAAGGAATTGGTTTAGTATTAAAAAAGTAGAATTAGCCAGTCTTGGAACTTGCATTCATGCAGCTGGAGTGACAAGCGTAAAGTCATTGCTTGACATAAATATTAACGAAATCATCAATATATCCTTGCCAAAGGTCTTCGGAGCTAAATATTTAAGTGATGATTTATCAAATCTGATGTTGGATCCATTTCATGGGGGAGCAAAGCATAACATAATTTTTTCTTCAATTAGTTCTGTATGGGGTCAAGCAAATGCTTCACACTATGCAGCAGCAAATGCTTATATAGATAAAGTTGTGGAATGCTTTTTTAGAAGTGGGATTTTTGCCATTTCTTTTCGTTTTGGGCCATTTAAATCTTCCGGAATGACTGCAAAATATGAAAAACATTTGTTTAGCATTGGAATCTGCTCAATGCACTCTGACTGTATCCTTGATGTTATCAATAAGTTTTTGGGTTCATATGAAGGAAATGGATTCATAATAGCAAAGTTGAATGTACAAAAATTCCTAGATTTTCATGAAAGTCGTTATAACTCACTTAAACAAACTGGGCTCTCAAAGAAATTTCATTTGGTTTGGCCATTTTTCAATGAACTAAAAAGAAACCAAATTCATATTCCTCACACTTACGGTTCCTCCCAAAAAATAAATTTAAATGTTTGTAAAAGAAATGTGATTAACTGCGAATCCATGCAAAAGATAATATCTGAAACCTGTGCACTAGATAATGTGCCTGGTTTAGATGATCCATTAATAGAATTCGGTTTAGATTCATTATCTGTAGTTGAAATCGCAGAAAAAATAATGCTATGTTCAAATTGTAAAATTCCTCAAACTTTTATTTATAATTATCCAACCATAAGAGCGATCGTGAGTTATTTTGAGAATGAAAAATTTATTACGAATCCAATTGTACATCAGTCAAGAGATGTGGTCTATGTGGAGAAAGAAAAAAACTTCAGAGATAAATTCGTAAATATTCTCCACACTGCGGACTATTCAGATAGAGCAATTTCAAAGAAAGAAGAAATCATGATGCAACGGTGGGAAACCAATATGGAGTACCTCTATCAATTTTATTCGCACAAATCAGCTCCATCGATTACTTTTGGGGCCGCCTTAAAAGATATTGAGTTATTTGACCTAAAGCATTTCGGAATTGGAATAACAGAAGCATCATTATCAGATCCTCAGCAAAGAATTTTGGCTATAATTACTTCCCATTTAGAAAGATGCAGATCTCCTCATACTTTTGCAAATCAAGATTTCACGTCAACATATGTGGGAATTACAACATGTGACTATCAAAATTTAGGAACAGTTACCTCACGAAACATTTCAGTCCATACCGTATTATCCAGTGCACTTAATATTGCTCCCGGGAGAATTGCATACATCTTCAATTTGAATGGTCCTGCAATTGCAATTGATACAGCATGTTCTTCATCACTTGTTGCCATGCATACATCTTCTCAGAGTTTATCTGAGCTTGTTCGTAAATCTATTGTACTTGGAGTCAACCTGACACTACTTTCTCCCACAAGTGAAGCTTGCCAAGCAGCATCAATGCTTTCTCGAGACGGCAGATGCAAAACATTAGATGCAGGAGCAGATGGATATGTCCGTGGTGAGGCCTGTTTAGGATTATCATTAAAACTGTTTTCTGCACAGAACAAGTGTGTTGGGAAGATAATAATGATTGCAGGCTCGCACGCGAATCAAGATGGACGATCGAGCTCGCTAACAGCACCAAATGGTCTCGCACAAGAGGCAGTAATATCTTCCGCACTTTCCAAATACGATGTCAAGAAGGAATTTAAGATTTTAGAGCTCCACGGAACTGGTACAGCACTAGGTGATTCAATAGAACTAAGTTCCTGTGTTAGTGTCCTTAAAAACTTTTCAATGAACCTACAAGTAAAAGCACGCAAGACTAAGGTGGGTCATTCAGAATCTGCTTCCGGATTGGTTGGGCTTGTTAGCCAGGTGCTGACACCATTCAAGTCGCAAGCAAATTTAGATTTCAATATGCATTTGAGGAAAATAAGCATATTCATAAATTCAATTCTAAAAAGTAATAAGAACTTGTTGATCTTGATAAGGCAAGAAATGATGGCACCAAATAATCATCTTGGTGGTACGAATGCATTTGGATTTTCGGGTACTAATGCATATGTGAGCCATCTTGCTCACACATGCCAATCCTCCAAGGTTGATAATTGGGCACTTGCAAAATCTCAAAGATGTTGGAAGAATCCAGTAGACTTATTATCCACACATCTTCGAAAGTGTGATGCAGCAGGGTTAGGAATTTGCTTCCACTTCATACTCAAGTCCCACAGAGTCTCCAGCTCAACATGTATAGAAGCCCTCCTTGTATCAGTAAGTGCACTTGTACCAGGCAATAACTGTATTAATATGATGCACTTAACATTTGTAACATATGACAGTGTGGATAGATCAATATCAAATTTCACTGTTAATATAGTAGAGTTTCGCGCAGTTGTTAGTTCTGAATACATTGAATGGTTTGCATGTGCAAAATATTCGGTAATTGGCCATTACCAATACCCATATTGTCAAAAACATACTTCAAAAATATGGCGTTTTGAAAGCCGAACTTTTTTGAAAAAACACACCGAAAACAGAATTTTCCAAATTTCTTCTTCTTCTTCTTCCTCAAACCGTCCACGGATACTGAATCTTGAAAAGATTTTATCTTGTTTAATCTCAGTTTTGACTAGAAATGGACTGACCAGTTTGCAAGCTCTGATAAGTAAACGCCCCAATTCTCTTTCAGAATATTATACTTACTGTTCAGTTTCTGACAACTTTGCGATCACAAATACATTGAAACTTTTTAACTTCGTGTTAAAAAAGCACTCAGACTGCAAAATCCAAAACTTAATCAGCAATCGAGGAAATTCAGATCTTCGAAATAAAAGCAAAAAACAATATTCAACTGCCGCTTTTCTTAGAGTGATTAAATCGGCAGTTGCAGAAATTTTAGGCACGAAAAATGTAAATGAAGATTTAGATCTGAGCGAGCTCGGTTTTGATTCACTTGGTAGGATGGAATTATTGAGGATGATAAGGAATAAAACCGATATGAGCTTTGTTGATGATGAATTATTGGTAGAGAGCAAAACTTTGATTCAAATAGCTTCATCTCTCCATCATTTCAGTGAAAGTAATACAAAAAATATGAGGTTACGTAAAGTTTTAGATGTGTTTAACCCTCCAAAGTATGCTAGTCATGTTACAACTAGTGAGCAAAATTTATTTTGGTATCATGAGCAAATGATTAAAAGCAACTGCATTTACAATATGGGATTCCAAATTAAGTGGTCTTCAAGCATCAATGATGATGCGGCGAGTAAATCGATAACCACACTGATATTCAATCACCCCATTCTTGCATCACACATTTCATTAGATGGTAAGCAAATGATGATGCACCCGAAGCATAAGATTGAGTATGAACTTAAACCAATTTTAATCCAAAATGCTTCACTCCATGCTTGTAACAAGACAATCGAGTCATATGATTCAAAACTTTCTGAGGCATTTGCGCATCCATTTAATATTTATGAGGATATTCTTATTCGTTTATATCGAAGTGACCAAAGGACTTTATTATTTGTTACACATCATATAATATCTGATGCACGCTCTCTCTACATTTTGGCGTGTGACTTGGTTGAAATGGTTGCTTCTACATCCTATCCTCCACCTCTTCCAGAGTTTGCATTTTTTTACCATGCAAACATTCAGTCTCAACTACTAGCTTCCTGTTATAAGGAGGATGAGAGAGATAATATATCTTGTAAATTTTATCGAAGTAAGGAATTTTCTAGGAATATAATTTGTGGTAATTTCCCATCATCTTTTAGAGATACAGGACTGGGAGCAAGAAAACGTAGAACTATAAGGCAATCACACAGTATTAAAATCATGATCGAAGGTGATTTGTTGTTTTCTTTACGAAAATTGGGAAAGTTGCATAAGAAGACTATTTTTGTGTTATTATTGTCATGCTGGATCCTAACTATTCAGCAAGTATGCTACGAGCAGGATAGATTAGTGGTATCACCCAAAAGTCAAACTATCACTACGGGCATTACCTATGATTTAAGAAATAATTTACAGTTCAACTATGCAGATGTAGTTGGTTGTTTTTCTACATTACTTCCGATTAGTTGCTACGTTTCTAAAAATGATAATTTTGATTATTTGTGTCAAAAAGTTTCAACAGTTTGTAATGCCACTTATAGAAATTCGGATGTATCATTCGAAAGTATCTCAAGATTGGTCCAAAATCCAAATAATGGGGGCACTGGGAACGCTTTATTTTCTACGTGCTTCAGCTTTGCTGCATTTAATCAATTAGGAAAGAGTTGTGCAGAGAATATTACACCATTTCACTTTCATGAGGCAGCCTTTGAACTATGGTTAGGTCTGGGAGAGCTTAGAAATGGAATGATAGAGGGTGACTTGATGTATGATTCTACCAGATTCAGTAGAAAAAGAGCAGAAAATATTGCTGCCTGCTTCTTGTTATTCCTGGAAAATATAAGCTCTTGTACAGATATCTCTGAACTACGCCTGTCCGAAATCCGTCAAAGTATTAGAAGACAGCAAATGAATTTTCTGTCGAGGAGTTCTGCCTTTAAATGCCGAAGATCTAATTTAGAAAATGTTTTCCATACAGTTCAAAGAAATTCACCTTTGATCAGTACTACTTGGGACTTTCTGATGAACGCCATGAAGAGCATGGAAGATAAATGCAGAATTATAGAGCATGCGCTAGCGAATAAAAGCAAAATATCAACATATGGAAATCTATTTGATGATATTAGTACTTTGGCTACCAAGATCTTAAAGTTTCATGGAACGACAAAAAATATACGGATTTCAATACTTCTGCAAAATTGTAAAGATGTGCTTGTAGCACATTTTGTATCTGCGAAGCTTGGGGCTATCTTAGGCAATCACAGTACCAAAACGAAGTCTTCTGAGCTTTCAAGGCAGCTCGATTTATTCCAGCCAAATTTTCTGATTATTTCTCAAAATGAAGTCGAAAATGTTTGCAAAGCTCTGGAGCTACTTCATCCTTTCTCACCATTTGTAATAATGGCCCCGTGGTCCAGGTCTACAGAACAGCAAATAAACAGTGATTTAAAGAATGATTTATATGATATTGAGATAAATAGATACGATCCTTTCATGATGTATTTTACAAGCGGGACGAGTGGCAACTCCAAAGGAGTAATATTGAATCATAACAGTATCTGTAATCACTCAGTTGGCGTCACAGATGCAATGAGGCTCACTCGATCTGATATTTGGCTCCATGCTGCCCCAATGTTCCACCTAGTTGATGCATTTGCTATATATGCTATAACGTCTGTCGGAGGCTCTCATATTCTTCAAGAAGAATTTGATGCAGTAGACACTCTCAGAATTATTGAGAATGAGGGTGTTACAGCGCTAAATTTATCATCAACAATGCTTTCCATAATCGATAAGAACCCAATTTTTCATGTTTTGGATCTATCATCTATCCGAATCATATCATGTGGAGGTAGTAGTTTCCCCTCATCAGTAGCTAGGCACATTTTAGCCAGGTTAGGTTGTGAGTTTTTTATTTCATATGGAATGACGGAGTGTTGTGGCAAAGTATCAATGAGTATTTTGGATATCAAATTTAGGATCTCTATGCCTCTTTCGGAACAGATGCGAGCTTTATTGTCATCGGGCCGTCCTTTTGCACTTCAAAACATACGGATTGTATCAAATTATTCTGAAGAATCTGCACAAGAAGTAAAATGTGTGATACCTGGAAGTTCGGAAGTTGGTGAAGTTCAATGCAAGGGACCTACTGCTATAAAAAATTACTGGAATTTCAGGCATGAAAATAAATTCACAAAGGATGGCTGGTTGCGAACAGGCGACCTTGCAATGGTAGACAGCCGTGGCTTCTTAACTATTCTTGATCGTAGAATTGATATGGTTTTGATTGGATCAGAGAATGTATACTGTTCTGAAGTTGAAGCAGCTCTTCTTGAACACAATTCTATAGTTCAAGCAGCAGTTTTTGGTATACCAAATGCTATATTAGGAGAAGAGTTGTGTGCTTATGTCATGTGGGGGAAATCCTATGTTTCAAAAAGTTCTTTAAAAGATATTTATAGTTTTATGCGTTCCCGAGTTGCGGATTTCAAAGTTCCTTCTGTCATTCGCATAGTTCACAAAATACCTATGAATGTATCTGGAAAGGTGATAAAGTCTGAACTAAGAATGAAAGAAATGCTACGTCGTTTAAACTACAATCAAGTAAGTAATGCCCACATTGCAACTTTCAGCATCTCCGAGTCTAAGAAAAAACATGTATCTTCAAAGAAATCCAAAATATGCACGCTTCGAAGAATTTGGTTCTTAAGATGTTTACATTTGTCTTCAAAGGAGTTTCGAATGATTAGGAATCCGAGTGAGAAAACTTTCCATTCAGGAAAAATGATTGACATAAAAAATTATGTTGTGTTGGGCTGCAAACTTTCAAAAAAAGAAATTTTACCATATGTTAAACTCATACACTCCAAATATAAAAAATATCAAGGTTCTTTCAAAATATCGAAATATGATAAATTTTCGACAAATTTTTTAGGCGTTCTATTACGCTTAAGAGCGAATTGTACGCAACAGCAATCAACAAATTCTGCATCAATACGTTTACTTTCTAAGAAGCAGAATTTCGGTTCGAATACAAGTTTCGTTTCGATGATTCGATATAACTTTCATTCTGCAATATTTTGTATATGGCTGCAGCAAATTCACAAAAACTCCATTCGAATGAAAACTTGCCATATCTTAATTGCATTGAGCCCACCAAAGATCTTGAATGAGCTTCAAGTGCTCTTAAATATTGGGGAAACTATAATGAATGGCCCAAAATTAAGAATTAAAGGACTAATTAAAGAACGCTGGCTCGTGGACAACATCCGTCAGAATCTCCATCAAATTTTTGTTCATCTCGGCTATGTCGAATTGCATATAATTCACGTTGACTCATTTTACATATTTTTTCGCGAGAGTCACATTCATGATGCCATTAGTAGAAGCCTGCATAAAATGTGTGATTCAGTATATTGTATTAACTTCTTGAAAGCAGAAGATGTTTTCTACAATTATACACAGGGAACGAATTCGGCACAGCTTAGCGAAAATGCGATGAGATACAAGGCCCGTATTATTAGTAATAAGCAAGAAAAGATGCCAGATTGGCGCACAGGTTTGGATGCAAAAGTTGAACATGACATTAACCCAAGAAGTTGCACATTTGTGCATGATATCTTAAACAGTTCTAAAGAGAGTAAAACGAATGCGATTTACATATATGAGAAAGAGTCCTCAGCAACTACTACGATTGACCGCCCACTGTGTGCTGATCAGACTAAGCATGCAACTTGCGAACGATGGGATAAAGAAGCTCACAAATTTAAAAATGGAATCCATTTTGGCAATTTCCTAAGGAATATCGGAAACTTTGATAGAGAGTATTTTGGGCTGAGTACTATAGAATGTAAAGTAACTGATCCCCAACAACGATTGATTTTGCAGTACGCCCAAATGTGCTTTCTATCTGTGAATTTATCAAACTGTATCCGCGCAAAGTTTGGAGTTTTTATAGCCATATCACAATTTGAATACGGTTTCAGCTTACTCCAAACAGAAAAATACTTGCCAACAAGTTTTGCAATTGGGAACTCACATAGTGTATCAAGCGGGAGACTTTCATTCTTTTTTGACTTCAAGGGGCCCTCAATATCAGTTGACACAGCTTGTTCATCTTCACATGTTGCACTACATTTATTAAGAAATTCTTTGTTAAAATTTGAAACATCTGCAGGTATAAGTGGCTCAGTAAATCTCTGCTTAAACCGAAAGCTCAACATGGTATTCAGTGAATCTGGGATGCTTTCTGTTGATGGTAGGTGTAAAGTTTTAGACGCAAGTGCGGATGGGTACGTGCGTCAAGAATTTTGTGGAGTGATTTTTGCTGTCAGTGGTACAAAAAATAATTCCGAACTTGTCAAACCACAAATAGGAAAGACAGTTATGAATCTAGATGGACTTTCTAGTTCTCTAACTGCACCAAATGGTTCGTCTCAGAGAGCTCTTATATGCGAGGTGCTCAGAGCAGAATACATGAATATTACTTTGCAAGGCGTACACATTCATGGAACTGGAACACCGCTTGGAGATCCCATAGAAATTAATGCATTGAGTGATGTAATGGATTGTAAAAAAGCAAGGAAGCTAATTCCTTTAAATTTATCAGCAATAAAGTCTAGTTTGGGACACGCTGAAGTCGCTGCTGGTATGATAAGTATCATTTCTTTGATTTCTGAATTAGAGCTGTCTGAAAAAAACTACATTTTACACTTGCGTTCAATAAATGAGCATCTTGTGAAACGAGGAAGGATTGTGAAACTAATAATTACCCGAGAAAAATCCCCTCATTCATATGTTTTCGAGGATATAGAAAAGAGGGCCCATATTAAATCTATTGGGTCGAGTTGTTTTGCTTTTCAAGGAACAAACACTCATGTTTTGGTATTAGGAAAAAAATTGATGAATTTGAATGTGTCTTCCCAAATAAGTAGAGATAAAATTGTTCAACTTATGAACATGAAAAGATACTGGAATACACCAAACTTTTTTCGTCATATTAAGGCTGTTGGAAGGTATCTTATACCAGTATCAGAAATATTATATTTTCATATCAAAATTAATTCGTCGTATGTATGTGATCATGTAGTCCAAGGTAATTGTTTAGCCCCAGCCACAATCATAATTGAAGTGCTGAATACTTCAGTTCTTACACTCGAAAGTGAGGATATGAAAAATGGACTGCAGAAATTGATCATTGTTAAGCCGATTCACCTCAATAAATTACATTACAGAGATTATAACACTTCTATAAATTTGTTGGATGGTGTAGTTGTGATAAGCGATTGTATGAATAATATTGATCACGCTCAAAGTTTAACTGAAAAAAAATACCATCATAACACTTCTTATGTTTCTCTGGTTTGCAAATTAAGACTGTATTCAAACTCGAATAGTACGAACACTGTAGCTAATATTAGGAATACGGAATTCAAAATAAAAAAGCAAGGAACTAGAGTCAGTCCAGCTACGCTTGATGGTGTGTTGCAGCTTGGATTCTCAATAAAATCTAATATGTTTAATAGAATCTCATTGGATTTATCTCTTATTCCTGTAGCTATTGAGTCGATCTTGGATTCTTTCTCTCATACTTGCGCTGATAATATGTTTGGATGCATAAGTGGAATCAAAGACGACAATGAGGGATTTCAAAAACGAAAGTCTGATCACACTCTAAATAATATTTGTGGAGCATTCAAGATGCAAAATGTAATATCGGTCAAAATGAAAAGCAAGTTAAAAGCAAAGAAAATTAATGAGTCACAAAATACTCGCTCAATGATTTTTTTTCCATCTCTCTATCATGAAAATATCCAATCACCTTCACTGCGAAAGGCAACTGTTAACCATAGATTTAAAGCTATCGAATACATGCAAATTTCATATGCGCTTTCTTTAATACAAGTTCCCTCCTTTGGATCACTTCAGTGCATTTTATTACGTACGAACAGTTGGCAAAATGGCAATGAAACTCATCAGTCATGCATCAAGGCAATCTTCAAAGTTTTCCAAGTTGAGAACGGAGCACTTCCCTGTCATTCCATAGATGATGAGCAGAATTCTCCTGGAATCGATGATGCACATGATTGCATGGACGGGTACGAGTCCATAAATATTAGAGCTCGCAGTAAATGTTCAACAAAACTAAACTCGCTCACTTTCTCTATCTTGGAAGGAAAATGCCTAAATCAGTTTGTACGAATAAAGCCATTTTCATACTTCAAATCTCTATATGAAATGAAGCAGATCATAAAGACGAATCACACAACAACGATCCATATCACTGGCGGATTTGGAATGATGGGTAAATTGATCACAGCATGGAAGTACCGTACGGAACAAGTGCACTTAAACATTGTTGGTAGATCCGGTAAAAACAAAGAAATGCAGAACTTTCATGGAAAAAGTGATTCTTCTGCTATAATTAGTTGCATGATGAATAGGGGAAGGGCAGACTTACCCCACTCAAATTATATGCATGTGATACATGCATCTGGAGCAATTAGAGATGCCATGATAGATAAGCAGAACGTGCAGAGCTTTAACAGTATTATGAACGCAAAGGTGTACCTTTTCTATCCGTGTATTAATGATGACTGCAGAGGTGTAGATAGATTTACTTTATGTTCCTCAATAGTTAGTTTGCTTGGATCAAGTGGTCAATCAAATTATGCTGCGGCAAATTCTTGGTTAGACACATACTCCAATTATCGTTCTTATCTCGGAATCAACACTATAAGTATCCAATGGGGAGCATGGTGCTGCCAGCGAAGTATGGCAACATTTAAAGTATGTGCTAGGATGATAAGGCTAGGCCTCGGTGTGATAAGCAGTAAGGTTGGATTGATTGCATTGAATAAAATTCTGTCCACAACAACTTTTCCGGTAGTGACCATTTCACCATTTAGTACGGACAAGATAAGAAATACTTACAAAAGGCACACGTGCACTGGTGGTAACTTCCACAGCACAATTTTCACTGAATTAATTAACTGCAAAAAACAAGAGATTTTTGCAGAAGATGAAGGAAGAGTGACAAAGTCTATTTTTTCGATAAATGCGACGGACCATACTGATATTCTCAGCCAGTTAGTTGCTCTGTTTGATTCACAACTAGGATTTGTACCTAGTGCTGATCAGTCACTCATTGAAAATGGTGTAGATTCACTAGCAGCAGTTGAGATAAGTAATTTAATAGGAGCAGAATTTGGAGTGACTTTACCTGGTACATTGATTTTTGATTTCCCGACAATCAAAACACTTACCAAATATTTGCATGATATCTCAACTCATGATGCAGAGATGACTACATTGTATGAGAAAAATTATATCGATTCTTCATATACCAGCTCCTCTCATAGTTTATTTTCGTTTGTGAAATTTTCGAAGAAGTTTCCGGGATCGAAAATGTCTGATGGAGTTGCTCGCGCACCTTATAGATGCTGGGATACCTTCAGTAATGTGCCCATGAATGAAGGAGCTCTAAAGGCTGTTTGGGGTGCATTCTTGCACTATCATGTCGATCATTTCGATAATTCTTTCTTTCAGATTCCTGTAATAGAACTGAATTTCATGGATAACCAGCAGAGACTACTTCTATTTGATGTAGCTGAATGCATCCCGCATCCCATACAATCCGTGTTAATGCAAAATACAGATATAGGTGTATTTGTAGGCATCTCAAGCTCTGATCATGCAAGGATGTTAAACTTTCAAATTGATGATATATCACCCTTTGCAGCCTCTGGTGGTGCATTTTCTGTGGCTGCTGGACGTCTTTCATTTTGCTTTGCTTTAAGTGGTCCATCAATAGCTGTGGATACGGCATGTTCATCTTCATTGGTAGCACTGCATGTTTGCGTAGGAATTTCGTCTACTACATGTGAATGTAAGGGTAATATAGTGACAGGAGTAAATTTGATTCAACTCCTCGATACTACTTTGATATTTGTATCTGCGGGAATGATATCAAAAGATGGTAGATGCAAGGTCCTTGATCAATCAGCGGATGGATATGTTCGCAGTGAGTCTTGCAGTTCTATATTTATGCAGAAAGACATATCCAAACCAAATATTTATACTAACATTGACATGTATGTTGCTATATCAGGGTCATGTGTTAATCAAGATGGAAGATCTAGTTCGCTCAATGCGCCTAGTGGACTTGCACAGCGTGACTGTATCAAACATGTCACTCATATGTCTCGCCATATGAATAAATCAGATGAAAATACTCCAATCTTCTCACTTCATGGCACTGGTACAGCTTTAGGTGACCCAATAGAAATAAGTGCAATACAAAAGATACTCTATGAAGAATTTTTAGATGGTGTTAAGACTTGCAATCGACCTATGAATGGATTTGTCCATCTCGCAGCAACAAAATCAAGATTGGGTCACAGTGAGCCAGCATCTGGAATCTTATCTGTAGTTCATGCAATTGTGTGGCTCCAAGAAGCATTCTGGTGTGATCAATTCTTTCATTTAACCAAATGTAATATGCACATAATAAGTTTGTTCGAAGTAAAGAAAGAATGGAAGATGTTTGCTCCACGACAACTTCACGCAACTTCTTCTCCTCTAGGACTAGAAAGACTAGGCACAAAATCTGTTGGAGTGAGTGCATTTGCATTTCAAGGTACAAATGCACATTTGTCCCTACTTTCCAAAAATGAAAGTATATTTATGCTAAGCAATATTGCAATGTTGTGGAAAGCTTGCAAGTCTACTAATAAAATATCTCCTGTTATACATCCAATGCTGAAAAAATTCAGTAAAGATGGCTATGAGAAGATGACATTTCAAATAAACATTTCGAGCATCACGCAAGCTTATCTCCTGGATCATAAAATCTGCAATACCTCAATTCTTCCTGCCAGTGCATTCTATGAGCTAAATATTGCATCTTTTAATAAAATATCTGCTAATCACCACATAAGTGTCATGAAAGCTATTATCAAGTGCCCATTACCAATTAGAGGCAAATGCGATGCTGATGCGCTCGTTGAAATATCTAAAGCACATTGCACCTTTGATGTACAACTCGATAAAAAGTCATATTTTTGTTCCCAATGTGCTTTGAACATCCCATTCAACGTTCTTTGTGGAAGTGGCAATAAAAGTCAGTTACATCAGTTTCTTTGGAGGAGACATCATGTAAGCATTTGCTTTGGAATTATAAAGAAGCAGATGGATCCCCACGGGTGCTATATGCAATCAATTGTATATCCTGCATCCTTGGATTGTTCATTTCAGTTAGGTAGTATGCATTATCAATCAACCACCAAAATTCTATTGATTCCAACCTCACTGAATTTTTTAGCACAAGGCATTAGCCAGCATACAAATTTTTCTAATATATTCTCTTCTTCAATTAATTTAAATAATTCTGAAAGTAAAAATCGCTTTAGCAACTATTACACATATCAGTCCTTGACATGCACAATCGTGGATCATTTATGCTTGAAAGAAGCGTCTACTCATAACCTAAGCAGGAAATATGTACAGAAAAATGAAGAAAAATCCAATTATAATTTAAAGAATATATACGAAGTAAGTTGGTACGAAAAAGGGGAACTGTCCAAGGGTCTTCCATCTAAAGAAGTATCGGTCAGAAGTTCTCTTTATTTGAATAGTGACAGTGTTAGGTAAATTATTCCTGGTATCAACTTAGCCACTGATGGAACACGATTATCTATGATTCAATTCATAACCTTATTCAGTCCAAAATGCAAAGATATTTCATCTGCCATGTGTGATTCTTTGAATTCTGCATTTGCTGAAGTTCAAGCAAGTCTTCGCGTCATTTTTTATAATCATTCTGGAGCTTTTAGTAGAAGAAAGCCTGAATTATGTGCAAAGAGACGTCATGATTTTGATGTAATCCGGACTGATTCAAATTCATATGCTGTGAAGCGATTGGGTCAGAGTTTAGCCATTATCGACCGCTTTTCACATCAAACATACAGAACAAATTTTGAGTTGCCCCCGAATATCGTGAGATCAAATTTAAAGTATTCTAAAAAACGTCACATCAAACGTCATGTTATACAGGGGGGATTGAGCGGAATCGCCCAACTTGTATTTTACTCGGGAGTACAGAATCATGACTTTTATCATTATGAATTAATTTCCCGAAATGCTCAGAAAAATACAGCATATTTTACATCTAGTAAATGTTGTATTTCGGTGCAGAAAGTAGATGTTGCAATGAAAGCCGATAGCTATGATAGTTATCAGCGAACATATGCTACACTTGATGTATTAACTCATGCAGCCGGGAGTCTTTGTGATGCATTGGCATATAATCAAAGTATAAACACTTTCACAGGTTTTAAGTCCGAAAGTAAAAGGTTTGAGCACTGTTTCTTCATGGCTCTCAACCATACCAATAAAAAAATTAATAATATTCTCATCGATATCCTCCACTCTGGGGATAATGTCGCAATCCAACTATGCTGCTGCAAATGGGTGGATGGACTCGTGGAGTTGCAGAAATTACTCCAGTGGTTTAAATGTAATAAGTATTGAATGGGGTGCCTGGAACATTACTGGTGGCATGGCAAATGATTCAGTACTGAAAAACTCTGAGTCAGTAGGTGTAGGATCTCTTGCTGCCATAGATGCTTTAAATTTTTTCAGGATGACTATATCTTCTAAAATCATTCCACCTTTAGTTTTGGTTAATCCTTTTGACTGGAAAGCATTTTTTAGAAATCATGATAAGGAAAAATCGACAATTTTTCAAGATTTTTTTATATACAGTAAAAAATGTGAGCACGGAACTATAAAGAAAAATTCTAGTACTGAGGTTTTACCCGCAATAGAAGAAGAAATAACAAGAATCTTACGCGAATTGCCTTCAAAACATGCTTCGTTGGTTGAATGTGGCATGGATTCAGTTGCAGCGATAGAATTCAGTAGAGCATTATCAAAGAAGATGCATTTTCCATTACCAGTAACACTTGTTTATGATTATACTTCAATTATCGATATTGAAAGGTATATCGTAGGTATGATGAACAGGAATAATATAGAAGTACATAAAAAATCATTCAAAATGCATCCAAAAAGTGATAAAAGTAATATACTTGCATCATGGTCACAGAAAACAAATCGTGAAACCAGCAATGATTTGATTACAAAAACTTTAAAATTTGGTAGAGTAATACCAGAAACTCCTTATTCTGGACACGAGATTGATAAAGTGAGCACAATACAACCTTTTGGAGTCATAATATCAAATATTTTTGCTTTCGATTCTCAGGCATTTCACATTACGGAAATGGAATGTAGCTACATAGATCCTCAACACAGGATTCTTCTTGAAGTCGTACAGAACGCAAGAGCTCAAGCTAGCATGCTTCTGTCCCAATCTGGCAAAGATGGTGTAATCGTAGGAATTTCTAGTAACGAGTTCTGCCAAATTAGTACAATGGTTCCTAAATCACTGAAAGCCACAGGAGGGTTTCTCAGCGTTGCGTGCGGAAGGATCTCATACGTTTACAATTTCACGGGTCCCAGCATGTGTATTGATACTGCATGCTCCTCGTCTTTGGTTTCTTTACATCTTTCAAATCGTACATTAACTAAACTCCTAATTCGGATATTTTCTGGTGGTGTTAATATAACGCTTCTACAATCTACCTCTTCAATGTTTGCATCTGCTGGAATGCTTTCGAGTGATGGACGATGCAAAGTACTGGATGCATTAGCGGATGGCTATGTTCGGAGTGAAGAATGTATTATTGCTCTACTTGCAAATTTTCAAGAGAAGGATCACATAGTAATCGAAGTGAAAGGCTCAGCCGTAAGTCAAGATGGCCCTTCTAGTTCACTAACTGCCCCAAATGGACCTTCTCAAAAGGATTGTATTAACATGGCAATCGCTGATATATCAGAGAAAGTAGAAGTACTTGAGTTTTTCACATTTGATTTGTTGCAACTACATGGTACTGGCACTGCACTTGGCGATCCTATAGAATTCGGTGCACTACATGGACTAAATAATGTAACTAGTAAAAATGAACCTCTCGTAGTTTCTGCATCTAAATCAAGATCTGGCCACAAAGAACCGGCATCTGGATTATTTGGCCTCGTAAACGCAATCGAACAATGCAAAAATAGTACTATTCAAGCCATGTTCCATTTAACTTTTTTATCAAGGCACATTGCTCCATATTTGTGCACAGGAGGAAATATAGAAGAAGGTAAAGCTTGGTGTATTCATAGACAAAAATGTTCAAATTTATCATCGAAAGCAAACAAAAATATGAATGCTGGCACGAGCGCATTTGCTTTTCAAGGTACTAATTCTCATATCATCACATCGACATTTGAAAATAGTGCCCGTGAAGTACGCATTTCAATTCTAAGAGGCTTACTATCCCGAATAGATTACAATATATCCTTGAAATATTACTGCGTGATTAAGACAAATGCCATTTTACTACATTGTGATAAGGTTTTGGCAACTTTCTGTCAAAATTCAGTCTCACAACAATATCTACATGATCATCGCATACAAGGGAAGGCAGTTTTCCCCGCTGCTGCCTTTCTGGAGATAATATTTTCTTGCTCACAATATATATGCGACGAGAATAAGATGCATCAAGATATTGTGATGGTTGCAGCAGCAATACTTTCGAGACACAATATTTTAAATTTTACATGTACAATTTCTCGAATTGCAGGTATTTTCCAAGCATACACGAAGTCACAAATAACGATACAATCTTCTATATCAATTTTATATTCCTGCAGCTTCAATAAAGAAAGAGAGACTCCTACATCAACTACGAATCAAAGTTTATTTAGACCAAGAGAATGTTCGAAAATATATTGTCAGGATTACACAAGCTCTGAGGCGTATGGCATAGTTTCTAATATTATCTATTCTAACTTAGGAGATTATACAATCTTGCCAATATCACCAGCAATGATTGACTCCTCATTTCATCTTGCCTCAGAGCAGTTCAACGATAATGATATCTTTCTTCCCATCAGTATAAGATACTTTCTTGCTGAAAAGAAAGATCAAGAAAGTCTGAAAGTTCAAACAAGCAACAAACATCAAATTATTGATAAAAAACAGAGGTTAAATAATTACAAGATGTGGCAAGAGAAGGCCATGGTTTCAATCTACCAATTGATTCTGAAGAAAATCGGGCATAATTTGAATACCAATAAGATGGTGGTTAGCTCGGTAGTCGAGAGCAAGAGGAAATTTACTCCAAAAATGATGTACGGAGAACTTAGCTGTGCAGATAACCAATTTCGAATTCTGAGTGCTCACATAGGAAAACACATTGCTTCACAACGTGATGCACAGTCACCTACAAGATCCTTAGCCTCGCCTTTATCACTATTTCATAACTGTAAGAAAATATGCATGGGAGTGGAAGTTTTTAATCAAGGTTCAATGAATGTTGAGCAGAAAATTGATTTTACTCGCATTCGAAATGAAATCTTCGTGAAAACATCTATTTCGGAGTTACCTGAAATAAAATATTTCATACAGATTGAAACCCATGCAGCTCAAAGAAATTCCAAACTTGACCTAGATTCACAATTTCAGAATGATTCTACCTATATCTACGGGAATGTGCGGTATTCCACTTTCTTAATGTCTCTAAAATATAAAGGATACCTGAGCTCTAACTCCAAAAATATTGATATATGCATAACTGGAGGGATTGGAGCTATTGCAAAACTTTTGCTGACGGAAGATGCCAATATACAAGTACGAAAGAGTACTTTGCTTTCTAGAAAAGCGCGCACAAGCCTTAATTTCGTGCAAATGACAAAACTTTTTGCAAACAGAAGTATACATTTGGTAAAATGCAATATTTGTAAAGTCGAGGATCTAACTTTTGAAGTTGATATTTTCTTGAAGAAAAATATTATTCATGCTGCAGGAAAGTTGTATGATGGGCTCTTGAACAGACAGAACTGTGCATCGTTACGAGTCACCAATGCACCCAAAATTGATTATATGATGCATCTCGTCTCATTCATACGCTTGTTCCCACTTTCTATCATAACCATGTCTTCTATTTCATCTTTATTAGTTTCGCCTGGACAACTTAACTATGCTGCCTCAAATAAATATATGAATAGCTGGGTTTATAAAATAAATGTACAGGGTATTGTGGGTCTCAGTATCAAATTCGGCGCGTGGAATGGGATTGAGGGAATGGCAACAAAATCTACAATTTCTAGGCTTGAAAAAGGTGGGGTCGGATATTTAAGTGCAAATGAAGGTCTTACTGGAATACAAATATGTCTCCTCCATATTCAGTGTATTAATGTAACCGAACTTGTACTAAATCGTTTCAAGATGAAGAGGGATACTGAAACACGTCCGTTGACTTCGGACACGTTTTGTATCAAAGATATTGAGATTGAGATTGCATCATTAATTCAAGCCATCATTGGAGATGTTCAGAAAAGTCTTGAAATAAACGAACCTTTCATGGATTCTGGTTTAGACAGTCTCGGTTTATTAGAACTACGACAGTCTGTAATGCAGCACTTTGACATTGATCTTCCCTCCACTGTCTCTTTTGATTATCCCACGGTAGGAGAACTTTCAAAATACATTCTTTCGCTGATGTCTCCAAAAAATTGTGTGAATACAGAAATAGATACAATTAGAGCAAAACAAGAAAAAAAAGATGAAAAGTTTACCTTCTCTTCCTTGATTCTATTTGTTGGTGTTCTTTTGCCCGGATTCGTATCTGAGATTGAATCATTCTGGAACGTTCTTATGTCTGGAATAGAAAATATTGAGTCGATACCTCAACGAAGATTCGATCGAGAACTATGCGGAGCAGATGGACGTTTCGCCGCATTCTTGCCACAAATTAGTTACTTTGACTCTATATTATTCCGATATTCGTTTCAAGAGAGTCGAGAGATGGACCCACAACAAAGAATTCTATTAGAATCATGTTTGAAATACTTTACCAGTAGTAGGAAAACAGTGGGATATTTCCAAGGATATCAAATCGGTATATATTTGGGTGTGATGTGGACGGAATATCAACATCTATTGAGGTTTATTAATCCTGATCGAAAAAGTATATACTTAGGAACAGGAAACGGACTGTCATTTTTGTTGGGTCGCCCTTCATTTGTCTTCGGGCTGAATGGACCTTCCTGTATTACAGATACTGCCTGTTCATCTTCATTGGTTGCTTTACATTTGAGTCAACACGCTCTTATGTCTGCTGAATGCATTGAAGCTTTCGTAGGAGGTATCCAATGTATGATTTTGGCAGAAACTTTCATGATAATGAACAATCTTAAAGCATTGTCTTCTGATAGCAGATGCAAAACTCTCGATGTATCTGCGAATGGTTATGGGCGCGGTGAGGGTACTACTTTACTTTACCTAGGGAGTTATGATGAAGAATCGTTGAAATGGCATATCATTAGGATCAGAGGATCGTCGGTCAATCAGGATGGGAGATCCAGCTCATTTACATCACCGTACGGACCAAGTCAGCAAAATTTAATAAAAGATGCTTTAAAAAAATCAAATTTGAACTATGTTGCCGGTTTAATATCTTTGCATGGCACAGGAACAAGTTTGGGCGACCCGATAGAAGTCTCGGCTTTGAAAGAAGTTTGTCACAAAGATTCATCACAATATCTAACATTTGCTTCTAGCAAGTCATTTTTTGGACATACTGAAGGAGCTGCCGGACTAACTGGATTAATTCTTGCATGTGCCTCTATTTTCCACAGTGCCTGCCCAGAAATGCGCTTTTGTAGAAATCTTAATCCACATGTTACAACAACTTTCACCAACAAAAGCCATTTCAGCGTAATTAACAGATGTGTATCCGGAATCTTGGCATCTACTAAGATTACAGGTACATCTTCATTCGGCATGAGTGGTATTAATTCGCATTCAATTTTGGACAAATTCTCAAGAACACTTCTGTCAAAAAGAAAAGAGCATCTTCTCCATTATCGAAGTAAATTCTGGCCAGTGAACTTGGTTCTTTTGTCGATACATACAATGAATATTATCACATCACCTGGAGAGTTGAATTTCGACATTTTCTTGGAAGTTCTACGACATACTCATTGGTTTGAGCATATCATTAGTGGTAAACTTATATTACCAGGAGCAACATATCTTGAAATTGGCGTTTCATCGATCAATCAGCTCAATCTTTATGATGATTATTCAAGCATGCAAATGACAGTGATGAGAAATACTGCATTTCAGCGACCATTACTTCTGAAACAAAACACTCAAATACTCAAACTCAATATTTGTGTGATTACAGGCGGCTTGAAATATCTTATACGACGTGATATGAATTTTAAGTCAGTGGTGACATCAGGAACGAGCAAATCTCGAGTGCTCAAATCCTCAAAATATTTTGAAAAAACTACTCGTAAAAAAAGAGTTCAAAATTTTTTCATTTACAGAGAACATATTATCCAATATCTGTATTCCGGAACGGAATTCTGGTTATTTCAGCTTCAATACTCCATGCTTGGATGCTTTTATACATCTTGGATTGTGTGGGCAGAATGTGCTTATACAGAACATTAAAAGAGAAGCATTTGTACCTGCCACAGTTCAATGCTTCTTCTCGCAATCAAATTTGAAGACATGTCAATTTGTTAGTACTTTTAACGTGTGTATTCAGGTTGGTGAGAAAAATACAACTGATCATCGAGTACATCGCGGTCAAACTCTTATTTTGCAGCTAGAATCAACGAAATTATTGAATAATACTAATTCTTATCCCGTACAAATCCAAATGAAAGCAAAGTCCCAAAGCGAGAGAGGATTAATATATGGTCTTTCTTGGTATGCTCGCATTTTTAAATTGAACAGGGTTGCGCCATCTGGAACATTTCACAATCTAAACTTGCAGAAAGAACAGAACATTAAATCAAATAGACTTGTAGCGTGTACACTAACCGTAGGGCAGCATCTGACAAAATTAAAGGGGATGAACTTCTTGAACCAGAGTTATGATACGAGTCAGTCAAATCCGTTGTATGCACTGGAGAGTAAAAATTTTGCAGCGTCTCAAGGAGCATTGCGAGTCATTGTAGCAGAGCTCTCCTCGAAAAATTCTATTTTTCTCGATAAATCATCGCTCGAGAATCAAAGACAAGACATGAAAGTATTCTGTATCAAAAATCAAGTAGTTCTGGAAGTAAGATGTACACAGAACCTCTTGGTACTGTTTTAGCGGAAGGCTTTATGAAGTCACCAAAAATCATTCGATCTAGAATTCAAGGAAAGGCAATGGACTTTCAGATGATACCAAACATACGCGGATCCATAAGTGATTTGACTCCTATACCATTGAGGAATCAAGATATCTTCCGACATTCAAAAGAAGTAAGGATTGCTGTGAAAGCAGTTGGTCTTAATTTCAGGGACATTTTGAATGTCTTGGGCATGTATCCTGGAGACCCTGGTAATCCAGGGAGTGACTTTTCTGGAACCGTGCTAACAAACCAATCCAGCTTCAAGATAGGCGAGTCAGTATTTGGTCTGTCTGCCGGCTGTCTCGGAACTATAGTTGAAGTTCTGCAAACGAATTGTGCTCATAAACCTCCGAATATTTCTCATGCATCGGCAGCAGCTCTTCCAACTGCTATGATAACAGCTGATCTAATCCTTGAAAAGCTTAATAATTTGGATCCAATCCAGGAAATTAGTCATAATTTAGATCGCACTGTTTTACTACACGGCGCATCCGGTGGTGTGGGTTTAACTACCGCTCAATTACTGATCTCAAATGGTTACACTGTTATTGGGTCCGCAAGTTCTGCCAGAAAACGTTTTTTGATGAGGACTCTTGGATTTAATAAAATGACTTGCACACGAACAACAGATTTCGTGGATTCTGTGACAACAAACACTTTAGGAGTTGGTGTACACTCAGTGATTAATTCATTGACTTCGCCAGGAATGATTGCAGCATCGTTATCAGTGTTACAAAGAAATGGGAGCTTTATTGAAATTGGCAAACGTGAAATTTGGTCACCTAGAGCTGCAAATTTGGAAAAACCGACCTGTAAAATTAATTTGATTGCTACTGATTTCCTAAGCCCTAGAGATATTGAAGCGAGGATGCACTACTTATCGTGCGCACTGTGCATAGGTACTATGAAACCGATCCCCTCCCAAATTAATAATTTTAATGCAGTACGAGAATCTATCCGTGAAATGGCTCATGCAAATCATATCGGAAAAATAATAGTCACCAAAGCTTCTTTCAAGGAAAATCTGTCTCTAAAATTACTAATTTTTGGAGGACTAGGATATCTAGGTCGATTAATGACTATGTGGTCTAATATTAATCAAGTCAGAAAGGTTTCTCTCCTCAGTAGGCTCGCGAGATTTCGTAAAATTCAACCAAACTTATTTTCCACAGCTGCGTTGATGGGTATTTCAAAGTGCAAAATTGAAAGCTTTGAGGAAGTCAGGCAAATATCAAGTATTCACAGATCATTTGGAAATACAATAGTAAATGCGAGTGGGCTGCTTCGTGATGGTACTATTGAATTGCAGAGCTTCAATACCATATCTACAGTCATTACTCCCAAGTGTAGTGGGATGCATCGTGTCATTAAAAGCTTTGAATCACGTGCTCCAATTCAAAATTACATATTTTTTTCTTCAATTGCGACATTTTTAGCCTCCCCTGGTCAGATAAATTATGTTGCAGCAAATGCGTCTCTTGACAATCATGCTCGAACTATTCAAATTCGTGGACATGCATGTGTCAGTATTCAATGGGGTGGTTGGGAGGGGGATGGTGGGATGGCAAATAGTGTACAAATTGTCAAAATGAAACGTAGCGGTATTGGATCTATTAATCCAATGATTGGTTTGAGGCTTCTTGACATTACAATCGCCAGCCTTGAATGCACCATATCGCCTACTACTGAATGTTTATCAATCATCAATCCATTTGATTGGAGCACGTTTTTAAGAGCAAGAAATGTAGATTATAGAGATCCTGACCTTTTCTACTCTGAAGTTCTTGATAATCATAGCAATGTTGGTCTCTCAAATTTAAAAGTCTTACACCAGAATGCAAAAATTTCTTCTCGTGACCTTTCACTCCTAGTCAAATTGGAAGTGCATAATATTCTTGGTGATAGGGTAGGGGACGATGAACCACTGGTGCAGTCTGGAATTGATTCGCTGGGTGCTAATGAACTTCGAAACTCCCTATCTCGTATCACGAATATTGATCTACCGAGTACACTGATATTTGATCATCCAACGATATCTTCTATTGCAAGCCATATAGAACAACATTCTATGATTGAAAAAAACTCCCAAAATTTCAATGAAAATTCTTTATCCCTTTCTGTGGAAGATGATACTGAAATAGCTAAAAATTACCAAACAATTGAAAAATGTAGCTATTCTATGTTAGAAATATACACAAAAATCCAGGATCATATCACTCCTGTCCCCTACGAGCGATGGTCGATAGATGATAACAAGAGCACTCTGTCATCTCGTTTTGGATTCTTTCTCCTAAATATAGAAAGTTTTGATA
>Ga0114994_10000580_pt1 | contig 24989 bp, 19 predicted proteins | sample ArcticOcean_MG_C_9_FD_87043 | JGI IMG/M metagenome (GOLD analysis project Ga0114994, IMG submission 87043) | Marine microbial communities from western Arctic Ocean - ArcticOcean_MG_CB2_152 | ecosystem: Environmental > Aquatic > Marine > Oceanic | place: Arctic Ocean: Canada Basin | collected...
AGGAGATAGGAATACAAAAGAATGTCCTGAATCATCAATATGCAATCAATATGGAATAGAACTCCTTGATGGATTAGGAAAAAAAATAAGAAGTAGCTCAGATATAACTGGATTAAAATCAAAAGATTCTTTGACGAACTAATTCATATAATATTATTGATGTGCTATTTGACACATTAAGTGTATCAATTTTTCCATACATAGGAATTTTAACTTTATGATCACTTATATCAAGAATAGAAGATGATATACCGTCTTTTTCAGATCCAAAAATAATTGCTGTGGGTATTTTGTAATCAATATCATATATATTTTTATTTCCTTTCTCTGTGCATGAAATAATATTTAAACCAGTTTCCTTTAGTTGAGAAACTATTTTTTTTAAACTTACAACTTTACAAATGGGAATATAATTTATTGCTCCAGCAGATGTTTTTACAGCATCACTTGTTATAAGAGCACCACCTTTTTCTGGAATTATTATTGCATCTACACCTGCAGATTCAGCAACTCTAGTAATAGCCCCAAAATTTCGAGTATCAGTAATTCTATCTAGTATCAAGACGATAGGATCTTTACCATTTTCATAACATCTTTGAATAATTTCATCTATGGGTTGGTATGAAATCGGTGATATATAACAGATAATACCTTGATGATTTTTTCTTGTTATTCTATTTAGTTTTTCTTTAGGAACTAGAGATATATGTACATTTGTTTTTGAAGCTGTATATTTTATTTCTTGAATAATTTCTTTAATAAGATTTTTTTGAATAAATATTTTTTCAATTTTTTTACCAGAATTAAGAGCTTCTAATACTGGTCGTGTTCCAAAAATGATATCCTTACTTTCCATTTATTTATTTTAAACTCAGCAATGTATATAATAATTCATTATTGAATTCTTCTTTTTTTATGTTTTTATTATTTAAATAGTTAGATATCCATTTAGTTTCTTTGGAAGAACCATGATTACTATTAAGTAATTTTTCTACAAATTCTTTACTAGATTGTTCACCCTCTATTTTTTTAATAGCCTTTATTCCTAGTATATGTAAGGAACTTTTTACACTAATATTCTTTCTAGAATAATTAATAATCTTTTTAAGATAGCTTGAATCATCCTCCTTATTAGTTTTTGATAGGCAATGGTATAAAAGATAATTTTGAATCCTCTCATCAGAATCATATGGTTTACCAACACCTAAATTTTCTGGCCATTTTTTAGATGTTTCTAAAAGAGTAATAGCAGAATTATAATTTGATTTTTCAATTTCTTTTAGGGATGCCCCAAAATATGCACTAGTATATAAGTCTCTTCCTTCTCCAGAATGCTCATAAGGTAGAATTTCTAATTTACCAAGAGTAGAGATGGCATCTTTATATTTTTTAAGTTTAATTAGGATTTTAACATAATCCATACCTATTATATAATTAGATGTATTCTTGTTATATTCTTTTTTAATTATTTTAAGAGCATTTATATTTTCATTTTTTGATAAATAATAATTAGATAAGGCTTTAGCTACTCTCCAATTTTTAGGATTTAAATGATATGCTATTTTCAAATCTTTCAGTGGATCTAATTTATTATTTTTCTCGAGAAGAAGTGCTCTTGAAAGATAAAATATATAGTTATCTGGATTTTCTTTTAATCCTATAAACTTATTTACTGCTTCTTCAATTCTATTTTTAGCCCATAAGTTAAGAGCAAGAAAATAAGTTGTCTTCCAGTTTGAAATATTTGAATCTGCCCACTCCATAACTTTGATAGTTTCTCTTCTAAAAGGAAAAACAAAATCAATATTAGAGTTATTAACAGTTTCATTAAGTTTATTTAAATCTTTTTTTAAAAAACTTTCCCATATTTTATTAACTGAATTATTTGGTCCTAGTTCTAAAAGTTTAATTGATTCATCATTTAATCCTCTATTATAGTAGCTTATCGCAAGTTCTAGATAAGTTTGATAAGCTAGTTCTGATCTATGAGAATTAATTATTAAATTTTTATTGATTTCATTTGGTTTAACTAAGTACCTTTCGAAGGTAATGATATGATGAAGTGGGTCTATTTCATTTATTTTATTAAGTATGCCCTTATGTTTTTCTACATCTAATACTTTTCTTAGTGAAATAGCTAAAACTTCTAAAGCTGAAATATTAATATTATTAAAAATTAATGCTTTTTCAGCATAGCTTATGGCACTATTATATTTTTTTTCTTTTAATAAAACGTCTGCCATTTGGGATAAAGCATTTGATCTGTATTTAATTGATCTGGCTGCCCATCCAAAAGATTCTTTAGCATTTAAATTATCATTTATAGCTTTATAAATAATTCCAGCGACATAGTTTAATGAAGCATTATAGGTATCAATACTTAATCCTTCATCTACTATTTTTAAACCATTTTTATATTGACCTTTTCTAAAATATAATTCTCCTAATTCTGCTCTTGCTTGTAAGTGATAAGGATCTTTTAAAATAATTTGTGATAATTTATTCTCGGCTTTTTTAAATTCTCTATAGCTAATATCTTCTTTTGCTTGTTGGAATAACTTTTCAGTTGAGTTAGTAGATTTAATTTTTTTACTAGTAGAGAATGGACGAGAAATATTTTTTTTAGTTTTATCTGAAATGAAATGTAAGTCCAAGTCTTTAATTATAATTTCAAATGGTTTTGATTTATCTATAGGAATCTTAGAAACAAAGACATCCATTGGATTTAAATTTATTTTTTCAGTATATAGTAACTTATCATCTGTAAATAATTGAAGATTTGAATTTATTTTAATAAAAGGATTTAATTTTATTTCTATTGAATCATTAAATAATTTAAAGTTCATTGCCCCATATTGTGAAGCCTCTTTTAAGCCACCAATTTCTTTTAGAGGAAACCATACTTCTTTCCATTGATCTGAAACATAGGGTTCAAAGCTTACTTGTGAAATTGGATTTTTATTTTCTGTTGGAGAGAATTGAACTAACAACCTTCCTGCCTGGAATTCAATATATTGTCCATCAGAATCAGTTAGAAGATCTTCCCATATTCCACCTGCTCTTGATTGTGACCAAAGCCATAATTTTTGTCCAGGCATATCTTCATAATTACTCCAATGACCAAATCCGTATTTTCTTTTAGAATAATATCCTCCAAAAAAATCGTTATACTCACCTACAACATGATAAGATTTGCTAGGACCAAAGTTGTTTTGATTGTATTTAGATAAATCTATTCCATTAGTATTAATAGGCCATCTTTTTTCTTCTCCACTATGCTCTAAATAAGCGTTTCCAGGTGTATAAAACTCAAGATCATCACTAGCTGGAGCAGCACCAGTCATCCAATTATAATAAGACTGTTGAAGTGGGGTAGGATTATACCATAATGCATCAGTATGGAAAGCAGATAAATCTTTTGGAAGTGTAATTTTAACTCTCCACTGTGTTCTAGATGGTAAGTCAATATTACCTACTATACAACTCACGCTTCCATCACTATTTTCTTGCATTATATAGTCTACTGGTGTTGCTGTAGAAGGATGATGACCTATTATTCCAAAATTAAACTCTATACCACCAGAAGTCCATGGTCCACGCATTGATATATTACGAAATTTAACTACTTCATTTTTATATATAAATTCTTCACCAGTTGATTTTTCTATTGCTCCCCATACTTTACCACCCAGTTCTGGTGTAATGAAAACTTTTACATAATCATTTTCAAGTTCTATAATATTAAATTTTTTTTTTGAACTTTTTTTCTCGTAACCATCAAAGGTAAAATATGGGTAAATTTTATTGTTGCTTGTTAGTATTGGTATTGGGTTTGGATCACTGAAGTTATATGTTTTCAATTCTTTTGAATATTCTGAAATTATTGATTTTTGAGAATATCCAGTAAAAAATAAACAATAGCATGAAATATATAATAAGAAACGTAACATTTTTATAATTACTTTTTGTTCTAATATACATAATAATTTTTAAGATTTTTATTTCTCTAATTCAATCAATTATTAATAATTATTGTTTTAAAAGCTAATTCAATATTATTTTTACACTATGGCAATTTTTACAACGGAGATAACATCAGATAAAATAACATCAGATAACCCAATTCACCAAAGACTATTCAGAGCTTATGTAGATGTATTACCATTTATACATGGTGATGTTCTTGAGCTAGGATGTGGAGAGGGTAGAGGTATTGACTTAATAGAAAAAAAATCAAAATCTTTTACTGCAGTTGATAAAATAGATGAAGCAATTAAAGTATTAAAACAAAAATATGATTCTCATAAGTTTTTTACATCTTCTTTTCCACCAGTAACCTTGTTTTCTGATAATTCATTTGATACCATTATTTCATTTCAAGTTATAGAACATATAAAAGATGATATGTTATTTATCAATGAAATTTTTAGACTTTTAAAACCAGGAGGAACTGCAATTCTAACTACTCCAAATATTTTAATGACTCTTACTAGGAATCCTTGGCATATTAGAGAGTATACATCAGAATCTTTATTACATATTGCATCAAAATCATTTAAAAATGTTGAAATGAAGGGTATTAGTGGAAATAATAAGGTTATGAAATACTATAATGACAATAAAAAATCTGTCCAAAAATTTAAAAATTTAGATATTTTAAATTTAGAAAAAATTCTTCCTGCTGCTATCTATAAAATTCCATATGAAATTTTAAATAGATTAAATAGAAATAAATTAAAAAATCAAGATGATACTTTAGTATCTTCAATTTCAGTAGATGATTATTTTTTAAAAAATGATGACCCTAATAACTTGGATTTATTTTTAGTTTTAAAAAAGTAAAATATGATTAGAAATTATATTATCATTTTTTTTTCTATAGTTTTTTTCTTTTCAAGTTGTATTTCATCAAAGAAATTATCTCAGAGACAAAAAGTTAATTCAGTAATTTCTGAGGCAAGAACTTATATAGGAACTCCTTATAAGTGGGGTGGAAATAATAGAAAGGGTATAGATTGCTCAGGATTACTTGTTAATTCTTTTGAATCTATTGGGATGAAAATACCAAGAACCACAGGGCAACAAATTGAACTTGGTAAAAATGTTTCTTTAAAAAAATCAAGAGAAGGAGATTTAGTTTTTTTTGCTTTTGGTAAAAGTAGAAGAAAAGTTACGCATGTAGGATTACTATCTAATCATAATAACCTTTCTGATATTAATTTTATTCATGCTTCATCATCAAAAGGAGTAATAGAAACTCAATTAGTAAAAGAGTACTACTTAAAGAGATTAAAAAAAATTAAAAGAATTTTTTAAATATTTATTTTTTTAAATTAATTCCAGGAATTTCATTTGGTTTCATTTGATGCCATTCAAAGTAAGGTGCTTTTCTTTCATTTGGATAAATTTCATCTAAAGAGTTAGCTTTATATAGTCTACCATCTTTCATTACCATATCAACTGTATTAGAATTTCTGATATTTTCAAGAGGATTAGAACCTAAAATAACTAAATCTGCAATTTTACCATTTTCAATGCTTCCTAAGTCATTTTCTAATCCTAATGCTTCAGCTCCAATAACTGTAGCAACTCTAAGAGCATCATGTTCACTCATTCCTCCTGATTGCATGCTCCATAATTCCCAATGAAAACCTAATCCTTGAAGTTGACCATGAGAACCTACACCAGCAATACCTCCTGCTTCTACAAGATCTTTAACAAAGACACCATGATCTTCAAAAACATGTTCTTCTTTCATAAACCATCCCGCATTTCTTCTCCTTGATTTAGCATCTAATTCAGATTTTGGAGTAAAAAAGTTTAATTTTTCATCACCATTTACATTTTCAGTAGCATAATAGTAATTTTCAGCCCAAGGTCCACCATATGCAACTAGTAGTGTAGGAGTATAAGCTGTTTTTGATTCAGCCACAAACTTTATAAAGTCTTTATATAATGGGTATATTGGAAAGCTATGTTCGTGTCCTGGATATCCATCAATAATTTGAGTTATGTTTAATTTAATATCAAGAGCACCTTCAGTAGTAGGCATTAATTTTTGTTCTTTTGCTGCTTGAATAATCCATTGTCTATGTTTTCTATTTCCAGTTCTGTACATTTTTATTGTTTTTGTATTATAATATTCAGAGTACTGTTTAAGTATTTTTCTTGCTTGCTCTAAACTCTTTATATTATACGCCCAGTAACCAACTCCTGGTCCAGTAGAATAAATTCTTGGTCCATATATCATACCTGCATCAACCATGTCAGAATAAGTTAACACATCTGTGGTTCCAGTCTGAGGATCTCGAGTAGTAGTAACTCCATATCCAATATTTGCAGCATAAGTCCATATCTGATTTTTATGTAATCCCCAAGATGGTCTCATATGGGCATGGGTGTCAATATATCCTGGAATAATTGTTTTTCCAGTTAAATCAAATACTTTTACTTTTTTATCAATTTCAATAGATCCCGTTATTCCAACTTTTTCTATTCTATTATTTATAATTAAAACATCCCCATTTTCAAATGACTCATAGCCATTCATTGTAATAATTCTAGCATTTTTTAGAAGAACACTTCCTTTTACATTGTCTTTATCTCTATAAACAGATATTCTAATTTCATCAGCTTCAAATATTTCTTCATCTTCATCTTCATCTTCATTTTCTTCATCTTCATTTTCTTCATCTTCATCTTCATCTTCATCTTCAATTTCTTTTTTTTCTTCATCAAAATTTTCAGCTGCATCTAAATCATATGTAAAAAATGCATTCCCTAAAGAAAAGTATACTTTATTAGCATTGCTATTCCAGCTTGGAAATTCCCCACCTATTTCTGTAAGTTTTCTTGCAGGAAAAGAAGCTTTTTCAGCATCTGAAAGTTTTATTGTGATAGCTTCTCCACCATAAAATGGAACAGTAAAAGTATAAATTTCATTATTTATTTGTGCCAATGCCTGGTCTCCTTTGGGTGCCATTATAACAAGATCAGCAGTTGAAGGATTTTCAGAATTATAAGTTTTGATCCCAGTGACTTTTATAATTTTTTTTTCATCAGTTCCATCCCATCTAATTGATAATAATCCCTTTGAATAACTATATAAATATATTCTATCATCATTTTCTATAAAGTGAGGAAAAGATCTTCCCTTAGATTTATCTATGATATTTACCTTTCCTCCATTTGATGATATCCAACATATTTCATCTTGAGATTTAAAAGAGTAAGGACCAGTACCTTCTGAAAAATTTTGAGTAGTACCTCTTAAAAAGACAATTTTTGAAGAATTAGTATTCCATACAGGTTCTGTGTACAGCGCAGATTTAGTTGTTAGTTTTATTGGTTTTGATTTACCTTTTGTATTTACCTTATATATGCTTCCTCCATCTTTATCATGCCATGTTACAAAAACAATAAACGTTCCCTCTTTATTCCATGATGGCATTGCTTCTGTCATATTAAATTCAGTAAGCCTTCTAGGTAGGCTATCTAATAAATTCATATGATATAATCTATTGAATGCAGTAAATACTATACTTTTTCCATCAGGTGAAACTCTAGCATCTCTAATTTGTGTTGCCTTTATTTTATCTACGTCTTTAATAGGATAATTGAATTTTAGTAATGGACCAAGTTCATATTCTTCATCAACAAGAAATGGAATATTTAAAGCATCACCTCCATTTATAGGAATGCTATAAATTTTTCCTCCATAAGATGCTATAATACTTTCACTATCTGGTGTAAATGACATAGCTGGTAAAACACCTAATGCTGCAGGAGATTCTTGATCATCTCTTTGAACTGGGTATGCTAACCATTTTTCTTCACCATCTAATAAATTTCTTACAATTAGACCTGTTTGATCATTGTACCTAGATCCATATACTAACCATTTTCCATCAGGTGAAAGGGTAGGTGAAAATCCTGATCCATATTTTGATGACTGAGTCTCTATTTCTCCAGTTTTTCTATCATATGTTGCTAATTGATATTGAGGCATTCTAGCATTATACTGCCAAGAACTAGTTCTACTAGCATACCATATATATCTATCATCTTTTCCGATTGCAGGTTCTACAATTTTTAGAGATTTAGGTTCTTTTATTAAAGCAGTACCACTTCCGCCATCTCTATGATGAAGATGTAATTTTAAATTTCTTTTTCCTTTTGCAACTACAATATATTTACCATCATTAGTCCATTCTGCTGACTGCATATCATTATTATCCCCTGTGGTAACTTGAGTTGAATCTCCTGATTCAACATTTTTTATCCAAGCATTATAGCCTCCTGTTCTGTCTGAAATAAATAAGATATCTTTTCCATCTGGTGAAAATTTTGGGTGTGAATCAAATGCCATGCCACTCGATATTCTTTTTGCTTTTCCACCCGAAATAGGCATAATATATAAATCTCCTAGCATATCAAAAGCTATATTTTTTCCATCAGGACTCACATCTAGTGAAATCCATGTTCCTTCATCAGAATTAATTCTAATTTTTCTCTCTGCTTTGAGAGGGAGTCCTTTTTTAGAAGTTTTTTTATTTTTTATAGAATCAGTTTTCGCCTCTATAGATGATATTGAAAATGTTAAGATTAGTATGATTAGAAAATTTTTCATTGTAATGGGTTTAATTTTAATGACAGTAAATCTATTAAAAAAATATTATCAATTGATATTTTTTAAACATGTAACTTAGTTTAAAATCAAATCCATGAAAAAATTTCTTTTAGTATTTATCTTATTGAGTTGTCAAAATTCTGATAAGAAATATGAATTTATCATTAAAAATGATGGATTTAGAAATAGCATAAAGATTGGAAAATTTGCTAAACTAACAGATGGATATACATACTATGAATACTTGAATTATAATGACAGTGTAGAAACTTTAGTGTTTGTACATGGGTTTTCAGTTCCCTCATATATTTGGGATATAACCTATTATGAAGCAATAAAAAGAGGTTATAATGTATTAAGAATGGATCTTTATGGAAGAGGTTTCTCAGATAATCCTGAAACTTTTTATAATGATAATTTATTTGCTAATCAGGTAATAGAACTAATAGAATATTTACAAATAAATCAAAAAATAACTTTACTTGGACTCTCAAATGGCGGTAGAGTTATATCACAAATAGCAAATAATAAACCTAGTATATTAAATAGACTTATTTATGTGTCTTCATCTGGATTTGGAGATATAAAAAATACTAATGATAAAATTTTAACTCAACAAGTAGAAGTAGAGGATTTTATTAAAAACAATTATTCTTCTATTGCTGCTGGTCAAATGAACGATTTTAAAGATCCCTCAAATTTTGAGGGATGGGATACAAAATATGAAGAATTATTAAAATATAAAGGGTTTGCAAAAGCATTGATTTCTACTTCAAAAAATCATGTTTCTCTTGACTCACTTCATTTAATCCTTGCTGATAGTAATATTGATTTATATGCTATTTGGGGTTCAGAGGATACAGTTGTTCCTTATAGTTTAGTTGAAAATAGAATTAAAAATTTATTGCCAAAAATGGAAAATTATGTTTTTGATAATTCTGGACATTTACCACATATGGAAAATAAAGAAAAATTTAATAACTTATTATTTAATAAAATTTTATAAACGACGGAATTGTCATTTATTTTAAAAATATTTTCTTTCCTTTAAAGGATATGAATTAGGACATAATGAAGACCAATTACTTAAAATTAACAGGAGTATTTATATTATCATTCTTCTTTTTCAAGTGCCAAAGGGAACCAAACAACTTCAAAAAAGATAGATGGAGCGAGGATCAAGCTTGGGCTTGGCAAAAAAAACACGGCTGGATGGCCGGCACCAATTTTAACCCCAGTACTGCTATCAATCAGTTAGAATTTTGGCAGGAGAATACATATGACGCTGAAACTATTGAAAAAGAATTAGAATGGAGTGCAGAATTAGGAATGAACTTACATAGAGTTTATTTACATAATCTACTATGGGAACAAGATTCCATAGGATTTTTGAGACGTTTAGAAAATTATTTAGAAATAGCGGACAAAAAGGCCATTAAAACCCTCTTTGTTTTATTGGATGATGTTTGGAACCCAGTTCCAAAACTTGGAAAACAACCTGATCCTATACCTTTTGTCCACAATTCCGGATGGGTACAAGCGCCTGGAGCAGCTATTTTAGGAGACAGTTTACGCCATCAGGAAGTAAAAAACTACATTAAAGGAGTGCTGTCTCATTTTACTAATGATCCACGTGTGATTGCTTGGGACTTATATAATGAACCAGATAATGTATCCTCTAGAGGACCCGAGGTTAAAGACAAACACATTTATTCATTATCCTTACTTAAAAAAGTATTTCATTGGGCCAGAGAAGTCAATCCTTCCCAACCCCTGACTGTGGGGCAATGGAAAGGGGATTACAAAAATTGGGGTATTTTAGACAGCTTGTCTTCTATTGACCGATTTGCTGTGTCACAATCTGATGTAATTTCTTTTCATGCATATGGGAATATTAATGAAGTGAGAACAAAAATAGAAGCATTGGAAAAATACAACAGACCTTTATTATGTACAGAATATTTAGCTCGAGGTAATGAAAATACTTTTCAAAAAATACTTCCTCTCTTTAAAGAAAAACAAGTTGCAGCCATCAATTGGGGATTTGTAGCAGGAAAAACAAATACTGCATTTCCTTGGTCCTCATGGAAAGAAAAATTTGATTCACTACCTAAGATTTGGCATCATGATATTTACTTGCCAGATAAAACTCCTTATGATCAAAAAGAAATTAATTTCTTAAAAGAAATGTTACTTAAATAATTAAAACAAAAATTATGAAATATTTGTTTGTATTTAAAATTTATTTTTTAACTCTATTTCTTGCTAATGCACAAAATAAAATAACACCTCTTTATTCCGAAGGAGTTGATTGTAAAAATAATTTAAGCGAAGAAACCGATTATGATTCATCCGGCAGGATTTTTAAAAAAGTAATTAACCCTGAAATATGGCACTATCCATCTACTGAATCGATAAATACTAAAGACAAAACCGCAGTGCTAGTAATTCCTGGAGGTGGCTACTGGGGTCTTTGGTTTGATAAAGAAGGTATTGATGTAGCTGAATGGTTAAACAGTCTTGGTATTTCAGCTTTTGTTTTAAAACATAGAATACCCCACTGGGAATCTAAGGATTGTAGAAGTAAAGTTGCTTTATTAGATGCTCAAAGATCAATTAGAATTATAAGGGCAAACTCAAAAAAATGGGGTATCAATCCTAGTAAAATTGGTGTTTTAGGTTTTTCAGCTGGTGGTCATTTAGCTTCAACTTTGTCTACACATCATGATAATGGTTTAGACCTTTCAAAAATTGAAATTGAAAAAACAAGTAGTAGGCCAGATTTTTCAATTTTAGTTTATCCTGTCATAACCATGAAATATCCATATACACATATGGGATCAAGAGAAAACTTACTAGGTAAAATTCCTTTGGAAGATAGTGTGACTTACTTTTCAAATGATTTACAGGTTAGAGAAGATACTCCACCTGCAATTTTAATTCATACTAACGAAGACGAAGGAGTTCCTGCAGAAAATAGTATTAAATATTATTTAGCATTAAGAAAACACAAAATTCCATCTGCAATTCATATATGGGAGGGTGGTGAACACGGATTGGGACTCGCTAAAAACCACAAGGGATCATTTAAAAATTGGCCAAAAACATGTGAACAATGGATGATTGAAAGAAAACTAATAAATAATTAAATTACTTTAATTGAAGATTTGTGAAAATAATAAAAGGTGTTCTAGTAGTTTTATTTATTATAATTTAATTACATGATTGTTCATCCCAAAACTATCTATAAAAATTGTTACGGAAAATATGCAATTCCAGCTATAAATGTTTTTACTATGGAACAAATTTATGCTCTTTTTAGATCTGGACAAAAATCAAATGCTCCATTTATTGTTCAAATTACCCCTTTAGCAAGAGAATACGCAAGCTCTAGTATTTTAATTTCCATAATTGAATCTGCTGCTAAATTATATCCTAATGCTGTATATTTTGTTCACTTAGATCACGGTAACGAAAAACATGCACTTAGTGCAATTAAATCAAACAAGTATAACTCTGTAATGATTGATGCTTCTCATAAGAATTTTGAAAATAATATTAATAAAACGAAGTCTGTGGTTATTGAGGCACACAAAAAAAATATTTTCGTTGAAGCAGAATTAGGTATTTTAAGTGGTAAAGAAGATGATATTTCCGTTGAAGAAAAATCAGCTAAATACACTCAGCCATCAGAAGTTTTTTCATTTGTAAATAAAACAAAATGTGATTCACTTGCTGTTGCAGTTGGAACAAGTCATGGGGCATATAAATTTCAAGGCAAACAAGGGATACAATTTGATATTTTAAAAGAAATACAAAAAAACTTACCAGCATTTCCAATTGTTCTGCATGGTGGATCAGCGGTGAATATTGATGAGGTTAACAGGATTAATGAAAATGGAGGAAATTTAAACCAGGGAGCTGCAGGTGTTTCTTCAGAAGAAATTGTGAAGTCTATATCTTATGGTGTATGTAAAATAAATATTGCTACAGATCTACGATTATTATGGACTAGAGTACATAGAGAATTTTTTAATGATGCACCTGAACTTTTTGATCCTATACTTCCAGGAAAAATTTATATGGTTGAATTTGAAAAATTCATGATGAAGAAATTTGATCTTATAGGTGCTACAGGAAAAGCAAGTAATTTTATCTAAAAAAATAATGAAAAAAAAATCTCATTTATTAATTAAACCAAAAGCTAATTCAAAAGTTTACCAAAGTATTATTAAAGAATCGGTAGGCTGGAATTATTTAAGCTTTGAATCAAGAATAGTTAATTTAAACGATGAATTTCGATGGGATACTGAAGAAAATGAAATGGTAATTGTTCTTTTAAGTGGTAATTATAGATTTGAAAGTGATAAAGGAAGTTTTGAAACTAAAAATGGAAGAAAAAATGTTTTTAAAGGAGTAGCACATACTCTATATATTCCTAGAAGAACATCATTTAAACTTATTGCTTCTTCAGATAAACTTGATATTGCCTATGGGTGGTGTGCTTCTGATTCAGATTATCCACTTAAACTTATTAAACCAGAAGAGACCCCAATGGTAATTTTTGGAGGAGATAACGCCACACGTCAGTTTAATGATTTAATTCCTCCAGGATTTGGATGCAGTAAAATAGTAGTTAGAGAAGTATATACTCCTTCAGGGAATTGGAGCTCATTTCCTGCACATAAACATGATGAAAGAATTCTTGATAAAAAAGGAAATGTAAAAGAACCAATTCAAGAGGAAACATATTTTTACAAATTTCAAAAATCAGAGGCATATGCTATTCAGCAAGTTTATACAAAAGATAGATCGATTGATGAAATTATTAGAGCTCAACACAATGATGTCGTAATGATACCTAAGGGATTTCATCCTGTTGTTGCTGAACATGGATATAACTGTTATTATCTTAATTTCTTAGCTGGAACAGATCAATGTCTTGAAAATACAACAGATCCTGATCATGAATGGATTTATAATTCATGGAAATCAAAAGATAAAAGATTACCATTAGTTACTCCAAAAATGAATAATGATTAAATTTATTAAAAGATGGAAGAAAAAAAATATGATATAATTACTCTTGGGAGGTCAAGTATTGATTTATATTCCCAAAACATTGGAGTTCCTTTTAATGAAATAAAAGGGTTTGATGCTTTTGTGGGCGGATCTCCTCTTAATATTGCTGTTGCATGTTCAAGATTGGGTTTAAAAACAAGCTTATTGACAGCTATTGGAAATGATAAAGTTGGAGAGTTTATAATTAATTTTTTAAAAAAGGAAAATGTAAATACAAATAGTATTCCAGTTAAAAATGGATCACGAACAAGTGCTGCAGTTTTAGGTATCCAGCCCCCTGATAATTTTCCATTGGTTTTTTATAGAGAAAATGCAGCTGATAGCAAATTAGATATTGATGATGTTATAAGAGCAAAAATTCCTAATTATAAAATGTTACTCATAAGTGGAACAGCACTTAATATTGAACCAACTAAAAGTGCAACATTTTATTCAGTTGAAGTTGCTAATAATAATAATGTTGAAGTTGTCCTAGATTTAGATTTCAGAGCAGATCAGTGGGACGATATAAGATCTTACGGGTTAATGATAAGAACACTAATACCAAATATTAAAGTAGCAATTGGAACAGAGGAAGAAATATTAGCAGCTACTTTACACGATACCTCTCATTTGACTATAAAAAATCAGCAAATTTCATCTCCTGAAATTAAGGGAAACTTAGATGAATCAATATCTCAATTAATTTCATTAGGATTAAATGTTTTAATAGTTAAGAGGGGAAATAAAGGAGTAAGTATTTTCAAAAAAAATTCAAAATCGCAAGATGTTGCTGGATTTCCAGTTGAAATTTTGAATGTTTTGGGAGCTGGAGATGCTTTTGCAGGAGGGTTTTTATATGGATTGCTCAAAGGTTGGGACCTATATAAATCATGTCGAATGGGAAATGCAAGTGGTGCTCAAGTTGTAACGAAGAAGGGATGTGCTAATTTTATGCCTACATTAGAGGAATCCCTAAATTTTATTGAAAGTAAGGGGGGATTTTAATTAAGGATTAAATAAAAATATAAAGTTTATGAAAACAAAAAAACTAACTGTTGCTCAAGCAACGATTTCTTTTCTTAAGAATCAATACGTAAAAAGGGACGGAAAAGAAAATAAATTTTTTGCTGGATGTTTTGGCATTTTTGGTCATGGAAATGTTGTTGGTCTAGGAGAAGCTTTGAAACATAATCCAGATTTTATTTATTATCAAACAAGAAATGAGCAGGCAATGGTTCATACGGCTGCTGCATATGCAAAAATGAAAAATCGACTACAAACATTTGTGTGTACAAGTTCTATTGGACCAGGAGCTACTAATATGATTACAGCAGCAGCATCTGCCTCAATAAATAGATTACCAGTTCTTTTGCTTCCAGGTGATTTTTTTTCTAAACGAACAGCATCTCCTTTACTACAACAAACTGAATATGGCTTCACTCAAGATATGTCAGTTAATGATTGTTTTAAGCCTATTTCAAAATACTGGGATAGAATCAATAGACCTGAGCAATTAATTTCTTCATTACTTGAAGCTATGCGAGTTCTAACTTCTCCTTCAGAGACTGGAGTAGTAACATTAGCTATGCCACATGATGTACAAGCTGAGTCATATGACTTTCCATTAGATTTTTTTGAAAAAAGAGTCTGGTATATTCCTAGATCCTCTCCAGATACTAGTTTAATTAATAAAGCTGTTAAAATTATTAAAAATTCAAAACAACCTATGATTGTTTGTGGTGGTGGAGTTATTTATTCTGAAGCTGAACAAGAGCTTAAAAAACTTATCGAGCAATGTGGAATTCCAGTTGCAGAAACTTTTGCTGGAAAAGGTTCACTACACTATAAAAATCCTTTAAATCTTGGTGCAATGGGTGCTACAGGTACTAAAGGAGCGAGTGAAATATCAAAAAATGCTGATGTTGTGATTGGTATTGGAACAAGGTATGCTGATTTTACATCTGCATCAAAATCAGCATGGCAAAATCCTGATGTCAATTTTATTAATATTAATATAGCTGAATTGGATGCATTTAAACAAAGTGCTATACCTCTACAAGGAGATGCCAAACAAACAATAGAGATTCTTACTAAGAGTTTAAAAGGATATAATACCGGTAAATCTTATGTCAAGAAAATTAAGCAATTAAATACTGAATGGGATAAAATAGTTGATAAAGTATACTCAGTTGATGATCATAAAAAGCCAGTACAATCTGAGTATTTGGGTGCATTAAATAACTTTATAGAAGATAGAGATGTGGTAGTTTGCGCAGCAGGAAGTGCTCCAGGAGACTTACATAAATTATGGAAAACAAAAAACTCTAAAGGATTTCATCTAGAGTATGGAAATTCATGTATGGGTTATGAAATACCTGGAGGATTAGGAGTTAAAATGGCAGATAATTCAAGAGAAGTCTATGTGATATGTGGAGATGCAAGTTATTTAATGCTTCCTACCGATATTATAACAACTATTCAAGAAGGTTATAAAATCACTATTATTTTAATCAATAATCAGGGATATGCTAGTATTGGCGGTCTTTCTGATTCAGTTGGCGGTGAAGGGTTTGGTACACATTTTAAATATAGAAATCCTGAAACTGGACAATTAGATGGAGATTTTTTACCAGTTGATTTAGCTAAAAATGCAGAAAGTTTAGGAGCTATCGTTTATAAGCCAAAAGGAATTAGTGAATATATTGATGCTTTATCTAAAGCTAAGAAAAATGAAAGAACAACTTTAATTTATGTAGAAACAATACGTGATAGAAAAATGGCTGGTTATGGCTATTCGTGGTGGGATGTTCCTGTTCCTGAAGTATCTGATTCAAATGAAGTTCAAAAGATTAGAAAACAATATGAAAAAGATAAAAAGCTTCAAAAAACATATATTAAACCTCATTGAAAATTCATTTTATTATAATAAATATTAGATAGTTCATTATGCAAACAATTATAACTTTTATTGGCTTTCTAGGTTTTGTTGCTATTTATTCTTTTTTAAAACTCAGAAAAGAAAAGTTAAGTTCTTCTGAGGGGTATTTTTTAGGAGGCAGGAGTTTAACTGGGATTGTTATTGCTGGATCAATGCTTTTAACAAATATTTCTACTGAGCACTTAATTGGAATGAATGGATCTTCATACAAAAATGGATTTATAATTATTGCCTGGGAAGTTACATCTGCATTAGCTCTTGTAGCCGCCGCAATGTACTTTGTTCCAAGGTATTTAAAAATGGGACTAACAACTATACCAGAATTTTTAGAAAAAAGATTTGATAAAACAACTAGAACATTAGTTGCTTTTTTTCTTATAATTTCTTTTGTAGTAACACTTTTGCCAATAGTTTTATATACAGGTGCTATTAACCTAGAAAGTATTTTTAATATATCTGACGTTTTAGAAGTTAGTAAAGCTCAAGGGCTTTGGATAACTGTAGTTTCAATAGGAGTAATTGGGTCAATATATGCAATATTTGGAGGCTTGAAAGCTGTTGCAGTATCAGATACAATAAATGGTTATGGTTTGTTATTAGGAGGATTGGCAATTCCTGTTTTAGCATTAATTTCTATTGGAGATGGAAATATGGTTGATGGGTTGATAAAAGTTTATAAAAACAGCCCTGAAAAGTTTAATGTTGTTGGGGCACGTGATTCCATAATGCCTTTTGAAGTCCTTTTTACTGGCCTAATAATTAATCAAATATATTTTTGGGCAATGAATCAAACAATAATCCAAAGAGCTTTGGGATCTAAAAATCTTGTAGAAGCTCAAAAAGGTCTTTTATATGCTGGTGTTTTAAAAATTTTAGTTCCATTGATTATTATTTTACCTGGTGTAATTGGATATTATTATTTTGGAGATTCTCTTTATATGAATCAAGATATGATATACCCCGAGTTAATTAAAAAAGTTTTACCATTGAGTTTAGTGGGGATTTTTGCTGCAATAGTAATGGGTGCTGTTTTGAGCACATTTAATAGTGTTTTGAATAGTGCAGCAACAATTTTTACCATTGACATATATAAAGGATTTTTTACAAATGAATCTGATGGAAAACATCTAGTTAGAGTGGGAAAAATTACATCAACAGTTCTAGCAATTTTTTCAATTGCAGTAGCCCCATTTGTTGCAAATGCACCAGATGGACTTTATCAGCTTCTTCAACAATTAAATGGAATATTTTTTATTCCAATTGCATCAATTATGATTGCAGGATTTTTTATAAAAAAAATATCTGCTACAGGAGCTAAAGTTTCTTTGTTTGTTGGGCTTATATTCTATATTACTATGACATTCATAATTGAATCAAATATACATTTTGTACATATTTGGGGGATAGAATTTTTATTGAATATGACCACAATGTTATTAGTATCTAAATATTATCCATCAGTTGATAAGTTTAATTTTGCTGAGTTAGAGGTTAATGATCTAGTTCAATGGAAGTATACTAAACCGATGTCATTGGCTTTATGTACAATTACAATTACAATTTATATACTATTAGGTAGTTTTTAAAAAAGATAAATGATAAAATTAGGAATAGCCCCAATTGGATGGACAAACGATGACATGCCTGAATTAGGAAAAAATATTACGTTTGAGCAATGTATTAGTGAAATGGCATTAGCTGGCTACTCAGGATGTGAAGTTGGAAATAAATACCCTGTTCATGATAGAGAGTATTTAAAACATATGCTTGATTTAAGAGGTATAAGTATTTGTAACCAGTGGTTTAGTTATGAATTTGCGACAAAACCATTTGAAGAAATAAAAAGTGATTTTATTGATCAAATTGATTTTTTAAATTTTTTTGGAGCTAAAGTTGTAGGAGGAGCAGAAACAGGGAATTCCATTCATGGCATTTATGATAAACCACTAAATGAAAGAGAATCAGCTTCTGATAAGATCTGGAAAAACCTTATCAATGGATTAAATGAATTAGGAAAAATATCATTAAATGAATACGGAATTAAACTTTCATATCATCATCATGCAGGAACTATGATTGAATCAATGGATGAAGTTGATAGATTACTTAATGAAACAGATGATAAATATGTTTATTTAAATTATGATTGTGGTCATTTTTATTTAGCTAATGAAGATCCTATCACGGCATTAGAAAAATATATTTCAAGAACTGCACATATTCATTTTAAAGATGTAAGAAATAGTGTTTTTAAAAATCTTTATATCGAAAATCTAAGTTTTTTAAAGGCAGTTAAATTAGGAGTATTTACTGTGCCTGGAGATGGAAATCTGAAGATGAAAAAATTAGCAAAAGTAGTACATCAAAGTGATTATAAAGGTTGGATAGTTGTTGAAGCAGAGCAAGATCCTTCTATATCAAATCCTTTTGAATATGCTAAAAAAGGATATGAGTTTTTAACTAAAGATCTTAAATTTTAATAAGGTATTTTATGGAAAAATTAAAATTAGGAATTGTTGGCTTAGGTAGGTTAGGTATGGAATATGCCAAAAATATATCACACTCAGTCCATAATGCTGAACTTTTTGCAGCTTGTAGTATCGAAAAAGATGAAATTGAGCATGTCAAAAATAAATTTGGAGTCTATAATATTTATGATTCTTATGATAAGATGTTAAAAAACAAAAATATTGATGCAATAATAATAGTGAGTCCTACAGATCATCATCCAGATCATATTATTAAAGCACTTGAATCAGGCTTTCATGTTTTTTGTGAAAAACCTTTGGCTATATCAGTTAGCGAATGTTATAGAGTAAAGAAGATAGTAGATAAAAATAAAAATAAAATTGCAATGCTTGGATTTGTTAGACGGTATGATAAAAGTTACGCTGATGCTAAAGTTAAACTTGAAAGTGGTCTAGTAGGTAAACCCTTTTTTATAAGATCTCAAACAGTCGATAAAGATTCTTATGCGCCATTTCAAATTGAATTTTGTAAATCTGGTGGTGGAATTTTTCACGATTTCAATGTCCATGACATTGATCTTGTTCACTGGTTTTCAGGAGTAAATATAAAAAAAGTTTGGTCTTTAGGTGGTGCATATAGATTTAAAGAATTTGGTGAAAAAGGTGATGCTGATAACACATATTCAATGTGTGAATTAGACAATGGTTCAATGGCATTAATAGGTGCCTCTAGAGTTTCTTCTTTTGGACATAATACATTTACAGAAATTCAGGCAACACACGGAAATCTTAAAATTGGAGATCCTCCAAAAAAGAACCTTGTTCAAATATCAGATAAATATGGAATTAGACATGAATGTTTTGAAACTTTTTTTGATAGGTTTGAAAAAGCATTTATTTCTCAAATTAAAGACTTTATAAATATTGTTTTTGAAAGAAAAAAATCGGATTTAACTATTGATAATGCACTTAAAGCAACACTTGTTGCATCAGCAATGACAAAATCATTTAATGAAAAAAAAGTAATAAGAGTTGAAGATTTAGTAATTTAGAATAATTACATATTAATGGAAAAATTAAAAATTGGAGTTGCTGGATTAGGAAGAATAGGAAAAATTCATCTTGAAAATCTTATACAGATTAATAATGTTGAAGTTATAGCTGTTATGGATCCAAGTTTGGAGGCGCTAAAATATGCTAAACATAAAGGTATTAAAATTATTTTCGAAAAATTTGAAGATTTAATACAGACGAATGACCTTCAAGCAATTGTAATTTGTACCCCTACTAATACACATGCAGATTATGTTGAAATTGCCGCAAAAAATAATATTCACATATTCTGTGAAAAACCTCTTGATTTAAATATTAATAGAATAATTAAAGTTTTAGAAGTTGTAAAAAAGTCTAAAATTAAATTAATGATTGGCTTTAATAGAAGGTTTGATAATGAATTTCGTAAAGTCAAGAATAGTATTATTAAAGGAAAAATAGGAGATCCTTATCTTGTAAAAATAACCAGTAGAGATCCTGCTCCCCCTTCATTAGAGTATATAAAAACTTCAGGTGGTATTTTTTTAGACATGACTATTCATGATTTTGATATGGCAAGATTCATTGTTGAAAAAGAAATTGATGAAGTTTATGCAAAAGGAGCCACTTTATTCGATAAGTCTATTGAGGAGGTTGGTGATATTGATACTGCTGTTGTCATTCTTAAATATACAGACTCTTCTATTGCAGTAATTGATAATAGCAGAAATGCAGCTTATGGTTATGACCAACGTATAGAAGTTTTTGGTTCAAAAGGAATGATTCAAGGAAATAATATTTTAAATGATAATCATAACCTGTATACTAAAAAAGGGATTACTTCATCCTTGCCTCTTGATTTTTTTCTTCAACGTTATTTTGAAGCATATAAAATTGAAATTCATAACTTTATTGACACAGTTATAAACAATAAATCAGTTTCAGTTTCAGGAAAAGATGGTTTAAAATCTTTACAAATTGGAATGGCAGCAAAAATGTCACTTCAAGAAAATAGGCCTATAAAAATTAGTGAATTATATACCTTTGAATAAATTGATTTCTTAAAAGAAATATTGATTAACTAAATAATTAAATGATTTATTTAGAAGAAAACTTAAAAATAGTTTCTGTCACGTATTTTTCTTCAGGTCTCAATATCACTGACGGGAAATTTTTTTCATTAGGAGAGTTAGGATAATGTTGAGTTTCTAGACAGAAACCAGATCTAAAATCATAAGTTCCACCAATTTTAGATTTTAAAGTTCCATCTAAAAAGTTCCCAGAGTAAAATTGAATACCAGGTTGGTCAGAAAATATTTCAAGTAATCTTCCAGTCTCTGAATCATAGGCAGAAGCAACAAACCTGAGTCCCTGATCTTGATTATTTAATACCCAGCAGTGATCGTAACCATTTCCAAACATTAATTGTTTATTTAAAGTATTAATTTCTTCTCCTACTTTTTTTGGTTTTCGAAAGTCAAATGAAGTACCACTAACATTTCTTATTTCACCAGTCGGTATTAAAGTTGAGTCTATGGGCAAAAAAGAATCTGCATTTATTACAATTTCATGATCTAAAATATTTTTATTAAAATCTGCCGAAAGATTAAAGTATGAATGTTGAGTTAGATTAATAATAGTTGTCTTATCTGAAACTGCTTGATATTTTACACTCAATTCATCATTATTGTCCAAGGTATAAATAACTTGTATTCTTAAGTTTCCTGGATATCCTTCCTCCATATCCTTACTTACATAGCTTAATACAAGGGAAGCCGAGGAATCATTAACAACTTCTTTAGCATCCCAAACAACTTTATCAAAACCTTTTAGACCACCATGCAGATGATTTTCATCATTGTTTAAAGCAAGAGTATAATTTTCTTCATTAAGAGTAAATTTTCCTTTAGCTATACGATTACCATATCTACCTATTATAGCTCCAAAATAAGGACTATTAGCTTCGTATTCATATAAATTATTAAAGCCAAGTACAATATCTTTATAATTTCCATTTCTATCTTTTGCTTTCCATGAGGTTATAATTCCACCATAGTTAATAGCATTAATCTCCATACCATTCTGGTTTTTTAGTAGAAATTGGTCAATATTGATACCATCTTTAGTTTTTCCAAAAGCTTTTTTTTCAATAGTAACTAATTGCATAATTTTATTTTTTTTTACCATATTTTCACAAGAGATAATTATAAAAGAAAATAAAAGAAAATAGATTGTCTTCATTTTTATGTTGTTTAGTAGAAAATGGTATTAAATGTATAAAAATAAATTATCTTAAAAGAAAACTAGATTTAAAACATTTTTATAAAAAATTATTTAATTTATTTGTTAAATAAGTTTTAAGATAAAATTTTGGTTAGGGGCCATAGCTCAGCTGGCTAGAGTGCTTGACTGGCAGTCAAGAGGTCGAGGGTTCGAGTCCCTCTGGCTCCACTGTTTAAACACGTTATTCGAGGGTTTTTATTTAATTACCTTTCATTTACTTATCAATAAAGATATAAAATCTTGGCACTTATTTGGCACTTTTATAAAAAGCCTTTAAGGTTGGTTGATTAATCAATCTTTTTTCAATAAACGTACAGGCATTTAAGGTTGGGTATTAATGTAGAAAAATTCAAAAGGGGAGTGGGGTTAGTGGGTTCATTCTTTTTCAGTTCCATCTTCATATTGTTGTTTTAAAAAAACATCTCTTTGATTTTTAGCAAGTCTATCGTCTGTTATAGAAACTAATTCTGTTTTAAATAGTTTTTCTAAATTATGTTTAGGAAGTATAATGTCTTTATAGAGTTCTCTAACCCTATTTTGTAAAAGTGTTTTAACCAATAAAACATCTGCTTCAACTATTAAGATACAATCGTGAATTATTAAAGCAAACTTTTCTTCAGGCATCTTCTTATACACCTCAACAAATATATTTGTTTCTGCTTTTTGCCCTATAAAACTTACTTTTTTATATCCTGATTTCCTTTTTATAGCATTAAGCCATAACATTAAATTGGGAAATAATCTACTTAATTCCTTGTTCTGTTTTGTTGGTTTATTTTCAGCATTAATGACTGCAAGAATACTTTGTTTGAGTTTTTTATATTCTAAACCTTTAAAGAAATCTGAACTCTCTTCAATGTACTTGTATATGCCACCATCTAATAATAATTTGAGGCATAAATCATACTCGCTTTTAAGACTACTATTATAGTTTTTCTTAGCATAATTAAGCCATTCTAAAAAAATGATTGAAGGTTGAGCAGATGTCATATCTACTTCCCAAATTAACTCGTTAGACTTCGTTCTTAAGCACTCTCTTATCAGTTTAGGCATAGATGCTATAGTGTGATATATTCTCCCTGATTTAATAATAGAGGGTCTGTAATTTATCGAAGAGTTAAAAAGTACTTCAGGGTCGTTTATCTTATTTAGTGCATAAAAAGACTTGTAATAAGCATCATATCTATCAACTTTAAACCTATTTACCTCTTCAGATATATCCCTCTGACCATCTTCTGTTTCAACATATATTGATTGAGGTATTATATGTTCAACATAATAAAAAGGTTCTTCTACGACTAATAATTTTACTGTATTATCTAATATTTTTTTTAAGATTGGATGCGGATAGGTTTCTCTAAAATTAACTTCTGATAATGTCTTTAATCTGGAATTAAACTTCTTTGAGTAGATATGTGTTTCTTCTCTATCTAATTTAATTGCTTTAGGTGTTAAAGAGAATGATTTTGAAAATTTACTTGTTGAATATTTAGGGTTCTCAATTATGATACCCAATCCAATCAAACACATTTGAACATCTTTATATGTCCTGTCTCCTAAATATTTCTTTAGTGTTTTGGAGTGTAGGTTTACATATGTTCCATAAGGGACATCTAATTTTATATGCTCTTTTATGATGGAAGAAATAAACCAATTACACCTATCAAGTAGTAGTAACTTTTTCTCTCTTGTTTTTAGTTTATTAAACTGTGTTGAGGTAATCAATAAGTCAGGAAAACCCCTTATAGAATATTGATTCATAAAACTGCACTACATATGATAAGGATGAACACTAAATTAATAATAAAAAAGTAATATAAGTGGACAGCCTTATTAAAAGAGAATATAAAATAATTAGTTTTTAACTATATATAAATATGATATGATTTATACGTTATATAAAAGAAACAATACTAAAAAACTATAAAATAAGATATGAGTTTTAAAGGAAAGCAAAATTTAGATGACAATTTATTTAAACTAAAATAGATAAAAATAGTATGAATACAACAGGTAAAAAGTTTGGAGGACGTACCAAAGGGACTCCAAACAAATTAAGCAATAAGATTAAAGACAAATTGTCTAGTATAATAAGTGAAGCTATAGATTCTCTTGATTTAGAATATATGTCTAAAGCAGAAAGGTTGAAGTTGATACAACTTGGAATACCCTATATAATAACAAAACCACAAATTGAAGAAACACAAGAAGAACAAAACATTACTGTAGAAATTATAGATAGTTTAAGTAAGTATTCAGATAAACAGTTAGATAATGCTATTAAAAATAACCAATCCTAGACAAGCTATAATAGAATCATTTAATACACCTGTTTTATATGAAAACTATATTCTCCTTAAAGGAACTAGAGTAGTGATGTTTAAGTAAAGACCCTTCAGAGATGTAGGGTTTTTTGTTTAGTCTTTAACTACAAAAGGTTTTAATACCCAACTTATTAAAGCTGTTGGAATTAACAATAAAAGGATTAATAGTTTTTTCATAAACTAAATATTAAAACTCATCAGGATTTAAAAAATCTAATTAAATAACTTATGGCTATTAAAACGAAGGAAAA
>Ga0114994_10000581_pt1 | contig 24959 bp, 18 predicted proteins | sample ArcticOcean_MG_C_9_FD_87043 | JGI IMG/M metagenome (GOLD analysis project Ga0114994, IMG submission 87043) | Marine microbial communities from western Arctic Ocean - ArcticOcean_MG_CB2_152 | ecosystem: Environmental > Aquatic > Marine > Oceanic | place: Arctic Ocean: Canada Basin | collected...
GAAGGACGACATTGGGATCGAGGTCGTCGCGCATGCTCCCGGAGAGTTCGTCGCGACGAAGGACTGGCAACCCACTCGAGGCGCCAGCGTGCCCGGCGGCCTCGATGTGCGGCTCCCGCTCGACGGAACGCCCGCCGCCGCGAAGCTTCCCGACAAGTGGCGCCTGCAACTCTACGTCGAGGAGCAGAAGGCCTTCTTCCGGGCCGATGTCAAGCCGAGTGACACCGTCGCGGACCTCGAGGCGGCGCTGAGCCTCTGGTCCAACGTGCCGGCGGTCCTCTCGTACGGCGGCGCGGCGCCGTTCCACCTGTCCGCCACCGCGGAGAGCATCGGGCTCTTCGAGCAGCGCGGCGACGTCGCCGTGGGCTGGCCCGAGGGGCCACCGGTTCCGGAAACGACTCCAGTCCGGGCGGCTGCGCGGCCAACGGAAACGCAGGCGCTCGCCGTCTCGGACGCCCCGGGCATGTAGATAGATATGTAAGATACTCAGTTGTTAAATCAAACAGGGACACGCTGAATTGGCGCCCGACGCCGCCGCCGTGGAGCGTAAACTAGCTCCCGCACGTGATCCGCATGCCCCCGTCCGGCGCGTCCCTCACGCAGCACGCGCCGAAGACGGGCCGGCAGGGCTTGTCGTAGAACTCGCGGTTCGTCTTGTCCGTTAGGGTATCGAAGGCGTTGTGCAGGCCCCAGGCCCGCTTGGAGACCTCGCCCAGCGGCTTGTCCAGGGTCCTTATCGTAAAATTGGCTTCCACGGCCGCGTCCCGGGCCTGCCGGAGGAGGTCGTCCGCTAACAGAACCCGTTGCTTGCACCCCTCCAGCACGTGCACTAGACCCCGCGCGACCACGACGGCGCCGGCCCGCGCGGATGCGACCCGTCGCGCGACCCGCGGCCAGGGCCGTTCCGAGATCGACGCGTGCCTTCTTTCAATTGATGCGAGCTCCGCGCCCAGCGCGGCGCTCCCCAGGGACGTCAACCGTAGAATCTTCGGGGGCTTCACGGCCTTCTTGTGGCGGTGCTTCGAGATGGCGGCGTCCACCCGTCGTATCTGGCCGGCCTCCTCGGTAATCGCTCCGGCCGTCACTAACTCCTTCAGCACGATCTCCACGCGTTTGTCGGAGTCGCTCAAGGCCGTCTCCGCTAGGACTTTGGCGGCCGGTTCCTCTATACTGTTAGATTCGAAGAACGCGTGGACTAAGACAAGCCGCGCGTCGTCCGAGAGAAGCGAAGCGTTCGCCTGACCCACAAAGGTGACGGCCCGGTCTCGACGCACGTCGCGCCGCGCCACAGCCACCGCGAGGCGCGCCGCGGACGCCGTGGCGTTCGCGTGCGCGAGCAAAGCGCGCGCGGCGGCCCGCAGCGCGGCGGCCCGTTCGCGTAGTTTCTGGGCGTTCGCGAGTAGCGTTTCGAACAATTCCAGAGGCTCCTGCAGTTCGTTGGCGACGCGCGCGTAGCTAGAGACGAGCGTGACGTTGTCGGCGTCGCGCACGGAACCCAGAGCCGCGTAGTAGTCGATGCCATCGGGCGTCGCCTTTTCGTCCCACCGGTACTGCTGGGCGTGCTCGCTGTACTGTTTCGCTAAGGAAACCATGTCCGCGTCGCAATTTTGTGGAGGTGGCGGACCGAGGGCCGCGCAGACGCTTTTAGCGAACCGCTCTAATGCAGGCTCGCAGTCCTGGTCCGTCGCGGGTAAGGGGTCCTCGCCGCCCGTCACTAGTCGCAAGGCTTCCAGGGCCTTGGCGTCGGCCCCGAAGGGCCAGGCCGTCGTGTTTTCGACGGCGAAGTGGAAGGGGTTGTAGTCGCCGGCGCACGGCGGCCAGTCCTCGGGGTAGTACCGGAAGGTGTAGGTCAGGCCCAGCCACTCCAGCGGCATCTCGAAGAGGAGTAAGCGGGGTCGATAGGTAATGGGTTCTTCGCACCCGCTCGCGACGGGGCCGTTCACGGGAAATCGTGATGCTTCGAGGCAGACCTCCTGAAGGAATCGTTTCTGGACGCCCAAAGCCGTGTAGTTCGGCTGGATGAGTTCGTTCAAGTGGGCCTGGTGGTAGACGGCGTCCGAGGCCTGCTGGCCCTCATACACTGAAATGGGACCGGCGCCCTCGCCCTTCTGCCCGCCCGTCAGGAAGCGGTCGTTCTCGTCCACTACGAGGAACTCGAGGCTCATGTTGACCCGCACGTTCTTCGTGAAGGCGACCGCGGCCTTCCGCTGGAGCGCCTCCCGGTAGTCCTGGAGGGATTCCACCAACGCGCCGTCCACGCGCCGCAGCTTCATGCCCTGGAAGAGTTCCCTCCGGTTGGCCTCGGAGTCGTTATGCACGCCGAGCACCTGCAGCCCCGAGTTGCCGGCCCAGCCCTTGATCCCAAAGTCGTACACGGTGGGGACGCACGCCTCCTCAATGAACCGTTCGATCTTACTTAGCGACACGTCCTCGACGACTCGCGTCGCCGCCGCACACGCTTCCGGGTCGGCCGGCGCCGTGGCGTTCTTCTCTTCGGGCGCCGTCTCGTTTTTCTTCCCGAGGACCTCGTCCAGCGCAACCTTGCCGCTCGGTTTACCGACCTCGTCCATCTCGTCTAGGAAGGCCTTCTCCACCTCGTCCATTTCGGACTCGGCCTTGCTCTTCCGCCGCTTCTTGCGTTTCCAGTCGATGCGCTCCCCTTTTTTCGGGGCCGGCGGCGCGCACGCGCGCACGCGGTCCACGACGAGGGCCTCGTAGTCCGCCTTTCGGCTTAAGGCGTCGCCGCACTCCCTATCGTCGTGTTTTCGCGGTAGCGTGGCGTTGAACTGGATGGCTTTGGTGGCGCCCGGCCGCTCGACGTCCGCGCGCGCAATATATTCCTCGGCCCGCGCACACAACTTGGCGTCCGCCAGGCCGTAGTCCGGGTTGCAGCTTAGGGCCGCCAGCGCCCGGCGCTTCATGCGCGCGCCCTTGTCGTGAAGTAATGTAGAATTGGACACGTTGCGGGCAAACCACAACTGACGCACGCCGTCCACGACCTGGTCCCCCTCCAGCACCTCGATAAACGCGCCCTCGAAGGGCGGCGGCCACACTAATGCTTCCTGGGTCGCCACGTCCACCAGCGCCCGCCACACGCGCGCCTTCCGCCGATTGCACGTCACGCGCGGCTTCGCGCAGAGCGTCGCGGCCAGCTGCTTATAAAAGGGACACCCCTCGCAGCCCCTTTCGGAAGCAAAGGCCCAGGCCAGGTCGTGGCCCTCTTCGCCCTCCACGATCGGCAGGTCGCCCACGTGGGCCATGCGCTGGCCCGGCCCGAACGGGCCCCGCACGGGCATGACCTCGAGAACCCAACTTAACCGGTTGCAGCTGTTCAGGGGCGACCGCCGCGGTAATAAAACCACGGGGTATTCGCCGCAGACCTCCCGGATGAGTTTCCTAGCGTCGTCGTCCGAAAACCCGACCTCGTCGCAAAAGGCCTTGACGGCGTCCGCCGGCTCGTTTCCGTCCCAAATATTGAGGATGGCTGGGGTACTACCGTGCAAAGCCACCGTGCCGTTCAAAGCACGGATCGGCGCGCTCGTGAAGACCAGCGCGTGCTGCCGCGAGCACCTATACAACCACTGCGTGTGGTCCTTCCCACACAGGTTCTGGAGCAGCTGCCTCCTCCCAAAAGCGTTCACGTCCTCCGCGTGGGAGTGGGAGAGGTTGAGTATGGCGTCGGCCGCCTCCTCGTGCTCGTGCAACACCAAATCGCCGATGACGCCCTTGGCGCCTCCTAAATTAATCGGCACTACCCGCGCCACCTTCCGATGGTGCTGCAACGCGGGGTGGTCGCCGCACGCGAATAAGGAGGGGTGCGCCAAATCTTGACACAAGGCATCTACCAAGGCGGGCGCGAACCACTCCACGTCAATAACCGTGTGGAGGTCCGCGGCGCGCACCAGGCCGCCCACGGCGTCCAGCGCGGCCTGGCCCTCCCACACCTCCAGCCGCCCCGGGAGCTTTTGCGTCTGGTTGTCATCTCTCGGATCCAAAACGTCCCGATGCAGCAGCAAAGCGTTCTGGCGGGTGCACGGGGGCACGGGGGCGCCCGGGACCAGGCCCTGGCCCCGGCACACGGCCGCCTGCAGCTGCCGCGTGCCCTGGCGCGAGGCCCCCTGGAGCAGCCCAAAGGCGTAGGCCGCGTCCGCGACCTCCTCCAGGCCGCTCAGCTCGAGCCACTTGTCGCCCTTCGCGCCGTCGCTCACCGTGATGCGGTGCTTGACTTCGTGCGCCTGGAGGGGGAAGCGCAGGAGCGCGTCCACGCTGCGCCGCACGGGGTCGTCCTCCACCGGTGTTTCCTCCGCTGGTGGTTCGTGGTCGCCCTCGTCGTAGACCTCGAGGTCGGCGTCGTCGGCCGCGGCGGCGCAGCACAGGAGGAGGAGCGCGTTGAGGCGCATTACTACTGGACCATTTTATGGGCTGCCTCTCTCGCTCTTCTGCAGCGGCAGTGTCAGCGCGTCTCTATGCCACGTGTGCGCGGAGTCACTACGAAGCGTTGGCTGCTTCGTGTCTCCCAGGGCGACCAGTGGCTGCCCGACGTCGACGAGCTCGGAAAAACCCGTATAAAAAACCCGTGCAGTCGAAAAATCCATAAAAGCCAAATGAGCTGGCATTGTGGCATTGATGCTATGCTGCGTTGCATTGAGCCGCGATTGCGATGCATTTAGAGGAGTCGAAGCAGTGCGATGACGAAGTGGCCGTACGCCTCGAAGCCGCGCCCGACAACGCCCCAGCAGCAGCCTTATTCCAGCGCCGCCTCGCGCAGACGCGGCGCTGCCTCCAAGTCGCGCTCGCCCTGCCCCTCGCGGGCACGGGCCTCATCTTCCTGCTCTGGTACACGAGCCGGTGTGCCGCCCCGTACCGGGGCAGTTCGCTGGCGCGCCACGCGATGGACCGCGACGATACGGAGCTGCGCATCTCCTACATGCTCTGCTGCCCGGGGCCCTACGTCGTGGGCGTCGTGGGCTACGGCGGCGGCGCCGCGCTCGCGCTGATCGCGCTCGCGATCCACGCCCGCGAGGCCTCGAAAGCGGCGACGGCTTCATTAGGCCGCACGTGCGCCGGCTGCTGCTGGCGGACGAGGCGCGACGGGCGCTTGTTCTTTTCGTTCGACGCGGGCGCGGTGGCGCTCGCCTTCGTGTTCGTGGCGCTGGTGGGCCTCTTCCTGCTGGCGGTCTTCCCCGTGCGGCCATGCTCGCAACGGGCGCCGCCGGGCCGCGGCTGGCCCCACTCCATGGGGTCGCTCCTCTTCTTCTTTTCGGGCGACGGGCTGCTGGGCACGCTGCTCTTCGCGTGCGACGGGGACGGTGCCTACGGGTTCATGCGGGGGCCGGTCGCGCTCAAGGCCGCGTCCCTTTTAGCGCTCGTGGCGTCGATCGTCGCGGCCTTCGCCGGCGCGCCCGGCCTCGCCTCGCAGGGCCTGGCGGTCCTCACCATATGGCTCGCGTGCATCGCGTTCGAGCGGGAACTGGCGCGGGGCGGCGCGGCGCTGCGCGCGACCGACGCGCCGATGCTCGCGACCGAGGACGAGGACGGGTCGTCGCCCGCGCTATCCACCCGCGACCTCTAATTTTAGTTTTGTTATCAGTCCGGGGGGTCGAAGAACTGCGAGGGCGGCGGCGCGCCGTCGAGCAGCGTCTCCACGATGAGCGCGGCCGCCGCGGAGTCCTCCGCCCCATGCTTGAGGGAGGCGCCGGCCTCGCTGAGTTGGTGCCGCGCGGCCTGCGTCGTGAAGCGCTCGTCCACGAAGACGACGGGTGGCAGGTCCTGGACGACCCGCCTTACTGCGTCCACGAAGTCCCGGACCGCCTCGCAGCGCTCCCCGGCGGCGCCCGACGGCTCGAGCGGCCAGCCGACCGCGAGGACACAGACACCGTGCCGCGTCGCGGCGGCCGCGATCTGACGGCCGATGTCTCGCATTTCGCTCCCGCCACCACGATGCTTCCGCCGGATCGTGCCGAGCGGGAGCGCGCTCCCGCTTGGGTCGGAGACCGCGAGGCCGACGCGCGACGGCGAGACGTCGAGGCCCAGGGCCTTGCGGCCGCGGCGAAGCAGTGCTACTGCGGCGCCGCGCGAGACAATGGCCATCGCTGCGACGGCTAGGGCATTCTTTTCGTCCGGTGCTGGGCTGCTCACTTGCTAAATGTGCTGAATGCGTGTGCAGTTCACCGAGGCTCGACGCAGTTTAAATGCAAAAAATAAAAAAAACCGGTGCGAGCGAGCCGTGTGCTCACAGCGATGCCGCGTTTTACGGCATGCAAAAATCGATAAAAACCCGTATCGACATCTGCGTAGCTGACATCTGCGTAGCTATCGTAGCTATAGCGCTCGCAGCATAGTTGCGCATTCTGTGCACCTAGCCACTGTGACGCTGGACGGCTAGGTCTAGGGCACCGCTCGTGCTGCACGATGGATCGGCCGAAGGGTAAGCGGATCGGGAAGAAAGGTGGAGTTCTCATGGTGAGTCCGCCCGGCCGCCAGCCCGCGAAGAAGAAAAGGCGTACTGCTTCGTCGTTCAGCGGTGGCGGCGGCCAGTCCCTGGGCAACGGTCGGCGGGCGAGCGCGTCCAGCGGTGGTGGCGGCCGCGCGGCGTCCGGTGCGTCTGCCGCATCCAGCACTCCCGCCGCCTCCGCCGCGGCCTCCGCCGCGCCTGCGCCTACGCCGCGCGGCGCCGACGACGCGGCCGCGCGGGCCGAGCGCCTTGCCGCGTTCGAGCGGCGCGCCGCCGCGGGCGCCCAGCGCGAGCGCCTCAACGAGTTCGAGTGCGCGATCTGCTTCGAGCCCTTTCGGAGCTCGACTTGTCCCGACGGTCGGGACCGCGTCGCATGCCTGCCCTGCGGCCACGCGATGTACTGCGCGTCGTGCGCCGCGAATTTTCGGCGCTGCCCTGGCGGCTGCGACGGGTTCCGGGGCATCTTGACGCTGTTCCTCTAATGTGTGTTTTTGTTTTACTGGTTTGTAGTTGTGTAAGCATCGTACCCACTGGTGCATAAGTCCAATGCGCGGCGCGCATGACGCAACCCGCACGGAGCTAACACGGCCGCTCTCAGATAAAATTTTGGCCTCCTTGCACGGCGGACGGACAATGGATGCGCGTTACAGCCCGCGAGCCAGCGCCGGCGGCCGCACAACGGCGACATAAGGCTGCCCACAGCGCTGAGGCAGCGACCGGCATCGATGCGTAGCCTCGTCTTGCCAGCGGTCGTCCTGTGTGCCGCCGCCGCCGGGCACGAGCCATCGGACGCACCCTCCACGAGCCGAGAAGTTGCGCCGACCGTCGGCGTGTGCTGGACGCGCAACCGCGTCGGGTGGCGTCCGCCGAATATGCGGCACAACGAAACGCGGACTCACGTGGATAGTTCCGACCTGCGCAACCTGGTGCTGTCGGCGGTGTCCCTGAAACGGCAATGGGCCGTGGCCACCTGCCTGTTCACGGACCTGCCCCCGCCCCTGCTGGAGCAGGCGGTGCACGGCGTCCGGCTCAAGCCCGGCGGCGAGTGGACGCGGAGCCTGAAGCTCTTCGACGTGGTGCTCAACGACACGCGGGACGACTACGTGGCGTCGCTGGACGGGAAATTTCAAAAGTGGGCGGGGACCGCGGGCACGCTGGTCAATTCCCGATTAGGGCGCATCGGGAACTTGGCGCGGAGCCCCTTCGACGTGACGCTTTTTGTGGATGACGACACGTTCTTCTGCCCCGCGGTGGATGTGTTGAGGGACCTGCGCGCCGTCGCGGCCTTACCGTCCGTGGCCGTGCGGGCGCACCCCTTCGACATCCACACAAAGTCCACGACACTAAAGTACGCGCACGAGTGCGCCTGGGCCGCGACCAAACACGCGCGGCGCAACGGGAACGTTTCATTGGTTGGGGAGGAGATACGGTGCTTCGACGAGCACGCGCCTTCGAGCCAGTGGTGCTCCGGCGCGCAGGGCGGCGCCATACTTGTTGACAAGCGCGCAGACATAAACAGTTTCGTGGACGCTTGGCTTTTAAACTATGTGAAGCTGTACCGCGGGTTCGCGGACGCGACGGCGTGGAAAGGACAAGGCCACTTCGGCGCCGACCAGGCGGCGCTCGCCAGCATGTTCGGGGCCTCGAAAATGTGCAAAGGCGCCGCGGCCGACCTAAGCTTCGGGTACCTGCCGACGACCCTGAACGAGCGCACGGAGCCCAAAACCACAGACTGCCGGCGGCCGCGCTTCGCGCGCGTGCGCGTGCTGCACCACAAGCACTTCGTCAACGACGGCACGCTGGCCGAGGCCGCCGCTCGCGTCGACGGCATGTGCGCGAAACTCAACGGAAAGGACGGGCCGTCCTTCGTCGCGGGGAAGCACCCGCGGAAGTGCCCGTGGATGTAGGTCGCGTCGACGGCGTCGCTCGCGCCGACGCCGTCGGGGCGAGCACGAGGGAGTTGGAATATGTGAGTAAGACTAAGTTTCTGTGAAGCATTTTTTTTTGTTACGGTGCTAGGACTAGTGGGCGGGGCCCGGGGGGGGAGACACCGCGCTTCGCCGATTCAATATCTGTGAGTGACTGGCTGGACTGGCGTATACGGGTTTTGTACCCAGTGCTAATTTTAAGAGTAGAGGCGCGCAGATACGCCCGCAAACGATAGCGCACGACGACTCAGCTGCAGTGTGGCAGTCTGTGCCTGCACGCCATCGATGCGTCTCGCTGCATGTGCACCCTGCATTGTTGGAGCGCTGCTCGCGCCGACGCCGCGATTGCCAACGCGCGCGCTTCGACCGTCGTCCTCGCAAGCCGCGCCGGAACAGTTCGAGCGCGCCGACGACGCGCAGCGCCTCGCGAAGCGCATCGAGACCGTTTTAGCGCGGCGGACGAGCCGTTTGATCGTGGTGCTTGAGCGCGTGGTGGATGGCCACAACTATTCGGCGATCTTCCGGACGTGCGAGGCCCTGGGCATCCAGCACGTCTGGGTCGTCGGCCCGCCGGAGGAGCGCTTCGAGAGCCGGACGTCGCTCAAGCGGAGAGCAAAAACGCAGCGGGCGCAGCGCTACGCCGCGGCGGAGGAGAATCGGGGAACCAACGATGAACCCTTGCAAGCGGGCTCGCGCAAGGATCGTCGGAACCAGCGCGCGGCCGACACGTGGGCCGCGGACGACGCGTTGGACGCGGAGCACGCGGCTCACGGGCGCGGCGCGGCGCGCTTCTTGTCGGTGCGCGATTTCGCGTCGGCGATCGAGCTCGTGGAGGCGGTGCGGGCCGTACCCAATTGTGAATTGTGGTGTTCGGACCTCGGGCAGGAGGCGTCCGTCTTGGCCGACGACGCCCCGTGGGTGCGCGCCGAGGTGCTGCCCCACCGTGTCGCCCTTGTGTTCGGCACTGAGTCGACAGGCGTGTCCAACGAACTCCTGGGGGCGTGCGACCGGCGGGTCTACGTGCCTCAGCACGGCTTCGCCGACTCCCTGAACGTGGGCGTGGCGGCGGCGCTGGCGACGTCCCATGTTTTGAAGCTCGTGGGCGGCGGGGGCGATTACTTACAAACGACGGACTGGATGGGCGAGGCGCCAGACGTGTTGCGCGAGCGGTGGGCCGGAGTGCTCTGCCGCGACGCGGCTCAGCTCGAGGCCGTGCGTTCCGCGGATGAGGTGCCGCTGCTGGACGATCTGAGGCGGGCGCCCGAGTTCCGCGGCCACACGGGCCGGCCGACGAAGACGACGCGGCGGAGCGAGTTCCGACGGCGGCGGGCGGAGGAGGAGTTATCGTAAGGATGTGTGTGTGACTGTGCATTTACAACAACACACTACTAGAATTGGATACTATGCAGTCTTGCCGGTAAATGGTAAGGTTCCAGCGCGATCGAGCGCCGCGCGCGACCCTTTTCGCGGATCCTCCGGAACCATCGATATGTCGACATGTACCACGTAGCGCGCCATCCAGCGACGGGGGAGATGGCGACGCGGGAACCCGAGTATGTCTGCAACTTGGACAATTTTATTAAAACGCGGCTCATCCAGGAGGGCGAGCCGGGATCCACCGAGAGCGCGCCGGACGCCTGGTAGGTAGTTGATAAGAAATTAAGTCTAGTCGTCGCGATTCGTGAGAGGGGGTAGGGTGGAAGTTCTCCCCGGCAAAGGCGGGGGAGGGTGCGAAGGACGCTAACGGGTCATCTCCATCCCGCACGGCGCACCGCCGAAGCCAACCCATCCATCCCCGGCCGCCGACACGTGCAACTTGTGGTAGGGGTACGCGATCATTTCAAAAATTGTGGCGGCGAACCACACCTCGGGCGGCAGCGCGTTCTTGGCGGGGAGCCGGATGCTGTACGTCTGTTTCTCCGTCGCCGTGCCGTTTACGTTTTCTTCCGAGAAGGGCCCCAAGTGCACGCCCAAGTCGCGCGGGCAGCGGCGCGGGTGCCGCACGAGCTTTCTAGTGTTTTCTTTTTAGCCCATCGCCAAAGTTCGATTGTGAGCCACCTCCGTCATGAGGCATGCCCGGTGCATGCCCGTGGCGGCCTCGCCCTGGACGCTTCGGAAGAGGTGCCTGTGCGGGAATCAAAATTTCACGGTGCCTGCCTGCACGGCCGCGTCGTCGCTGAGAAGTGAGTGGGCACCCGACTGGTTGATTTCCACCCAGATATGTGCATGTCGTAGTGGTCACAATCGCAGCACGGCTTGGTCCTGGCGCCCTTGAGCACGACCTGGGCCGAACCTTCGCCGAGGGTCATGTCCGAATCCTTAAAACACGGCTGGCAGGGGATGCACGGGCAAAATCTCATGGATCGACCAGACTCCGACACGATCTCGGAGGTTTGGCCGTCCTTGGTCACCTTCGCCGAGATGGCGTCGTTGCCTTTACAACAGTGAGGGGCCACGTTGTCCAGGTGGAGCTCTGCCACGGTCGAGCCCTTCCATTCGATCTGACCCTTAGGGTCGATGGCCGACATGTAGATGGGGACCACCAGGCCCTCGGGCACAATCTCATACATCGTCGTCGTAATCTCCGCCGCGAAGGCGGGCTTTGCGCCGGCGCCGTCCAGGTCGTCCGCGACGTAGCCCGCGAAGGCCTGGCCGCTCCTGTCCACACCTCGACCGCAGCCCCTGTAGATAAACCCTTCGCTCGGGATGTCGAGGTGATCCACGAGGAGGCACGGGCCGGCGGGCGTCGGCAACAACGCCGTCTGCGGCGGAGGTGCGTTCGCCGCCGCGAGCGCTGCGTAATTTTGTGCCGGGGTAGGTTGCGGCGCCACGGGCTGTCCGGGCGCGCTCACCACGGTCGGTTGGACAAGCACCGGTTGCGGCGGCGGCACGGGCGGGCCGGGCACGCGGACCGCGAAGACCCGGGCCCATGCCCGGGCGGGACCTGCACCATTAAGGGCTGCCCATTTGGAGCCTGGACCTGCAGCGTTCCACCCGGCGTCCCTGCCGGCACGGTGATCATCATGGTGCCGGGAGGGGCAGCCATCGCGAATTGTTTGGCCTTCAGAGCGCGCGCACGCCTCACCTTGCTACCACCGCTTGAGATCTGGTATGATGTACTTACGCGGGTTTTGGGGGCACTAGCACCTAGGGGGTGGATGTGAACCGCAACACTAGGGAAGCGTGTTCAACATCGGGGGGAGGCCGTCCGGCAGGGAGCCAGGGACGTCACAGGGGGGCATATAGTCCGCTTGAGATCTTACTTGCTGAAAACCCGCACTTCATCTCAAAAATCTCCACGAGTGCTCTGATCGGTCTAAGTGTGCTCCGCTGCGCCGGTAAGCCTGCCCGAGGTAGGTTTTGGAGCGCTTCAAAATCGCACCCAAAATCGCTTTTGCATCGCTTGGACTACTTCGAGTACTCAAAAACACCGTATGGACCTGCGTCTGACAACCTGAGGCAGCTGTGGACGTCTCTAGAGACCTACTGAAGCACTGGAGCAACTCCGCGCGCCGCGGCGGCCGCAGCGGGCGAGCAAAGAGCTGCTATCGCGAGACAGCTTTTTGCAGCCTGCCGCGCTGCCGCGGAGCCCGGCGTGCTCCGAGTTGGCGATAGAGCTCAAGACCGCACGTTATATAGCCACCGCGCAACGCGCCCACACACCACGAAGCGGAGAGAGGCACGAAACGCGACACGCGCCGTCACCCGCTCGCCCGCACAGGTCAATACCATGTCGCACCGCAAGTTCGAGGCCCCCCGCCACGGCTCCCTCGGGTTCCTCCCGAAGAAGCGCACGCGCCACCACAGCGGCCGCATCCGCTCCTTCCCGAAGGACGACGCCGCCAAGCCGTGCCACCTGACCGCCTTCATGGCCTACAAGGCCGGCATGACGCACGTTGTGAGAGATGTGGACCGCCCGGGCTCCAAGATCCACAAGAAGGAGATCGTCGAGGCCGTCTCCATCCTGGAGGCGCCGCCGATGACCGTCGTCGGCTTGGTCGGCTACGTCGAGACCCCCCGCGGCTTAAGATCGCTCTCCACGGTCTGGGCCGCCTTCCTCTCCGAAGAGGTCAAGCGCCGCTTCTACAAGAACTGGTACAAGTCCAAGAGAAAGGCCATGACCAAATACGCCGCGAAGTGGACCGGCGACTCCAAGGACGTCGATAGAGAATTGGAGCGCATCAAGAAGTACTGCACCGTCGTGCGCGTCATCGCGCACACCCAGGTCAAAAAGCTTAAATTGCGCCAGAAGAAGGCGCACGTCATGGAGATCCAGGTCAACGGCGGCTCGAGCGTCAGTGAAAAGGTCGACTTCGCCAAGGGCCTCTTCGAGCAGGAGGTGCCCGTGGACACGGTCTTCAACCAGGGCGAGATGATCGACGTGTGCGGCGCCACGCGCGGCCACGGCACGGAGGGCGTCGTCACGCGGTGGGGCGTGACGCGCCTCCCGCGCAAGACGCACCGCGGTTTGCGGAAGGTGGCGTGCATCGGCGCGTGGCACCCGAGCCGCGTCTCGTTCAGCGTCGCGCGCAGTGGCCAGAACGGCTACCACCACCGCACGGAAATGAACAAGAAGATCTACCGCATCGGCAAGGCCGGCGACGCCAAGTCCGCCTCCACGGAGGCCGACCTGACCGAGAAGGCCATTACTCCTTTAGGCGGCTTCCCCCACTACGGCGAGGTGAACGAGGACTGGCTCATGCTCAAGGGCTGCGTCATGGGCTCGCGCAAGCGCTGCTTGACATTACGCCAGTCTCTGAAGGCGAACTTCAACCGCATCCAGAACGAGGAGATCACGCTCAAGTTCATCGACACCAGTTCCAAGTTCGGCCACGGCCGCTTCCAGACGGCCGACGAGAAGGCCAAGTTCATGGGGCCCCTGGCCTCGAAGACGCGCGCCTAAATTTATATATACTACCTGGTCTTCCATGCGCTCGCGGCTACTGGTAACGGGTTTTGCCTGGTGGCTTACGCCGATTATTTTCATTTGTGCGGCTCTACGTGCGCTCATCGTAGTGTTTTTGTTACGGTGCTAGGACTAGTGGGCGGGGCCCGGGAGGGGAGACACCGCGCTTCGCCGATTCATCGGCGGCGGGTGTGGGCCGCGTCTTTTAAAAAAAAGCTCATAGACGCATAACCTGTAAAGTGCGGGTATTCTTGCACGGGTTTCACGATCTCAGCTACTGAGTTCGTAGCTCTACGTGTCCGTGCAATAAATAGACGTCCGAATCGCTGCTGAGGGCTGCGCGGCTGGCGAGCAGCGCTGTCGTCCCAAAGAGGACTCACCGCGTCAATTCATGGTGTCCTGGACGGACTCCTACCGGAAGTGGGACAACCTGGAGGACAGCGACGACGACACGGTCGAAGAACGGATCCAATACACACCGCGCGAGGCGCCGGCGACGGCGGACGACGTCTTCCTGCGCGGGCCCATTCTGGACGCCGTGCAGCGGTCCCGCGTGTTCGCCGACGGCAAGGCGTTCGTCGACATGCCGCTCAACGTGGCGCCGGGGCGAGCGCTGGCGGCCTTCCGGAGCGTGCCTAGCGGGGACGCGGAGGCGCTGCGGGCCTTCGTTCACGCGCATTTTGAAAAAGCCGGCTCGGACGTGCTCCAAGCGCCGCGCCCCGAGGACTGGGTCGCCTCTCCACCGTTCCTGCGGCGGGTCGACGCGGATTATTTGGAATTGATGACGGCGATCCACGGCATGTGGCCGAAGCTGCTGCGCGTGACCGCGGCCGCTGTGGAATTCGAGAGCACGCTCGTGGCCCGGCGCCACGCCTTCGTCGTGCCGGGCGGGCGGTTCCGCGAGGGCTACTACTGGGACAGCTACTGGGCCGTGCGCGGGCTGCTCCTGTCGGGCATGGGAGCCGCGGCCCGGGGCGTCGCGCGCAATTTTTTGGACGACGTGCGCCGGCACGGCTACGTGCCCAACGGGAACCGCACGTACTATTTAGGACGGTCGCAGCCGCCCCTGCTCGCGGAGATGGTGTTTTGGGTCGCGGACGACGAATTGTTAAAGGAGGCGGCGCCGCTCGTGGAGAAGGAATTAAGTTGGTGGTACGAAAGGCGCGCGTCCCCTATCAAGGGCCTGCAGCGCTACGGGTCTGATATAAACGAGCCCCGGCCCGAATCTTATAACGAGGACGTGGCGACGGCCGCGAAATATGCAAGTGAGGTCCGCGCCGTCCCGAGCCTCGAGGACTTGAGGGAGGCGCTCCACGGCCGCACGACGGCCGGGGCGGCCGTGTACGGGGACCTGCGGGCCGCCGCCGAGTCGGGCTGGGACTTCTCGGGCCGCTGGTTCGCGGGGGACGGGCTGGCGACGGTCCGGACGACGCGGGTCGCGCCCGTCGATTTGAATGCGTTCCTCTACAACGCGGAAATGAGGCTGAGCGCGTTCTATGCGCGGCTCGGGCGGTCCGACGACGCGAGGCGGTTCGAGGCGCGGGCGGCGAAGCGCCAAGAGGTGATGCATGCCACATTCTGGGATGCGACCCAACACCGGTGGCGCGACGTCCTCGGCGACGGCACGTGGGCCTCGTCGGGGCCGTGCCTCTCGGACTACGCGCCGCTGTGGGCCGGCATCGGACCGCCCGACGGCGACATTGAGGGGCTCCTCGCCGGTCTGGAGGCGTCCGGGCTCCTTCGCGAGCACGGTGTCCAGTGCACCGTCACGACTACGGGCGAGCAGTGGGACGCGCCGAACGCGTGGCCGCCGCTCCAGGACCTGCTCGTCGACGGCCTGTTAAAATTGAAGCACGAGAGCGCGTCGCTCCTGGCGCGGCGCGTCGGGACCGCGTGGCTCGCCTCCGTCAGGGCGGGCTTTGAAACGAGCGGCGCGTGCTTCGAGAAGTACGACGCGGACCAATTGGGCCGCCGCGGCGCCGGCGGCGAGTACGCGCCCCAGGACGGCTTCGGCTGGACGAACGGCGCGGCCATGGTCATGGCGGGGAGGTTTCGTTGTGAGGAGGCGGGGGCGGCCTAGTTTGTAGTTGTATTATTTAGCACATGTTACATGTCACGGGGACGCGGCGAAGGCCCGCTGGAGCGCCGCGCGCTGCGCCACGCGGCTCCCCTCGCGGAGCGCGCCGTCGGCGAGCGCGGTGAGGCGTCCATCCACGCTCCGCGTTTCCAGGATCGCCTGGAAGGCCGCGGCGTCGGCGATTTCCAATTGCTGGAGCGCGTCGGCCGCGCGCTCGTCCGCCGCGAGGATCCGCCGGCGGTCGTCGGGGGGCAGCGTGGACTCGTCGACGGGAATCGTGATGGCGCCGCCGGCCCGTACTTTGGCGTCGATAATAAGTTCATCTCTATCTGCACGAGATTCTAAACTCACGGTCGCGAGACGCGTTGCACAATAGCGTTGCCAGAGCTCGAGCGCCTCCCAGGAGGTCGTCACCGTCGCTAACGCGGCGGCCTCCTCGACGACGATTCGCTCGTCTTCCTCCAGGCTCCGCGCGAGGAACGCGAGCGCTGGGGCTGCGGCCGGCGGCGGGGCGTCGGTTGCGCCTTCGTCATCGTCGTAGTCTTCAAATTCTCCCACCAAATACTCGCCGCGGAGCCGCGCGCCCGCATCGAAGTAGGCGTCGCCGTTTTTGACGTTCACGAGCCTCCGGCGACCGACGGCCGCGCAGCGGACACGAAGCACCCTCGGAGCTTCGCGTGGGCATGCAAGCACCTGTCCGGTCGTGTCGCGCGTCGCGTTCTCGACGGCGTCGATGCGCAGCAGCGTGCCGACCTCCGCGCACGACGCGCCGTCCGCGTTCAAGAGGCTTGCAACGAAATATTCCGCCTCTTTGCACATGCGTACATTACGTGGCTCGATGTTGCGCAGTTCGATACGTCCGCACGGCATGTATGTGGCGCGCAACGGGTATATTGGGTAGCGCTGCGTCGTGTCAGGTGCCGACGGTGCTGATGGCGCGTCGAAGCGCACCCAGCTCAACGCGACGCAGTATCCAGTGCAGCAGGTGAGCGTGAGCCACACGAGAGGCATTGTGCGCGGCATCTGGCTTACACGAGACGACAAATGAGTCCTCCAAAACGCAGCAGCCTCGACACAGCAGCCTTATTGTGTTGCTTGCGTGTTGCCACAGCTGCCGCGTCTTATGCGATCTATGCGATAAAAAATATCACTGATGCCGTGCTCACTGCGGCTCAGGCTGCGTATGCCGCTTAGCTTTTATAAAAGAATAAGAAAACCCGTCCATAAAACCCGTCGATCGAGTCCTAAATAACATGGGACACGCGCGAGGGCAGAGGCTCGCCATAGGCACGCCACGTACAGCGAGGATAGCTGCGCAACGCGAGGATAGCGAAAAAGCCTGCGCTGCCGCGCCAGCCAGAGACAAAACATGGCCGCCGAGACGACGGCGCGCACGGTGGCGCTCCACCCCCTCGCCATCGTTGGCGTGTCGGACCACTTCACGCGCGTGATCATGGGCGGCACGCCCCAGGGCGCCGGCGCGCCCGTCGTCGGGCTCCTCTTCGGCCAGCAAAACGGCCTGGAGGTCGACGTCGTGGACGCCCTGGAAGTGCACCTGACCGCGGCCACCAAGGTCGACCGCGAGTTCCTGGAACAGTCGAAGGCCTTGTACACGGAAGTGTACGAAGACAGGGACCTGGTGGGGTGGTACGCCGTGGCGGCCGCGCCGACGGACACGCACCTCCATTTACATAAAGAGTTCGCGCAGTACAACGAGAACCCCCTCTTCCTCCTGATGGAGCCACAACCCAAGGCCGACGCCAAGGACCTGCCCATCGCATTGTACGAGACCCGGGGGGCCGCCTTCGCCACCGTGCCGTGGGCTCTGGAGACGACGCAGACGGAGCGGGTCGCGCTCGAGGCCGTGGCCCAGACCGGGTGTACCGATAGGGAGCTCCAGCTGGAGGCGCACGTCGACGCGCTGGACCCGGCCCTCAAGACGCTGTCGTCGCGGGTCCGCGCGCTGCGGGATTATTTGGCGGCGGTCCAGGGCGGGACGGTGGTGGCCGACCAGGCGTTGCTGCGGAAGCTCGGCGCGCTGTGCGACCGCCTGCCGGCGCTCGCCTCCGACGGCGCCTTCGAGGAGGCCTTCCTGCGCGACTCCAACGACGCGCTCGCGGCCGCGTTCCTGGCTGCGGCCACCAAAAACGCGGCCGCGGTGAACGACCTCTCGGACAAGTTCGTGCTCGTCAACGCGCGGGGCTCGAAACTCGTCTGAAATAACCTGTATTCTATGGATAAACTTCGTTGTGCCGGCTAGTCACGGTGAATAAAGTTAGTCGTGCCACAGTAAAGAGAGGCTCACTGGAACTCGGCCTCCTCCGAGTCGTCCATCGCCGTCGGCGCGGCCGCCGCGGCCGCCGCCTTCTCGTCCCCCAGCATCACGGCCAACGAGAGGGGGGATGTCGAGAAAACGCTAGCCGCGGGTGCCGGCTCCGTTGGGGCCAGCTTCTTGCCGGGTGTCGGCTCGGCGACCAGCTCGGCGACCAGCTCGGCGACCAGCTCGGCGACCGGCTCGGCGGCCGTCGGCTCCGCCGCCGGCTCCGCGGCCTCCGCGGCCGGCTCCTCGGCCTCCTCCTCCTCGGGCTCCTCGACGACGGGCGCCTTCCGCGCGAGCGGCGCGCCGCGCTTCCGCGGCGGCGGCATGACCTCCGCCTCGTCGTCTTCGTCGTCGTCCTCCTCCTCCTCGTCCTCGGACTCGACCGCGGCCCTCTTCTTGGGCGCGGCGCGGCGCCGCTTGGGCGGGGGCACGACCTCCGCCTCCGACTCGTCCTCGGACGCCTCCTCGACGACAAGCGACGCGGCCTTCTCCGCCAGCACCTTACACACGGCCTTGAACTCGCCGCACTTGAGGGGGCAGCCCGTCACGCCTTCGACGGCCGCCATCACCGCCTTGCGGTCCAAGGAGGGATTCTTGACCAGCTCCGCGCGCGCGACCGCCGCGAAGAGGCGCACGGGGATGAATAAGGGCATGGCCTGCGCCTCGCCGAGGGTCTCGAGGCCGTACGTCTCCGTCGACGGGTCCGTGCCGAGCGTCTCGTCGATCTGCTTCGGGGCTCTGGCCTTGCGCGCCGGCGCCCGCTTCGGCGCTCGCTTGACCGGCGCCTTCTTCCGCGCGGGCGCGCGCTTGCGCTTCGGTGGCGGCGCCTCGTCCTCGTCCTCCTCCCCCGAGTCCGATTCCACCTTCTTCTTGCGCGGCGCCTTGCGCGCCGCGGTCTTCTTCTGCAGTTCGGAGGACGGCCTCTCGAGGAACGCCACCAGTCTACCGATCAACTTGTCCTTGTCGACCTTGCCCTCGAAGGACTTGCTCGACCGGTCGACCCGGCACAGGTCGAGCATGGCCGTGACCTGGCCGTTCTTGAACTTGGCGAGGCGGTCCAGGAGGCGCGGCTTCTCCTTGGCCTCGTCCTCGTACACCAAGCCCGCGAAGGTCGCGAGGTTCCGCCGCACCTTGCCCTTGGCGCCCTTGGTCTTGAACACGACCCGGTGCAGATCCTCGAGCGCGTCCTTGTTCTTGCCGTCGCGCATGAGCTCGTCGACGGCTTCCATGTCGCCGAGGGGCGTGCCCGCGCCCACGGCTTTCTGCTTCTTCGGGGGGGCCTCCACCGTGATGCGCTCCGTGCTCTTGCGCACGCGCTTGCCCTCGACCACGCCGGAGCCCTCGTAGAGGCCCGGCTTCTTCGCCTCGTCGGCGGCGTCTTCTTCGTCCTCGTCCTCCGCCGGCGCCTCGGGCTCCGGTGCTTCGGCCACGGGCTCCTCCGGCGCCGGCGCCTCCTCGACGACCGGCTCCTTGGCCGTCTCCGGCTCCTGGGCGGTTACGCTCTCCGGCGCTACAGGCGCGGTTTCAGCCGGCACCAGCGGTACGGGCTTCGTGGGCTCCGCATCCATGGGCGTCGGTGCGATGTTTTCCATGGTGTAATATCAAGCAATAAGTTTGGCAATCGATTAGTATGGCGCTGGAATTTGAGATTAGACGGGTTTTCATCACGGGTTTTTTAGGCTAAGTGTTTAGTATGCAGCTATAACTCACCTAAGTCACAACAAAGTACGCGCAGCCATTTGTTTTTAGGTCGCCGTGCGACAACTGACCGGGACTGCGTTGAAAAACGCGGCACCCAGCACATGGCCGCGCTCCAGCAGCCGCACGCCCTGCTGGTCGTCACCGACACGACGCCAGGCATCGAGTTCGGCATCGACGCCCACTCCTGGGAGCTGGGGCCCAAGTTCGAGGGCCTGCACTCGCTGCCGGCGGGCCTGCACCTCCTGACGTTCGCGCCGGGCAACATCGCGGGGCGCGAGGCCGTCTGGATTCACTGCGCCGGCGGCGTCCACCGGCAGACGTGGGACGCGCGCAACGAGTGCCTCGGGGCGGCGCCGGCGCTGGCGGACGCGCAACTGCAGTCGCTCGCAGCGGCCGCGCGGCGCGGCGCGCTCACCCTGGCGCCGTACCCCCCCGGCCACGCCCAAATTTGGGCCGCCGTGGCGCGGCACGTCGACGAGCCGACGCTGCGCCGCTGCAATTTGGGGCTTGATGCGGTGTTCGGGCCGGGCGGCATCGATGGGGACGCGCCGGTGGCAAACGAGCCGCACTGGACGCCGGTGGGCCCGGCCGCGATGCGGCAGCGCCGCACCGGGGACGCCACGGCCTTTTTCGGGCCCGACGCGACGCTCCGGCTGAAAGCGACCGCGGCGCCGGACGTGCTGCTGAAGGAGCTCGCGCTCGCGTTCGTAATCTTCCTCGCGCTCGGCTCGCTGAGCGCCCTGAAGCAGTGGCAGTACTTGGTACGTCTCTTCTGCGCGTGCGACGCCCTGATGGCGGAGGACGCGGCGCTCTTCGACGCACTGGCGTCGTTGCTGACCGCACAACTCGCGCTGGCCCCGGAGGACTTCTTCCGGGACGCGCTGGGCAAGGACGAGGACATCCTGCGCGCGGCGCTGCTAGACTTCTTCGCAAATGCGTCGGACAAGCCGCGTCTTGCAGACGCCGCGAACGGCCTCCTCACGTTCGCGCAGCGGCGCTTCGGGCTCTGGGCGGACCACGCTTCCGCCGCCGCGCTCGTGGCGGCGCGGGTCCACGAGACGGGCGATAATATCGCGCAGGAGGTCGATATTATGCGGTACGTCCGGCCCGGCGAGGACCCCACGATGTGCGCGGCGCGCCTCATCGAGGCGGGGGGCGAGGGCTACAGCGAGGCCGTGGCCTACCTGGAGGCGCTGGGGGTTTGATTGTTGTGTAAGATTACTGTGTCACATTTACTTCTCAGATCGGAGGACCGCCCGGAGGCCGTCCAGCGTGACCCGGTTGCTCCGCGTCAGGGGATGTTCCGGCCGACTTGCCAGTTGAAGTGAGACGTCGCCCAAGTGACTGTTGGTGACTGTCTCAGGAGATCATTTGCGCATTTCTTCTGGGCGCTGCTTCCTAGGTGGTCAAAGCGCCAACCATGAATCCACGACAGGGTCTGCAAAATCTTGGCGCGCTGGGCTGCTGACCAATATTCATCGCACACCCAGATAGAACGTGCCAGCTCCATCGGCAATTTTGACCTCCTTGGCAATAGGTCCAGCCCGCTGGAATTGATCAGCGTGTCCGGGAATAGCACTAGTTTCGGCAAATATTCGGGCTGACCGGCAAGAAACTTAAGGAACGCGACGTCCCGGCTGGCGGAGATGGACCCCCAGTGGAAGCGCACGTCGTTGTGGACACGCGTCGCGCCGAACTGAACGCCGTCGAGCGCTTTGGTTCGTGCGACGCGGTTCCAGGGGTAATTCGTCAGCGCCAGCGCGGCGTTCTTGCGCGCGTCGGCCGTCATCGCCGCGCGCCCGGCCGCATAGGCCTTTTGGTCGACGGCCCACATGGACCGCGTCTTGGAGCGCTGGTCGATGGCGTAGGGGGAAAAGAGCAGGTCGGCGCCGTCCGGGAGCCCGCGGACCGCCGCCGCCAGGGCTTGCGGGTCCACCGCGTCGTCGGCGTCCACATAAACCGTGAAGGCGCCCTCCAGTAGGGGCGCCGCGCGGTTCCGCGCGCGGCCCGCGCCCCTGGACACGGCGTCGCGGAGCAGGTAGACGTTGGCGTGGTGTTCGCGGAACTTCTCCACGGCGGCCACCGTGTCGTCCGTGGAGCCGTCGTCGACGACGATGATCTCCGTCGCGAGCGGCACGCGCGTCAGCGCCGCCAGGAGGTCCGTGATTTGCGTCGCGCCGACGTCCTTGGTCGGGATGACCACGGAGAGCTCAAGGAGTGGGGCCGCGTCCGCGCCAAACGTGACGTAGGCGTTGTCCTCGAGCTCGCTCGCGAGGTCGGCGTCGGAGAACGTCGACGCCGCGGCCACGAAGGCGCGCGCGGTCCGTTGTAAGACGCGCGCGAACTTGGCCCGGAGGTGCGCATCCCGCTGCCGCGTCACGACCCACTTGCTCCTACTCAGGAAGTTGGCGAACTCGCGCAGCAGGTGGGCTGGGGCCCGCTCCTCGAGGAGCTCCCGGGCGATCACGTCCAGGTTCGGGAAGTGGCCCGCGAGCTTCTCCGAATCGTCGCCGTCGATGCCGGCCGTCGTCTGGCGCGCGTCGCCCACGGTGTGCGCCACGACCGGCGTAGCTACGTACGCCAGCCGCGGGTCGGACAGGAGCGCGCGCCAGTGGAAGGCGTTGTCCTCGAAGAAGTGGTCGCCCTCCGGGAAGCGCACTCCATTCCTTCGGAGGTGGTCCGCGCCCTAGAGCTTGCGCCAGGGCACGGGCGACGCTCTCAAAACTTGCGGGTGGTTTTTCACCGTGAACGCCGCGTCCGTCGGTAGCGTGTGCATGACCGCGGCGTCGTAGGGCGGGAGCTGCCTGCCCGTCGCTTGGTCAAATTTAAACCAGTCGCCGAGCACCACGGCCGCGCCGTGCTTCCGCGCCGCCGCGACCAGCAGCTCCAAAGCCGTGCGGGCCATGACGTCGTCCGCGTTCAGGAAGGCGACGTATTCCGCGGTCGCCGGGCAGGCGTCCATGCCGCGGTTGGCCGCCGTGCCCACGCCGCCGGGCGTGTTCGCCGGCAGGGCGACGATGGAGTGGTCCCTTGGATCGCCGGCGAGGGCCGGCTCGACGGCACACTTCTTGGCGTCGCGCGACCCGTCGTCCACGAACACGATGTGGAGGTGCTCGTGCGTCTGCTCTAAGACGCTCGCCACGGCGTCGGCGACCGTGTCTGCCGTGTCATACCCGGTGATCACCACGCAGACCTCGTCGTCGGTGAGCGGCTGCGTCTCCACCGGCGGCGACTGCGGCGCGGTCGGTACGGGGTCCGGGTGCTGCGACGGCGGCGTGCGCAATTTTTTGGGGGCGGTGTCAACTGCGCTTTTCGCGGGAGCGCCTGTAATACGCGGAGCGGCTGCGGGCAGCCCCTCGGTGCTGGTGGCGGCCGCGAGGGCAGCGCACACGGCCAGGGACCGCATCATCGTGCTGGGCACTCAATTTTTTCAATGGCCTCTCAGAGCTGAATGTTGCCAATTTTTTTGGCACTAGCACGGAATCCCACTAGTGCCCGGAAAATTCGCGGCGCGAGCTCAAGGCGGCGCATCCGCAAGGCGGAGGCCTCCGGGGCCCGCCACTGCTCCTGCCGGCCGCCGGGGGGCGCGGTGCCCGAGACCCCCCCCCTTTCCAAGAAGCCAAGGTCCACTTCCAAAAGACTTTGTGCAGCCCGCAAAAGCGGCCACTCGAACGAGAAAATCGCGAGCACGCCCAGGACGTCGCTCTCGAGGCTCGCCTCCCAAAGTTGCGCGGGGCGGACGCGGTCGACGGCGGACGATGACGGCTGCAGCCCAGAGGGAGGCGGCCGCCGCGCGGCGGAGGCGCGCGCGCGAATGCGCGGGGGACGCCTACCTCACGGCGCGCGAGCTCGCCGCGCGGCGGGAGGCGCACGCTTTAAAACGCAGCCAGGCGGCCAAAGAGCGGCGCGACGCGCGCGCGGCGCTCTTTCACGAGACCTGCGGCGAGCTGCGGCGGGCGGCCTACGACAGGGCGCGCCGCCGGGCTATTAGGGGGGACATGGCTGTGGCGAAGTGCGAGCGCGCCGGCGCGACGAAGCGGAAAATTATAGCCGAACGGAAAGCGGCGGAGCTGCGGCGCGTGGCGCATGACGCCGCCGTGCTCGCGCGGAAGGCCCTGGCGAAGGTCGCCATGGTCACGGATATGGATTTGATGTTTGAAGACGCATTCTCCTTCAACCAACCCCTCAATCATTGGAACGTGTCCATGAGAGATACGGATAGAATGTTTTATGGCGCAAGCTCCTTCAACCAACCCCTCAATCATTGGAACGTGTCCAATGTGCAATGTACAGCAGTAGTGCAACGTGCAGTAATGCGTCAGCGCAAAACCAGAGTTTGTGCCATCGAAAAACCCGTGACATCTTTTGACACGCGACTGAACGCTCTTGACGGAGGTTCGGGGCAGCCTCAGGGGCACTTTAATGTAGCAAAAAGAGCCACCAACCCGCCCCTCCCGCTCGGGAGCTTCGTGACCCGCGACGGGCGCGCCGACGTCCGGGTACAGTCTATGTAGATTACTCCAGCGCGGGGTCGTACGGGGGCACGGACCCGGGCGCATACGCGACCGGCGCGTCCGGCGTCCGGCGCAGGAGCCTCAGCAAGGACCGCACGAGGAGGCTACGAGCTGACCGCGCGGCGCGCATAACGTACGTGGGCCAGAGCCGCCACCGCCACCGCCCGAACGCCTGGTAGCGGAACACCGCGATCTCCGCCGCGGACCGGTGCCGCAGCTCGGGGTGGCGGTGCACAACAGGTACGACGGGCATGGGCTTTGTATCGCGCTCGGCCCACTCTTTGAGCGTCCGCATGCGCGTCCACGGCGGCACCCCGATCCGCACGTTGTGCCGCAGATTGTCCAGTTCCGCGAGCCACTCTCGATGCATCCGTTGCCGGTCCAGGGCCTCCCGGAGGCCGCAGTCCAACCCGCAGTAGAAGGAAGTGACTTCCCGTTGGAGCTCGGCCGGGAGCTGGAGGAGGCGGGAGGGCTCCAACGGCTCCGGGGCCGTTGCCCCGGCGCAGCCTATCTCACCCGGGGCAGCCGCCCCGGGGGCCGCGGCGCCAGTTTGCACGGGAGAGTTCGGCAATGGAGGGTGCTCCATGAGGTACGTGCTGGGGTTTTGTTATTCGCTCAACTCCAGGCCAGTGTCTTTGTGCCCTTGTCGGGCTAGTGTCCGTGCGCGCTCATATGCTGGCACTCGAGCGTACTGGGCTGCTCAGCAGCGTCGGGACCCCGCACCGTCGGACCGCCGAAAAAGAGAAGTACGATTAACCTTGGGGTCGGACGGTGCGGGTTCTGAGAAGTAAGCATGCTCTAGATCGGACCGCCAGTCTTCTGAGCGCGTCCCGTAGGCACGCGCGGGCACCGCCCAGCCCGCGTACATGAGAGTAAAAAGAAGGTCGAGCCGGTCATTCCGATTCTGACTCTGAACATGTATGTCTACGACGGCGACCAAGACCTCGTGGCCGTGTCCGGCACGTGGGGCGAGTGGACTGGGGGCGAGTGGTTGGTGAATGCGGAGATCTCAGTCGCGTGCTACGCGGCCGCGGGCTGCCAGCAGGTTCCCGGCGCGAC
>Ga0114994_10000582_pt1 | contig 24944 bp, 20 predicted proteins | sample ArcticOcean_MG_C_9_FD_87043 | JGI IMG/M metagenome (GOLD analysis project Ga0114994, IMG submission 87043) | Marine microbial communities from western Arctic Ocean - ArcticOcean_MG_CB2_152 | ecosystem: Environmental > Aquatic > Marine > Oceanic | place: Arctic Ocean: Canada Basin | collected...
AGCACCTGGCGGCATTAGGACTGTCGCCGCAGCAGTGCAACACGCCAAATATTAAAAGTAGGCACCGCACGATCGTCGCCCGCGTGGACACGCAGACGAAGACGAGCTCCAACGCCGCGACGCGGGCTCGACTGAGAGCGGCCCAGGAGGCGTATGACACTTTGGTGGATGGCGCGTCGCGCGAGCGGTACTTGTGGAAGTTCGAAGTGATCGGCCGCCGGGTCGATTTGGGCGCGACGCACGGCGGCGCCGCTCTAGTTGTCGATTACGACGAGCCCACGGACACGCACGTCGTCGAGTACCCTCGGAGAAGCAGGGGGCGCCGGGCGAACCTGCGGCTGCGGCCGCCAGGGGCCGAGGCGCCGTAAGGGTCTTACATACTTAGACATGCGGGGGCGATAGCGTCACGCGAACTGGTAGCGCACCACCTCATGGCCTTTACATACTTAGACAAACGGCGGGTCACGTGGCGGAGGGTCGGGTCGGAGGGGTCGGTAGGCGCACCACCTCCCGCCCCGCTTCGTGAACGGCCGCTGCAAGTCCTCGGCGCGCCAATACTCCATGACCTTCCAGAAGACCGGGTCGGGCAAGCCCGGCGCCCTGGTGGGTGGCGGTCGGCGGCGGCGCGTCGGCGGGCGGGCGCGTCCCCCGGGCGTCGTTGCGTCGGCCCGTCCGCCGAAGAGGCGCGCGACGGCTTCGGGCGCCTCAGGTCCGATCCTCGCGCGTCCTCGCCCCAGCAGCGACCGGATCCGTAGCAGGTCCTTAAACGGCGCCAATACATAGGCCTCGTAAGATCCCGCCAGGCGCGTCCCCTCGAGCATCGCCACGGTTTTTGCGTACATGTCCCTTAACTCAAAAACGCTATTGTCGAACTCTCGATCACCAAAGCTGCATCTATACACATAAGAGGCGTGCTGTGCTCGGGCGTACGCTTCAGGGGTCATACCATCGCAACTTACCTCGTCCACGCGCGCTCCGGCGGTGAGCGCTGCGCGCAAGAGATCGTGACTCAGCAGAGCGCGAGACATAAGGGGAAAGGCACCTGCTCCGTTTTGGAGAAGGAGCAACGCAGTATTATAATTGTAGATCTCCAGAGCCAGCGACATAGCAGTGTCTGCATACTCATCACCCGGCTCCTCCAATTGGTAGCGATGTACGTAGTTTACGTCCGCGCCGTGGGCCAGGAGGACGCGTGTCACGTTGATCCTGCCATGCTCTACCGCGTGCAACAGAAGCCGAGCCCCGCGGCCCCAGCCGTTCTGGGCCGTGGTCTCTGTCACGGTTTCTGGCGAAAGGTCCATGTTCGCGTCACCGCCGCCGTGTTCCAGCCATTCTTGTACCACACCAGCATCACCTTCCTCCGCCGCTTCAATCACATTGAGAGGCACGCCCGGGTCTGCCATGCTAGATAAGCACCGCGGCGGCTCACCCACTGTGCAGGCTGGGCCGCCACCTGAGAACGGTATAACGCAGCGGCTGCAGCTGCGCAGGGCTGAAGAGCCGTTATCTGGGAGGAGCTCTGCGCCCTGAGTGCTGTCTTGAGACAGCTGATATACAAAGCCGTGCCACCCGCGCACTTGCTAACGTGCGGGTATTACCGGCCGCGTTAGCTAGCGCAACAAAAGCCTGCACGATGGGCCGCCGGGCAGCCCCGCCACGCAGGAGACGATGAGACGGCAGCCCGCCGTAGACGCCACCATTGACCGGACACGAATGACCGACCCGCCCGAGCCGCAGCCCGGTCGATTACTTTTTAGGAACTACCTCACGACGCCCTACGCGGCGGAGATCGCGTTGCGGGACAAGGAGGCCTACCTTACCTTGTTACGAACGGCCAAGTTGGCAGAAATAGACGCGGCGGAGGCGCGAGCGACGCTGAGGGCGGCGAGGAGAAGGGAGCGGTTGCGGGCGGAGGTGCCCGTGGGCGGCGCCGCGACCGCTGTCAGAGCGAAGTTGGAGTTGGCACCTTTACTAGCGACGGACGGGCAAGTGCTGTTCTCGCAGGATTCGGAGGGCTACGTGAATTTGCCTTCATTGAGAGTGCCGCGGGCTGAAGGCAAATCATTCAGGAGTCGCCTGCCGCGCGACATGGTCGAACGGGAAGTTGAGGTGCGGACGTATGAAGGCGGCCAGCGCGAGGTCTTCCGGGAGGCCCTGGACCTTGAGTTAACAGAGGTGTCTGCCTTGGAGCACCAAGCGGCAAGGCCGGATAGACGAAGATGCATGACCGCTTCAGATGACAGCGAAGCGAGACGGTGGGAACAGGACAGCGACATGCGCGCTCCACATAGGCCGTCAAGCGCTCCTTCCACGCCATCTCCGCAAAAACCGACGGCGCCCGAACGGCGAGCCGCCCTCGCCAAACGCATGGACATCATAACGGATCGAAAGCCCTGGACCGAACTCTTGGAAGCACCCGTACTGGAGGACGACGCTTTTGCCGTGCCTGAAGAGCTCGCTTCTTCCATCCAACGGACCGACGCCGAAGTTTCGATCATCAAAGAAATCATCACGGGCCAATCCCAGTCCCAGTTCATCGTAAAAGACGACGATATCAAAGCCAAGATGTTTTTTATGGGGGCCACGAAGGCCTGGGACTTTTTAGAGGGCGTGTTCCTGTCCTTGGTGCACGCGTCCTTCGACCGGTGGCGAACGCAAGCGGAGGCGGAGAAGGCCGCGTATTTGGCGAGAGCATACCGGAGGTTCCAGGGGAGTCGGAAATTGGCGTTCGCCTGGTTAGATGGTCTGTTACGGACGCTAGCTCGAGGGTGGATCGCGTGGTGCGCTCTGGTGGGGCGGCTCAAGATCATCGAGAGGGTCGCGTGGCAGACGGCGTGTGCGTTGAAGCTGCAGCATCTGTGGCGGAGCTTTTTGGGGCGGAGGCTCGTCGAAGTCATGAGGTTAAAAATCCAATTGGAACGGGAACGAAAGGCGGCCGAGGGGCTCCAGGCCATGTGGCGCCGGCGGGCGGCCTGGAAGAAGTTCCAGATCGTCGTGTACGAGTATCGAAGGGAATGCGCCTCGATCGTGATCCAGTGCGCGTGGAGGTGTTTTGTGGCAAGGTGCCTGTACGCGCATCTCCAGGAGCAGAAGCGGCGGTACGACGCGGCCCTCATGATCCAGTGCCGCATTCGGCAGCGCCAGGCGCGCCAGGAGGCCGACCGGCGGCGACTCGCGCTCGAGAAGGAGAAGGCTTCGCGGTTGATCCAGAGGGTCGCGCGCGGGCGACGGGGGCGGCGAAAAGCGGCGGAACTCCGGGAGGAGCGGCGCGTCGCGGGCATCGTGAAGAAGCTCCAAAGTCGAATTAGGATGGTCATCGGGTGCGCGCGGTTCATCACGCTAAGAGCTATTGCGGAGGCGTACCACAAGGAGATGGTCTTTCGAGCCACACGCATGCAAGCCATTTATAGAGGTAAACGCGCGCGGATGATGACGCGCATCAAACTGCACAACCTGCGGCAGAAAAAACAAAGGCTTATGAGAAACCACCAGCAATGCCAGCGGATCTGCCGCGGGTTTTCAGCCAGGCGGTCCACGAAGAAACTGCGCATAGAAACGCGGAAACGGCGGGTCACGGCCGCCAATATGTGGAAGATGATTATTGAGAATCCTGACATTCCGCAAGACCAACAGCGCGTCGTGTACACGTCCCTGGAGACGGGCGAGACTGTAGAAGAGGAACCTCTCGAAGGCTTCGCGGACTTTGATAGGAACTTACATTTGGAAAAAGTCTACGGCGTGTCTGAGTTAGTGGAGAACCCCTTGCTCCGGTTATCATCTACGGATCTCAGTGCCCTCGCCGAGTCGAAGCGCTGCTCCGAATGCGAGGACAACGACGCGTCGCGCCTCTGCGACCACTGCGGCGACCAGTTCTGCGCGGCGTGCTGGCCCGTCGTGCACGACGCGGGCCGGCAGCACCACACGTACGTGACGGTCAGCATGCCCGAGTGCGCGCAGTGCATGGCCCAGTTCGCCGTGCGGTATTGCAAGCAGTGCGACGAGGAGTTCTGCGAGGAGTGCTATGGTGGGTTGCACGTGGGGCCGGTGCTTCGCACGCACAAGTGGACGCTGACCGAGGAGGGGGCGATCGACTACGGGATCGTGCAGTCGCTGGCGCCGATCAAGTCGCTCCCCTACTTCCGCAAGGACGGCGTCTTCTACGATAGCGACGACGGGGCCTTGGCGGAGAACTCGAAGAGCTACTCGATCCCGACCTAATTTAATTTTGTGAACTTAGACTAGCCGTCGTACCGGCCGTCCCTCACGCTTTGCGGGTGTTATTTTATTTTTTGTCGCGCGGGTTCTTATATGAGCCACAGCGCAGCACGTCCCGTGCGCCTCGGAGGACTGGCAGAGACTCAAAACGCATCCGCTCGGGGCGGCTCTCAGCCATGATGTATTTGCATCGAGAGCATTTGTCCAAATACGAATCAACCGCGCGCCGTGCAGACGGCCCTTCCACCCAGCAACCGCTCTCCCGTTCCAAGCGCACGCCGTCGGGGCAGCAGCACCGCGGCGTCCCCCATGGCGCCAAGCCCACCCGGTGAGCAGCACCCTAAGAGCACCAACACGCTCGCCGCGGCGCTGCCGGCGGACGTCACCACCCACGTCGTGAGCTTTTTAACGACGGAGGCGCTCTGCGCCCTGTACGTTTGTGGAAAAGAGGGCTGCCCGGACCGGGCGTGGCGCGCGCGGACGCCGGCCCACTCGCTCTTCAAACTAAAGCAGCCGCAGCGCTTCACGACCTTTAGAAAGCGGTGGGCCGAGTGGACGGGCGCCAAGCGCACGGGCGTGGTAGTGGCGCCCGGCCGCTTCCGCTTCCGCGGGTCTGTCGAGGACCGGAGGGGCGTCTGCCGCTCGCGCGGTGGAGTCTGGAGTTCTCGGCGAAGCTTGTGTGCGTGGGCGCGGTGCAGCATACGCGCGCCTCGTTCGGCGCGCGTTTGGAAGGTAGAGGCTACGGCCATCTCTGCGCCGACACCACCAACGGCAAACGCGGCTGGGCTTTAGCGTGGAAAGAAAAAGTCGACGAGGCCGCGGGCTACTACTCCTACCAAGGGCCTTTACGAACGCTTGAGAACGAGTCCCTCGTCTGGACCGGGACGTTCTCCTGATTCGGGCGGGCCCAGGGCGCCTTCCGCTTTGTGTTAGTAAGGGACGACATGACGGACGAGGACGCGGTGCATCGAGTCTGGGCAGGCCGGAGCGCGGCGCGCATTCTAGAAGGCCCCGGGGTGCCTCCTCTGCGGCCGCCATTACAGGTCAACCCGGCGGCCCGGCGGTTCGTTAGAGAGCTCGTGGACCTGCCGGGAGGGGGGTTGTAATAATAGTAATAATAAATAAATTAAGGAAGGCCTAATGAAAGACAAAAGCTCCTAGGAGCCTTCTCCCTGCTCAGTCAGGATACCCAACCGGAGCGTCGAAATAGTAATAAGATAACGGTAGCCCGAACCCGAGCCCGAGCCCGAACCCGAGCCCGAACCCGATGATGATGAGGGGGAAGGGGGAACTGCGGGCATCTAGAGAGCGAGCGCCGCCGCGGCCAGGAAAGCTGTGGCGACGAGCGGTTCGCGCGCCGCCGCCGCATCCGAACCCCGGAGGAGCAACCCACGCCGGCCGCGCACCCGCAGGTCGCCTTCAACGAAACGAGCGAGCCCTGGGGCATGCACGTGCCCGTTTCGTAAAATGACAGTTCTTGTAACAGTTGGCCCGAGCAGTCGGTGCCCATGTACCATTCGACGTGGAACCCGTCCGTCGCGTCGCACGAGTACTTGATCGACGTTTGGAAGAGGTCCTCCGCGTCACCTTGAACGACGCAGCCCCCGTGCCAGACCTGGTAGGACTTGAGGTCGTCGTCCCCGCACGTGTCGGAGCCGAAGTAAAAAGTCATCGTGGCCGAGACGTCGTCCGCCGGGATCGCGTCGCAGCCCGCCTTCTCGTAGGTGTCCAAGTCGCCGTACGAGAACGAATACGAGTACGAGTACGAGTACGAGGCGTCGTAGTTCGGCCTGCACGCGGCGTCGTCCGTCACCTCCCTGGTGTCCACCGGCGTCCCGGCGCACGAATCGCCCTGGTACAGGTTGCTGGCGAAGCTCGTCGCCGAGGCACACGTGCCGCTCGTTGAGTACGTCTGCCCGTTGTCGGGATTCACGAGGGTCTCACAGGCGCCGTCCGTGAAGTAGTACGGAAACGTGACGTCCCACCGCTGGGGCGTTCCGGCACAGGTCGGGTCCGTGTCCCAGTAACTGGCCCGGCTGATAACGCCCTGGTGGCCGCCGCTGATGTCCCCCGCCAGGCGACGGGCGCTGCCGGCGCTCGGCGCGGAGAGCGGGTCCCCCTGGAGGGCTTTCTCCACGGCTTACTCCACGGCGGCGCGCGTCTTCTCCACGGCCCGCTGCGCGCGAGCCGTGAGGAGCAGCGTCCGCTCGTCGTCGCTGGCGGCGGCGCGGCCCAGGCAGAGAAGAAGGAAGGAGGACTTCATTGTGCTGAGATTTACTACAGAGATGAAGAGCAGCGGCTTGAACGATGTAATACAGGTTCTTAGTCACTGGTCACAGGTGGGGGCTCACTCGTCCTCCGCCGGCCACGGAATCTCGCCGGCGGTAATGCCCCAGACAATGCCAAAGCGGTCAAGCTTGGCGTCTTCGTCGCTGAAGACACGGCTGACGTCCATCGACTCCTCCCCGTCGAGCTCGCAGTTGCGGAGGCGGAGGTCCTTCAGCGAGTGGTGGATGAAATCGGTGGCCTGCAGCAGGACATCCGACAGGTCGAGCGTCGCGAGCGTCGAGGGCAGGCGCGCGAGGGCGCCGTAGAGCCGCGGACGGTCCCCCGTGTTGCTGCCGGACCCGTACGCTTTGCCGTGCTGCACGAAGAGGTGCTCGACCTTCGGCGCCGCCTGAAGCAGCGTGGCGAGCAGCGTCGAGAGCGCCTCGTCGGAATAGTGGTAGTCGTAGCCCGCGAGCGGCCCGACGTGGAGGCGCTTCAGCCGCGGGAGCTTGAAGAACGTCGGGATTGTGGGGTGCTCGTCGCCGTATGTTTTCGTCGAGAACGACAAGCTTTCCAGGTTCCCGAACCAGTCGCCCGCGGCAGCCGGGAGCGCGAACGGGTCCGCATTGTAGCCCGCGTAGCCGTACAGCTTCAGGTGCGCGAGGAGCGGCGCAGCACCGCCGCGCGACTTCTTCCAGGCCACCGCGGCCGCTTCGAGACACGTATAAGCCGTCAGGTCCGCCGGCGCGCAGAGCGTCTCGAGGCGGACGCAGGAGCTCAGGAACTCGGCGAAGGCGCCCTTGCCGGCCGACGGCACCAGGGTTCCTACGACGAGTGTCCGGAGCGTCGCCTGGCACGGGTACTTCGTCCGCAAGACCTTGGCGAGGATCTGCTTGCCGTCGAACGCGAGCTTGCGCAGGTTCGGGAAGGCGCGCAGGGCCGCCATGGTCGCCTCCGTCGACAAGGCGTCGTTCACCGTGTTGATGCCCAATTCGACGACGGCGTTCTTGTCGATCACCCAGTCTAGTAATTGCATCGCGCCCCGCGTCCGGAGCAGGCTGTACTGCTGCCGCTTGTGGTTTCGCAGCACGTCGGCGACGGCCTCCCACACGGGTTCCTTCGTGCCCTGTAGGACGTACGGCACCTCGTTCAAGGAGAAGCTCGTCCAGAGCCCCTTGGCCGTCCTCAAGCGCCGCCACGACTTGCACACGACGGTCGCCATAGTGAGGCGGTCCGACGTGGTGAGCTGCTCCAAAATGTGGCCTAGGCACTGATTGTCGATGCCGTCGAAGGCGCCAGTGCCCTCGCGCTCGCCGCCGAGCTGGATCTCTGCCTTGGGCGGGGGCGCGTGGCGCGCGGCCGCCGCCTCGATGGCCTCGCGCGTCACGGGCTCGTTGGTTCTCGCGCTCGCCAGCAGCAGGCCCTCGAGCTCCGCTCTCGGACATTTGGCTATCACAAAATCCAGCGGCACCAACGGCAGCGCTTTCTTCTGGCGCCGCCGCGGCGCCTCCGGCTCCTCGATGTCCATGTCATTGGCCGGCGCGGCGAAGCCGTCCACGGGCGCGGCGGCGCGGCGCGGGCGCGCGGTGCGGGCCTTTTTGGCCATTTCAGATCGCTGGGGTGACACAAGGCAGCTGTCAAGGCTCTTGATCCGCTGGTCAGAAACCCGTCTATTCGTTTATTTGAAAACCCGCACGCACGGATATTATCCGCAGCCTCCTTGCCAAGCATACAAATCAGCCGCCGTGCGACAGATAACTCAGCATTCATTCATCAACCAGACCATTGGGCAGCCCCACCGCGTAATCGAGCAATGGCTGCCCGCCTGCTGGCGCTGCTGCTCTGCGCGGTGGCGGAGGACACCACGGTCTCCGTCATCCTCGACATCAATGGGGCGAAACAGCCCATGATCATCCCCGCAGAGGACGCCATCGATGCGACCGTGGCCGCCTTCGCCGCGGCGCATCAACTCGACGGCGGCATGGGGTGTGCGGATCGAGGCTGCGTCGAACACAAATTGAGACGGCGAGCGCGGGAGGCCGTGGCGGACGCGTTGTTACCTAAAGCAAGGTGCCGCAACGAGCCCTGCGGGCTCATTGCCACAGTACTGGACGCGCACGGGTCGAACAAGTGCGTCAACGGTCTCGGGTCTTTGTACGACCTCTTGCTGCCCGACGCGGTACGGCAGAAGGCCACCGCGGTGCTGGAAGTGGGCGTCGGCACGCTCGACGACGCGCACCCGTCCTCGATGGCGCGCGAGGTCCAGGAGGGGCGCTTGCGGACGGACGACGGCGTGGCTTTGTATGAGGAACGGGAGCGACGACCACAACCGGACGGCGTGCGGTGCGTGGACGCGTACTGCGTCGGGGCCTCGCTCCGGGCGTGGGCCGAGCTCTTCCCCCACGCGACGGTGGTCGGTTTGGACCCGGCGGAGGACGCGGCGGATTTGAATGGACTCCACGAGCGCATCCACGTGCTCACCTGCGACTCGCGCGACGCGTCGGCCGTCGCGGCGCTCGAGGGGCTCAAGGTGACGAGCTTTGACCTGATTGTGGACGATGGGCACCATTCCCTAGATGCTCAAAAACGGACGCTGGCGACGCTGTGGCGCTTTGTGAAGCCGGGTGGCCTCTACGTCGTCGAGGACGTCGCCGACTGGGGCGAGTCCCTCGTGAGCGACCGAGGGACGCTCGCAAACTTCGTCGGCCGCGAGACGCCCTACTTCTTCCTCGAGACGATGCGCTTGCAGACCGCTACTTCATCGTGGCCCGGTGTGCCGCGGATGGGGGCGCTCGTCTTTCGTAAGTGATGTATGTTAACGTTTAGTAGCGATTAGAAGATCCCCGCGGACGTCCCTCTGCACGCGCAGGTCGTCGTCGAGGTACAGCAAGTCCCCCCACCCTTTCCCAATAGGAGGTAAAGGTACGTCGGTCCCGCGCCACCTCAAAGAACACGACGAAAAGGCGAAGTCGAAGCGGACACCCGTCGCATCAGTTTCGTCGGGCGCGATCGTCGAGCCGACGAAGGGCCGCGAGTCGTTCTCGAACAACACAATGTTCTCCAGTGATCCTTTCTTCATGTCGATGACCTGTTCGACGCCGACGCACGGGCAGGCCGCGAACAATCCTTTCTCGACGGCAAACAGCAGCTCGGTCTCAGTCGTCCAGAGCAATTACCAGACACCGGAGAATTTGGGCGACTTCGCCGGTTCTGGCGTGGGGTTCACGGCAGCGAGCTCGTCGATCAAGCCATCCAATCGATCCCGATCGATGGCTTCGACGCCGTAATTACAGCCCGCGCACAGGTCGAGGAGCTGCTGCTTGGGACCGCTTTTAGTGGCGCCGAGGTTGAAAAACGCGTTGAGGGCTGTTGTTTGGAGAGGCAGCAGCCTCAGCCAGAGGCGCTGCATGGCCACCATTGCTACTGAGGCAGCGCAGCGCTGCGCGTGCAGCTCTCAGACGGATTATAAGCTTCTCATCTCGTGCAGTGGCGCGTTGCAGGCGCGTTTTTGAGCCGTGCGCAGTGCTAAAAAACCCGGCGTGTAGCAGCGTGTTAACACCTCATCGTGCTCTGTACGCGCCACGACGCGATAAGAATAGGAAGCGAGCGGCTGAGGCATACGTTCGATACCTAAGCTCGCGGTACTGGTCGCTGCAGCATGTCCAGCCCGCTCTACGCACTCCTGCTGGTCCCCTGCCTCGCCCTGAGCGGCATCAAGACGAACTTCGAGCGCATCGGTTTGCGACGGATAAAGTTCGGCGGCACCTTCCAAATCAGGAAATCCTTCCGCGGCGTGCGCGCGGGCCGCGCGGCGGACTATTTGGCGGACCCGCAGCGCGTCCTCGCCGCCGCGTGGCCGCCGCACCTCATCGGTAAGCCAACGACGCGTGAAGATGGTGTGCTCGACTATGCTCTTGAACAGGAGACCATCAACTTCGCCGGGCTGCTCACGGTGGACGGTACGGTCGACATGGAGGTAAGGCAGAGCAGTCGAGGCGGTGTCACCCTCACGTCGAAGAAACTGCGGAGCGTCGCCAAGCTGGCGAACGGGCAAAAAGTGGACGTGCCCATCGACTTTGAGCTGACGGGCCGCTTCGACCCGCAAGCTGCAAATGACAACGCGCCGGCGGCAATTCGCGGCGCGTTCGAGTTCTCCGTGTCCGCGGACTTGGTTGGTCCCCTGCTCCTGCTGCCGAACCCGGCGCTCAAGGCCGCGGCGGTCGCGGTGAACCGGCAATTGGATCTCGGGGGGCGGTTCACGCGGGGCATCCTCGGGAAGTACCCGGCCTGGGCGCGCGCGAATCCCATACCCCCACGCGAGCCGCCGGCGCCGTAGTTGTGTAATTGAGTACTTGTGTCACTGCCGATACTCGTGCGCGACGGACTTACTTCGCGCGGGTTTTGTTGGCCATCTAAGTCAAACCTCCTCGGATGGCCCGACGGTGGCCTCTGCGCATTACGATGGGACAGGACAGACCACGGCGGCATCAGCGTCGTCGCGCGCCTCGGCACGAAAGGTCGGCGTGGCCTCAACCTCACGGCGTCGCCCGACCGCACGCGCGCCGCCGTGACGAGCTCCGAGGACCACAAAAACCTGGCCAGGCTGGCCCTGTACCAATTAAATGACGCGCCGTCGTCCGTGAAGAAGAGCGCCTTCTCGACGCGCCGCGACGTGAGGCGGTGGGACGATGTTCTCGGCGGCGGGCCGGGGGCGGTCCTCCGTTAGGATGCACTTATGTTAACAAGACTTTGTGAGAATCAATACGCCGTCGAGATGACTGGCCCGGGGGCATAAAAACGTCTCAACAACAGTACTTACCCGGGCGGCGGCGCCGGCGTCGCGTCCACGATGGAGATCGACGTCCCGCGCTGGGCCCGCCGCGCCGGTCTAGCTCGCACGGGCTCCACGGGCACGGCCTCGACCGTCGCGCGGCGCGAGGGGCGCAGCTCCGGCAACTCCATCTCCGTCGGCACGGCCTCCTCGAAGAGCGACGCTCTTTCGAGCGGCACCTCGTCCGCCTCCTCGCCGCACTCGTTCGCCGCGACCGCTTGGACCGCCACGTCGGCCTCGGCGAACTCCGCCCGCGGCACGTGGCGCGGGTCCGGTGGTGTGTAGCCCACCCGACAGGAGAGTGTGCCTCTAGGATCGACCTGCAGGACGCGCGCCGTCGACGGGGCAAAGAAGTCCGTCTCCGCGTGGCCGAGGTCCACGTGCTCCGCGACGTAAGACTGGGATTCTAAAGAAATCAGGATCCTCAACGACTCGGGCGGGTAGGAGGCGGGCACGGCCACCCTTATCAAACCGTGCCGCCCGCGATCGCCCCACGTGGGCGTCGTGCCCGAGTCGTGGGCCACCGCCGAGGCGCCTCTTCCTAAAGCTTCGCCCGTCTCCCGATGTAAGACATCGACAATAGCCTGGACGTCCTGCACGCCTGTCCACGTCGCATCCACCAGATCCTCGGCCCTTAGGACGCGCACGGCCACCTCCGCAAAGCCCTGGCCCCGCGCCGACCGGGCGGCGTAGCGCGCGCGCTGCTCCTCCTCGTCCTCGTCGTCCTCCACCGCCAGCGCAACCGTGACGTAGCCCGCGACGAGCATGCCGCCCAGAATGAGGACCTCGGCCATGGCGTGCTGTGTCGCGTCTCGTGTCTGGTGCTTTGTGCAGCTTTTCGAGGCAGCGCGGTGAGATTGCTGCCAGTGGCTGTGCTATAGCCTCTGGGGTCGGCGCCTCGCTTGCGCGGAGCGGCTGGCGACGCACAGCGCTGCACGGCAGCGAAGACGTTTTTGGCAATTATTGATCCCGTTACCTCGCGTTTTTGGCAGTGTGATGCCGCGGGAGCTGGTTTTTGGTGTGTTTTGGCAGAGCACAGGCAAGGAATACGCTAAACTTAGCTATTAATAGCGACGACGCGTCCAGACACCTGCAAGGGGCGGCTCCAAGCTAATTCCGGATGAGCCACAACGATACCAGCCAACTCTTTTGCTCTCGTGCCGCGACGTGCTTGTCTAGAAGGGTCGCCTATCTAGAACTAAACTACTTACGTCACGTCAGATCCGGCAGCTCGCCGTAGTCGTCGCCCCCGGGTTCGGGCCAGCCGCCCGAGGACGCGGACCCGTCCGCCGCGGACAGGCCGTCGTCGTCCGCCGAGAACTTCCGCGCGGCGAAGCTCCCGGGCGACGCGTCGCCCTGCCACGGCGGCGGCGGCGGGCGCGCGTCCGGGCTCGGGGACGACGGCCAGTCCCCGTCGGACTCGCCCGCGGGCCACGAGTCCCCGGACCACGGCGACGCGGAGTGGCCCTCGTCCTTCGCGGGGAAGAGCGCCGGCGACGGCAACGACGGCGTCTCCGCCGGGAAGCGCGCCGGCGAGGACGCCCGGGCCCGGGCCAGCGACCGCCCCGACAGCAACGCCGGCGACGGGTGCTCGCTTCTCCGGTCGAGGTCGTACAGCGCGAGCTTCTGGGGCGAGAACTCGGGGTGCTCCCTAATCTCCAGCTCCTCCTCGTCGTCCGAAATGCACATGTCCTCCGGCGACACGGGCCGGCAGTGCACCAGTTCGGCGACCTCGTCGTCGGACGACGCGTCCCAGTCCCTCGCGTCCGCGAGGGCCGCCGCGAGGCGCGCGTCCGGTCGGGCCGGCGCGGCCGCGGCGTCTCCATGATTCAGCGCCGCTCCGGCGACGGCGCGTGTTTCGAGCGATTGGAGCCCGGCCGTACCGAACAACGCCGCGCGCTCCTGTTCCTCGTCGCAGCGCGGGGCCTCCTCGTCGCCCGATTCGTCCGACGACCAGGCCGCAGCACCTAATTGCTGCCGTCGTAACCGCATCTCGTCGTCCCGCCGCTGTCGCGCCGCGGCGTCCCGGGCCGGGTCCGCCGCCCCGGGCTTATGAAGCCCGAGCTCGACGTGGAGCGGCGGCTTCGGCTTGGCGCAGTGCTTCAACCGGACTGCGCCCAGCAACCCGCAGGAGAGCAGTAGCAACACGCCGCCCAGCAGGTAGACGAGGCCGCCGGCGCTCGCCGCGTCGGGGTCACTGAGCGCGTCTTCGATGGTGTCGTCGTCGTTTTTGTTGGATGATGCAACAGTGCGCGCGACCGGCGCGGGCGTGGCCCCGAGGACGGGCGCCGCCGTCGGGTTGCCGGGCGCCGCCGTCGGCGCGGGCGACGGCTTGGGTGAAGGCGGCGACGACGGCGCCACCTGTGTCGGGCGGAGCGACGGCGTAGAAACGGCGCCCACGACGTCCAGGTGATCGATGGCCACGTCGCCGGCGGCGCCGTTGCCCGTGACGGCGCGGAGCCGCAGCCGTAGTGATGCACCCACGTCGATCGCGCCGCTGAACCGCCACGCCGCGTCGCCGAGGTCCCCCTCCACGAACCAGACGTCGCAGCGCCACACACCATTCTCGTAGGCGTCGACCGCGAGCGAGCCAATAGCCGCGCCGTACATCGAATAGTGGAAACTCATCGATGCGGCGGGCGCGTAGAAGGGCAGGGACGTGAGCTCGAAGGTCACGGCGGGGTGGTTCGGGTGCGACGCCTCCACATAGGCGTACCTCGACTGGTTCACGCCCCCATCCGGACCCGTGAAGCGCGTCGGCGTCGCGCCCTCGCCGAGCGTCCAGCGCGCGGCCGACGTGCCGCTCCAGCCGCAGAAGCTATCGTCAAAGTCGCAGCCGCCGACCGGTCGGGGTGCGGCGTCCGTCGGTGGCGTCGCGGGGCATGTCGTTGCGGCCGCGCCGACTGCCAAGCACAGCAGTCGGTGCATCGCTTCGGGCAGCTACAGGGGCTGCGCCCAAGCCACTGGTCCTCTACTTGGCCAAAAATGTTGAGAAAACCCGTAGCGCAAACCCGAACCCGAACGCGACACGACGGCGACGCCGCGCCCCCCCGAGGCTCCTAGGAAAGGTATAGGTCTCGGTAAAAAAGCCCCCGGGACTGGGCAAAGGAAACTTGGAGAAGGGCGCGACCGCGCTAGAGCTTGCCGACGAAGTCGTCGGCCGTCATGGGGTCGCTGAACATGCCGAAGGTGCCGCCCGTCGCGCCGGCCTGGCCCTCGGCACTTGTAGTCGCGCAGCAGTCTGTTAAAGTGACCGTGTTGAAGCCCTTCTCGTAGGCCGAGCGCATGGAGGACTCCACGCAGCAGTTCGTGAGGAAGCCACTTAACGCCAGGGTCTCGATCTTGTTCTCCTTCAGGAGCGCTTCCAAGTTCGTGCCGGGGAAGGCATCTAAACCTTTCTTGTTTTCGACCACGAGGTCGCCCGCCGCGGGCGCCATGGACTCGTGGAAGTCCGCGTTCCAGCTGCCTTCGGTGAAGAGCTTGTCCGTGGCGCACCCGGCTAATATCCCTAAACCCTTGTTCGGGTTGTCCGAGGCGTCCTCCTTGAACGAGATGGGCGCGTGGATGATCGTCACGCCCTTTTTACGAGCGTCGGCCGCGAGCTTGGCCGACCGCTCCAACATGTTCGTCGAGGCCATGGTGTCCTTCACGGCGTCGTGCAGCTTGCCGCCCTCGCTCGTGAACTCGTTCTGGTACTCGATGAGGAGGAGCGCCGTCTTCGAGGCGTCGATGACCGCCCCACCCTTGGCCTCATTGGGGGCGAAGGCCCGGTCCGCTTGTAGGTGCGTGCTTCGGGGCTGCGTCGCCGGCGCGCGCAGTGCCGCACCAGTGGCCAAGAATGCGAGGGCGAGGCGGGCCATGGCGCTTGCTCGGCTGCCGATCGATTACGTATGAGTTAATCTTACTAGGGCGCGGGTTTTTCCTGGCGAAGGAGCGCGACGTGTCTTTGCGGGGAAATGGCCTTCAGACGGGAGCGGGGCGTGCCCGTTTGTGGGCGCGGAGAGATACTCGCAAGGTCGTGGACGCGGGCCCCGGCTCCGCAGTGCGGCTTTTACTGCGGACCCGGCGGTCTCGTTGCGGATGCGTGCCCGGGTTCTCCCCTCGCTTCTGCCACGGTCGCATACCTCGTGCAGGCTCGGGCTAGATGCGAGCGGCCCGGGCGCCGCCCGCCCGAAAATCCAGCACGCCTACACCGGGTGGTCTCGAGGCGTGAACACGGACACCTCGCACTCGTGGGAGCCGGCGACGCCTGTCGTGGCCAAAACCCGACTAGCGCCAAGTCTTCATCGTAATTGAAGCTGCGCTGGCAATAGCAAAGCCGCGGGCGATTCTTTCACGGCGCACGAAGTAGTAGAGTCTCGTGGTAAGCCACTTGACACAATCACAACTCGCCGCCGCTGTCCTGCGATACCACAACAAAATTTGCCGTCAGGTATTCAACTCTTTCCAAGCTTAACTGCACGCCGCGCACGCGCCATTTCACGGCTCTCTGGCTCTAAATGGGCGCCGAGGCAAGCTCCCGTCCACGTGAAACTACGCCGAGTACCTTACCGCGGACGCTGAGCCCGCCGCCGCCGCGGTCGCCGGACCGAGCGCTACTGTCTGGGTAGGCGCCGCCCGGGCCGAGGAAATCCAATCACGCTGAACCGCGTCGCTGAACATGACCCCCCAAGTCCCCCGCCCCCGCCAAGTCCCCCGCCGCTGCCCCGTACCGTTCACGGTACGGGGCAGACAGGCGCATGTTATTCAGAGTAATAATAATATGTTTGCCACTGGCCGGCTTCTCCCTTGCCGGCGTCGCCTCCGAGCTGCCCTTCGGGGCGACGGCGTATGGGGGCTGGCTGTCACGCGGGCCGCGCGTCAAAGCGGTTGTAGTGCATCCGAGGAGCAGGACGACCGGCCGCCGCCCTGGGGCTGGGGACCGGACCTCGAGGTAAACTCTAAGGTGGCGACCGGCTGCGGGAAGACCTGCCGGTGCTGGCCCGAGGCGCCGCCTTTCGGCGACCGCTTCGAACGATCCGGGACCCGGTCGCCCACCAGAGCGGTGGCACGGCTAAAGGCCCCGCGCCCTCGCCGCGAGAGAGGCCCTTTCAGAAAGGTAGGAAGTTAGGCAGCTACTTGCGGCGCAGGGCCCCCCAGTCGCGCTCGGCCGGCGGCGGCGCATGCTCGGCCTCGCGGGGCGCCCGGCGCGGCGGGCCCCGGACCGGCCGCTGTTGGGCCTTGTTGCCCCAGGCGCGCCCCGACTGCTGGTACTGGTGGCGCTTGTAGTCCAGGGTCACGAAGGTCGGGAGGTCCAGGTGCTTCTTGATCAGATCGCGGATCTTGGCGATGGCGTCGTCGTCTTTCGCGTCCTGCGTCCAGACGCTTAAGATATCTTCGTGCTGTCTCACACTTACAACGACGCCGCAGACCTGGCAGCCGACGTCGCCGAACTGCTCGCCGACCAGCGCCATGATCAGGTCCTCCCAGTATAAGGAAGCCAGGCCCTCCACCTTGCGCAGGCGGACGATCCACTTGCCGCCGGAACGGTTCTTCGCGTCCTCCCAGGTCGGGCTGATGCCCTCGCGGAACAGGTGGTAGTCCGTGACGTGCGTGTCACTGGTAAGGGAGTGGCACTTGACGAGGTGGTCGTAGATGCCGAAGAAGCCCTCCACGGAGTCGAAGGCGCCGATCCTCTGCACCGCGTTCTGGTAGCCCTGGGCGTCCGTCTCCTTCTGCGTGCGGTCCCTTCGCATGTAGAAGAAGGCGAAGCGGCTCGCGAGGAAGTGGGTCATCGTCGCGGCCGTCGGGAGGGCTCCTCCTGCTAGGCAGCGGCTTGGCGCGGGGCGCAGCTCTCGCGCTTGAGGCAGTGGCGGTGGCGCTCGGCGTCCAGCAGCAGGGTCCCGGGCTTCGCTCGGTGCACGCGCGGTCCACGCGTTCAGCTGGAGCGCTTTTTTGCGAGGCCGCAACCCGAACCTTTGAAGAAAACCCGTTTAAAGGCAAAAGGCAGGGAGGGCGCAGATCGCCGCGAGGTCGTCGCGGGGCGCCCACAGGAGTCGCCGCAGAGCTGCGGACGTCTCGGGCGCCTCGTGCCAGTGCGCAAAACTGAGTGTGCTCAGTGTACTCAGGCGTGCCAGCGGCCGCCTGTTGCGCCGGAACGGGGTTTCGGCGGCGCGTTGTCTATATATATCTAAACACAATTCAGTCCGGAGCTCGGTCTCTCGCTCCCTAAACACGGCCTGTGTTTCCAAGCGATTCCATTATAAGCATCAATATTGACCACCGAGGTCAAACAGGCCCTGTCGAAGACCAAGTTCTCCAAATTCCTGGACGAGGACGAGGCCGCGACGCGGGTGGCGCCGCCGCCGAGGCCCCACTACGACGCCTCCGAGAAGGAGCGCACCGCCGGCGACGAGCGCAAGCGCGTCGCGGCGGTTGAAGAGAGGACGGCCCATGCGTTGGCGGTCGGGGCGAAGGAGGACGAGGAGTACTCTTCTACGTTCCTCGTGGAATTGCGCGCCAAGGCCATCGCGAGCATGCACGCGCTTTTGGAGACGGACGCGGCGGACGACGACGACGCGTGATCTCCCAAGATATTTTTTCTCAGCGGCCGCGCGCGAGCGCATCCGTAAGTAACTTATCTGTTAATATGCAGCTACTCGCCACTTGCCGTTCGCGGCGTGGATCACGGCGGCGGCGTGCCGGTGGGGTAGATGCACGCCCCACGCTAACGATGCGAGACTCCGCACAGCCGGTAAGGGGAACTGGTGCTTATAGACACGTCACAGGGGGGTACACTACTTCGCCGTCGGGTAGGAGGCGTGGTTCGCGATGCCACACGCGTTCACGCCGCGCTTGAGGCGCATGTAGCCGCCCTCGCCCCAACTACTGCTCCACGAGTTGCGCACGATCCAGTAGTCGCCGCCGATGGGGTCCGTGCCGTAGCCCACGACGGCGACGCCGTGGTCCGCCTTGTCTGGAGAACTTGAACAGCCCAGGAACGTGCGCGGCGCCATGACGCCGCCGGCGTACGTCTGCCACCCGCGCGACGCATCTAATGCCACAGAGATGGGCCCGACGGTCGCCAGCGCGTCCAGGAGCGAAAGTTCGTCGCCTTGGGGCACGTCCGTCCAGTTGGCGATGCGGGCGCCCTCACTTGACGCCTCGAAAGCGCACTTGTCGTCTTCGCCCCGATACGGGTAGCTCGCCTCCGTATCAATACTTCCTTTTTGCTTGCTGATGATGTAGTCGAAGGCGTTGTCCATTAAACCGCCGTCGCAGCCGTCGCAGCAGTCCTCCTCCTCGAGGGGCAACCGTTCCTTCTTGACGCAGTCCACAAGGTTCTGCTCGGACAGGGTGACCAGCTTCCCACTTCTTTTGGCGTGGGCGCCTTCAATCGACGCCACGGTCGAGAAGGTCCAGCAGCTGCCGCAGCTCTTCTGGTCCTTCACATCCGCGACGAGGCCCTGCTCGCGCCAGTCGACTTCCGTGGGGAGGGCCCCCTTGCTCTTCACGTGCGTCAAGGGAGCGTGCTTCTTCAGCGACGGCTGGTACTTTTGGAAGGCCGCAAACTCCTGTTCCGTCCAATCGCTGAACTTGTTTAAGCCGACCTCGTGGGTCTCGTCGTGCGCTCTCATAGATCGGAGCGTCTGGGCGAAGGCCCGGAGTCGTTCCGCGTACTCCTCCACGGACGCGTAGCGCTTGTCGAACTCGTCCACGAACCGGGCGAACTTGGCCGCGACGGCCTCGGCGTCCTCGCCCCGGAAGACGCCGTGGTCGTCCCTGCCGAGGCGCGGGGGCGGCGCGGCGCCGGCGCCCGGGCCGTTTTGCTTGAGCACGCCCGCCCCGGCCTTGCCGAGGCGCGGCGGCGGCGTAGAATCATGAGCCGCGTTTGCGTGCGGGCGGTAGACGCCCGCGCCGGCCTTGCCGAAGACATGGCTTTTGCCTTCTTCTTTGGCTGAATCCACGTTCACGCCGTGGACCCCAGCGGCCAGCGCCATCGCAACGATCGAGCACCGCATGGTTTTTAATTCGACGCGTGGCGTGCGCGTTCGTTGGCGCTGGTGTGTTGCGTTCCCAAGTTCAGAGCGTAAAATCAGCGCGCGATTTTTTGCGAAACCCGCGCGTCAGCTGCTCGATTTTGTCGGTCCTTGTGCATTGCCAATACTGGGCCATAGGGATCGTTGCTGCGCCGCATATCTTTGCAGTTCCATCACTGCTGTCTGGTGCATCGCTTGCCCAGCCGTTCCGTTGCGCTACATATCTCTGCAGGAAGCTGTCACTGCTCATCGCTTGCCGAGCTGTCCTGCCAAGCAACAGTCTTGCACAGCTAGCACAGCAACAGCCTTGATTTTGTCGTCTTGCCCAGCTATAGCCCTGGAGCACTAGAAGCCGACGATGCAGAGCGTCCTCGTTGGCATGCTCTGCGCCCTCGTCGTACTGGCTGCAAAAGCACTGGCCGCGAACGCGTCTACGATACAACTGGTCTGTACAATAGCAGTCATCGCCGCGGCGCTGCTCGTCGTCCGCGCGAGGCGCCGCGAAGAAACGACCGCCGCCCCGACGAGCGGGGACACGTTCCACCTCCTGAGCGGCTGGCTGAGGGAGCTCGTGTGCCTCAACAAAGTATCCACCGTGCCGCGCTACTTGGTGGTCGTGGACTTAGAGTGCACCTGCGAACAGGGCGTCTGGGACTTTAAGCACGAAATCATCGAGTTCCCCGCCGTGCTCATAGATACCTCTTCCGGGAGTTTATTGGAGCCCCGCTTCCACGCGTACGTGCGGCCCACAGAAAAACCGAAGCTGTCCAAGTTCTGCACGACACTCACGGGCATCGAGCAGCGGACGGTCGATGAAGCGGAAACCCTGAATGTAGTGGTTTCAAAGTTCAGCGCCTGGCTCGACGACGTTATAGGAGAGAATACATATGCGATGTGCGCCGACTGCTCGAGCGACCTGCGCCACTTTTTACTGAAGGAGTGCCGGCGGAAGAATATACAAACGCGCGAGGCGTGGCGGCAATGGGTCGACGTGGGGCGGCACCTCATGGTCCACTGCGACGCGCGGAAGGTGGGTAATCTACAGGTCAAGCTCGCGCGTGTCGGGTTGGCCTTCGAGGGCACGCCGCATCGCGGCCTAGACGACGCGCGCAACGTCGCTAGATTGGCCCTGGCGCTGCACGAGCGGGGCGTCGCTTTATCTGTGAACGACGGGCTGGCGCGGCCCAAGCGGCCCGCGGTGACCAAGGCCGAGCGGAAGGCCCGCATTCGCGAGGAGGAGGAGGCCGCGCGGCGGCGGCGGAAGCCCGTCGTGGTGGACTGGTAAATGTTGAATTGGTTATTCCCCATCGCGACCGCGTCTTGGAACGGGACCGGCAGCAACTCCTCCAGGGAGGGCGGCGGCGCGAACACCGCCGGCACGGCCGGCGGCGCGGGCGCGGCGGCGAGCCTCCTCTTCATTCTTTCGAGCTCTTTCTTGTCCCTTTCGAGGCGCTTCATAGTCTCGAGGAAGGAGCCGTCGTTCGGGATCGGCGGCGGCGGCGGCGGCCCCAACAGGGCGTCGACGGCGCGGTCCGCGTTCGGCTCCGCGGGCGCCGCGGCGTCGAGGCGCGCGCGCTTCGCGGGCGGCGCCACCACGACGGCGCACGCGCTGCACGTGAACGGCTCGTCGTCGCCGGGCATCGCGGATAACCCCGAGCACGCAAGGTGCACGTCGCCCTAGGAGTTACTAAGATGATGCACCGGCGGCGCCTCCGCCGAGTCTGACGCGTCGACGGCATTCCGGGTCTCGTACTTGTGTTTGGGGAATGCCCTCGCCGCGTCCGCCCGAGAAGCAAAGCGCCGCCAATTTTTGTTGCCGACTCGGCGGGCCTCGCAGGCGGTCTTGTTCCGTCCTCCAGACCCCTCCCCAGCGTCGTCCGGCTCGTCGTCCTCGTCGTCCGAGTCCGAGTCCGGCGCGTCGGGGTCCTCGCTCGCGGACGCGTCGTCTCCGTCCGCGCCGTCTCGTTGCGCCGCCACCCGCGACGACGAGCCGCCCGCGCGTCGGCTACTGTATTGCACCGCGGCTCGGCTGCCGTCTACGTTGCGCGCCTCGTACTTGGCGCGCGCGGAGGTCGTTGTCGGGTCATTAATGAGCCTCTTGATGATGGTGTTGTTTAGGTCCGGGAACGCCTTCACGGCGTCTTTCCGAGACGCGAAGCGGCGCCATTTGTCGTCGCCGACGCGCCGGACCTCGCAGGCCCTCGGCGGAGGCCCTCCGCGTCTCCGAGGAGCTTCATCACCGACGTCCGACTCGCCGGCGTCCTCGCCGTCATCTAAACCGTCGTCGCCGTCCTTGAGGCGGCGCACCGCGTCCAGGAACCGCTCCTGCGCCAATTTTGGCCACGCCGACAGGCCGAGCGCCTCCTCGAGGTCGTCGCGCGAGACCACCTTGAAGTCGCTGAGGCAGTCGGCGTTCGCGCGCACGGCCGCGCGGCGGTCAGCGTCGCCGACGTGCGCCAAAAGCCAGGTGTCGAGCGGCTGCATAGCTTTGAGGGAGTGAGCTATTTCTTTGCGTTCCGTGACTCGCTCGGCGCGGAGTCCGGGAGCACTCTGTGAGCCTGTGACCCGAGGGTTCAATGATTTCAATCTATCTCTACCGGAGCGTCGGGGCTCGCTCGGCGCGCGCCCGGTTTCCTGGCACCGAGTGGGGTTCCTGAGGAGGCCGGCACCCTCCTGAGGACTGCTTACTGCGTAGGGCTCATTTTTTTACGAGCTGGAAACCCGAATTGGCCACCCAACCATCTCCTCCACAACAAACACACCATTACCCGCCGCCCAGGATCCGCGCCTTGGCCCGCGAGAAATCCTCGGCGTTCCCCCCCGCGTCCCACTGCTTCTTCGCGGCCAGCAGCGCCTGGGCGGCGTTGGCGTCGGGCAGGCCCCCGCCCCAGGGCCCGACGCAGCAGGCGTCGCCGAGGCACCCCAGGACGCCGCGGCCACACGCCACCGGCGCGCCGGCGTCGCCCTTGCGGCAGCAGGCGCCGGCCCCGCAGAAGGCGCACGCGCCCTGGCTGCCGCCGCAGGGCGCGGCGCAGAGGCGGCCGCCGCCGAAGAGCGCGTGCGGCGCGGCGGTTGGGTCGTGCGCGGCGGCCCGCGCCGCCGCTCGGCCGACCGCGGCGCGGCCCGCACCGCCGGCGGGGCGGCCGCCGGCGCGGAGGCAGTCGCCGAACGCGGGCGACGCCACGACCCCGGCGAGGGCTGCCGCCGCGCGTGCCGCCTCGTCGTGGTCCACGTCGTAGACGACCAGGTTTACGGCCGAGCGCTTCGGATGCACGAGGTCGTACCCAAAGTACTTTAGTGCATGCGCGGCGATGAGGTCGCAAGCACCCGTTTCGAAGGGGCTCGCCCCCTCGAAGGACGCGTTCCAGACGCGGCCCGCGTCGACCGCCACTGCTTCCGTGAAGCGCGCCACGTCCAGGTTCACGGTCCCGGTCCACTGCATATCATTGTTGGGGAGGCCCTCGTACCTTATGAGAGCCCAGGAGCCCGTGAACGAAGCCTTCATGTTCGCCTCGTGAAAGATGGTGAGATCCGACAAAACCTGGGCGTGCAACCCCAGCCACAACGCCGCGCACCGCTGCGCCCTGAGAAACGGCCGCCCTGCGTCCCGGCAGTGGAAGGCGTGGCCCCGCCACCGGATGGGCAAGGCGTAGTGCCACATAAGGGGATGCCGTAACACGACCACCAACGAGGCCACTTCGCCCCAGTGCCGCCCCAGGAAGGGCACCATCAGGTCCGGCGTCTTCTCTAGGAGTACAGGCGCGTCCTTGTTGGACGCAAACGCGAGCCAGCTCCCGCAGAGCCGATCTCTACTATTGTCGTCGCCCTTGTAGTTGCCGCAGCGGTACGTGTCGTCGCACTGGACTATTCTAGCCTTGACCGGTGGGAACACGTTTTGCGAGTGTTGGCCCTCGCCGGCCGCGCCGGTCGTGATCACCTCGCCTACGTCTGTGTGGGCGCCCAGCAAGCTCCGCACGAGTGTGGTGCCCGAGTGGTGCAGGCCGCGCACAAACAGCCACCGCGTCTCCTGGAAGGCGCATTTGCGCTGGCGCTCCCGCTGGATGAGTTCGGCGGGCGACCGCGGCGGCTTCGCGACGGCGGCGTGGGCGCAGAGCAGAAAAAAGAGCATGATGGGGCAGCCTCGGCGAGCTTTCGGCACGACGCTCGCAACTAAGCTGTCGTAGCGATGGCCTGGACTCCTCTTGGAGTCATGCTGCTGGAGCGCGCCTCTGCTTGCGCACTGTATCAATTTACTCCAGCTTTTCAGGCACACCAACTTTGCTTTGCGCCTGGCGCTCGCTCGCCGCCTTCGTCTGGAGTGCGTCTCGGCTCCGAGAGATGCTTTCCGAGATTCCGAGAGCTGGGACGACTCTCAAAATTCGTGCGGGTTTCGCTTCGTCGCGAGCATCGCTTTTCACTCGATAAGCTTTAACCTGCTTGCTTACAGCCGCGTCTGACACAAACACGAGACCAGTGGATCGCTGTGGACGTGGAAGCCCTCTGCTAGCGATTGCAGCTCGCGCGGTGCGCTCCGGCGGCTCAGCGAGCTATAAAACATATATAGCGAGCCCGGCCCAAAAGCCCGCGCGGGAGCTGCAAACGCGCGCCGAGAGGCAGCGAGAGCTCCGAGACGCACCCAAGACGCCGCCGCGCACGTAATAACCGCTCCTCCGCACAGGTCCCCCACGATTCCTCTAAGACGATAACACCTCGTCGACGGTCCGGCAATCCTGCTACTATAAAAAGTAGAGAGGTAGAGCGGCAGTCATGAAGACGATTTTGGGCACCCGCTTCCTCGACATCCCCGACGGCGTCACAGTCACGTGCAAGGCGCGCGACGTGACAGTCGTGGGCCCGCGCGGCACTTTACAAAGAGCGTTCAAGCACGTGCAGCTGGACATGCGCATGGTTTCTCCTCAGAAGTTACGGGTGGACCTCTGGTTCGGCACGCGCAAGCAGGTCGCGACGATCCGGACCATCTGCTCGCACGTCGAGAACATGGTGATTGGGGTCACGCGCGGCTTCCTCTACAAGATGCGCTTCGTGTACTCCCACTTCCCCATCAACGTGTCTTTGGCGGGCCGCACGGTCGAGATTAGAAACTTCCTCGGGGACAAGAAGGTCCGGCGAATTCCCCTGTTAGATGGTGTGGAGTACGTGCGCACGGCCGACGTCAAGGACCAGATCGAGCTGACGGGCAACGACGTCGGGCTGGTTTCCTTAACGGCGTCGCAGATCCGCCAGTCGTGCAACATCACGAAGAAGGACCTGCGCAAGTTCCTCGACGGCATCTTCGTGTCCTGGAAGGGGCCCACGCCGGTGCCCCTCTAGAGTGCTGTCTTTATGCGCGCGTAAGGAGGGAATAGGTTATCTTTTCTGGCGCGGGCACGGGGTCGCGTAATCTCTTAATTAAGAGATTACGCGAATTACCCTAGTAAGATGCCCCGGTTACTAGAAAAGACGTCATCTCACTAGCCCTAGCAAATAAACAAATGAGTAAAGTAACTTTGTAGAATAAGTCCGCTGCGGGGCACGGGTTTGACAGTGGCGCTGCACTCAGACGGCGCCCGCACCGGGCTGCCTCTCCAGCACCATCACACACGGCACAGCAC
>Ga0114994_10000585_pt1 | contig 24914 bp, 19 predicted proteins | sample ArcticOcean_MG_C_9_FD_87043 | JGI IMG/M metagenome (GOLD analysis project Ga0114994, IMG submission 87043) | Marine microbial communities from western Arctic Ocean - ArcticOcean_MG_CB2_152 | ecosystem: Environmental > Aquatic > Marine > Oceanic | place: Arctic Ocean: Canada Basin | collected...
CTCGCCGACCTTTAATACAGACTGGCATGCTTCAACGATGGCGAGAACAAATACACATAATACTAGTGTCACTTCTGGAGATATATTTGGTAACACCTACGTTACAGACCCAATGGATACATATCCCCTCCTTGCCCATTCAGGGTATAGTTCAACATGGCCATTAAAACCTAATTCTAGTACAGGGAAATATGAACCTTACTGGCCAGGATGGTGGGCAAAAGACTATAATATTAATCTCCAAGGTTGCTCAGAGTCAAGAAAAGATCCTGATTGTTGGGAAGAGGTTACTGGAAGGTTTATTTCAGATATGGACGTTTACATGGAATTTGATGACAGATGGGCTCACCGAGGTAATCAAATTAATACGAATAACGAATATGAACAAACTGGATACCCTATGGGATTAAGAGTTATGTCCGAGGCTCATTCTTACGGTGTTTCATATGCAGAGGATATATTATTTGTTACTGTCAAAGTCAGAAATGAAAGTGGAGATTGGTGCGCAGAAGACGAGTTTGGAAACCCAGTACTAGATGATCTTGGAAACCAAAATTGTGGCGAGGCAATGATTATGCCAGATGGAACAAAACTGAACAGAGGAAAAGGATTTAATTATTCGGGTATGAGCCTAGGATTTTGGAATGATGGAGTGATATTAACCGGTGATAAATATGGGAATAATAACTATTGGTCCAGCGCAGATGATTATATGAAATATTACTGGGAAATATTTGAAGTAAATAATGAGAGAATGCTTATAAGTATGGCAATGATAGGGGATTACGATGGACAGTCTGGAGTAAATGGGCATGCAATGAATCCCGATATTACAAGTCCTGGAAATGAATTTGGTTTGGTTGCAACGCAATTACTTGATTCACCAAAAGCAACCAGACCTATTGATTTAGACAACGACGGAATTATCGATATATTCCCGGGAGAACCATTAAAAATGACAGATTGGCACTGGCTAGACTGGTATTTGCGACCGGGTGTAACACACCCAGAAAGCTTATCTGGCGATTGTTATGCCGGTACACCTGGATGCCCTCAAGCAAAAAATAAAGAAGAGCTTTTTTATAAGATCATGGTCGGTGATACTAGTAATTTGACGGAAAATGAACAAGCATGGCATTTTCATACAAAAAATCCATCATCAGATTCACCATCAGAATTAAACCCTCATTTTGATTCCTTAGAAGGAATTAAAGAAGAAATGGTTTTTCAGCGTCCTCCTGAAGGTGTCGATCCTATTGTCGTGATGAGTTGTGGACCATTTGATCTTCCGGTTGGTCGAGAAGTACCATTCTCATTTTGTATTATTTTCGGTCAAAATCAGGATGATATAATTAATAATGCCAGATTTGCTCAAGTAATGTATAACTCAAATTATCAAGGGTTCACCCCTCCGAATAGACCATTAGCTCATGCAGAAAGCGAGTCTGGTCGTGTGAAAATTTTTTGGAACAATAAATCTGAAAACTCGAAAGATGTCTTAACAGGTTATTCTGATTTTGAAGGTTATAAAATTTATAAAAGCTTGGATGGTGGTAAAACTTGGGGAAACCCAAGCGACATGATTTATGATCTTAATGGAATTTTTGCTGGCTGGCGACCATTTCAACAATTCGATTTATCCGCTATTGATGACTCTCTCCATTGTGTTTATGAAAATAAATATAACTGTTCACCTGAAGAATCAAGAGGTCATTCAATAATGGGTAAAGATCCCTATTCACCATGGTTTTCCTTAGGTCAAAACACAGGTTTTGAAGCCATAAAATTAACGGAGTACTTCATAACTCCTGAAGATACCTTCATGTATATGTTTGAAGATTTAGATGTGGTCGATGGCTTAGAATACACCTATTCTGTTGTCTCTTACGATATGGGAGTTGAACCACCATATTCGATTCAATATAGTGATAATGGAGATGGTACCTTTCAAAGTACCATTGATACTAATTATTCAAATCCAAATAAATGGGCGGACCCAGAAGGGTATGTCTATCTTGAAAACTCAAAAGGAACAACTATATTAGATAAAAATTTTATTCAAGTATACCCAGGTAGCTCTCCAAAAAAAGAACTACGTAGTATTCAGGTTGTTCCAAATCCCTACCTCTCCAATTCAATGTTAAATGAGACAGATCTCCAGCGAAGAATTCGTTTCATAAATCTTAGTCAAAATTGCACAATCAGTATTTATACTTTGTCTGGTGAGCTAGTATCAAAGCTCGAACATAAAAGCTTAACATCTGGTAATAAATTTTGGGATATGCGAACAATAAATAATCAAGAAATTTCTCCAGGACTGTATATATATCATGTGGTAGATAACGAATTAAAAGATGAAAATTTTATTGGTAAATTTGCAATTGTTAGATGAATTAGAATAAAAATTTAAAGTACTATATGTTACATATTTTTTATAAATTTAAGGTAATGAACATCTTTCAATTAAAAATTATTTAGAATTATGAAAAAATTTCTTTTTACAATCTTAATCATTTTGTCCCAAGTTCTAAATGCTTCTATTATAAAAGAAGACAGAATACCCTCCTCTAGAATAAAAATGCTGAATGGTGAATACGCGAAACTAGCCGATTTCAATTCAGAAGGTCCCATGATTGTTAACTTTTGGACAACTTGGTGACCATATTGTGAACGCCAGTTAGGCTTTCTTGATCAATTAAATACTTCTTTCAGAGATGCAGGGCTTAAGGTTTTAACCATTAATGCAAACAAACCTAAAATAGTAAATCAAGTTAGGCCTTACGTAAATAAAAGAAAATACAAGTTTGACGTAGCTTTAGATCCAAATTCAAAACTTTCTAAAAAGTTTGATGTAAAAGGTTTCCCAACATTGTATTTGGTAGATAAGAATGGAAAAGTCATTTATAAATCATCGGGCTATAGCGATGGAATCGAAGAAGAATATCTTGAAAAGCTGAAAGAATATTTAACCAGTGAAAATATTAGTTTTAATGATTTTAAATATAAGAAAATGCTAGATAGTAAAAAGGAAGCTATAAATATAGACTTCTAAGTTTTCACTTCTTGATTTTCGAGACTTTGTATCATATATATTTTCCATTTTTTCCAATTTTTATTTAAAAAACCAAGTCTCCAGTATTTATCTGCTCTTACAAAAGAATAGAGAGAACGCTTAGAATTAACAACGTTATTCAAACTATCAATTCTAGAATAACTCACATCAACAACATACATAAAATCTTTAAATATTTCAGTTATGGATGTCTTATCAATTTTTGTTCTATCATAACCAGCTTTATTTGTTTTTTTCCAAACATTAAAAATATCATTAAATTCTTCTTTTGTCTTTACATGGATTGGTTGCGAGTCGAAATGTAGAATTAATGGCAAATTTATATAGTTTAACATATCCTTTGTATTTTTATTGTCTACCTGTTCAAAATAACCAGATAATAATTTAATAACTCTCTTCTCTTCTTTCGAAGATTGTTTATTTTCTCCGGCAAAAAGGAAGCTAGAAAGTGATGTAGTTGTTAAATAAATAATTAAGATTAAGTCTTTATAATTTCTCACCTTATCCCCTTTTTTAATGCCTTATCTCTAATGTTATGGATGTAAAATTCTAGATCCCATTACTATAATTATAAGTTTTGATCATCATGAATAATTAACATAATTTTTAATAATAGATAAAACTATTATAAAACTATTATAATACTATTATAATAAAATTATAATAAAATTATAACAAAATATTACACATTAAATACCATATAGGTTTCAAAGTATGAAAATTTTTATTTATATTATTCTTTTAGTCTTATCAGATATGCTACCAGGATCTCCGCTAAAAGAGAAAAAAATTCCTGCGGCTAGAATAAAGATGGTAGATGGAGAATATGCAAAATTAGCAGACTTCCATTCTGAAGGTCCAATGATTATTAATTTTTGGACAACCTGGTGAACATATTGTGAACGCCAGTTAGGCTATTTAGATCAATTAAATACACAATTTAAAAATATAGGCTTAGAGGTTCTTGCGGTGAACCAAAATAAACCAAATATTATAAATCAGGTTAGGCCATATATTAAGAAAAGAAAATATAAATTTAATGTATGCGTGGACCCCGCATCAAAGCTAGCTAAACGATTTAAAGTTCTTGGATTTCCTACATTCTTTTTAGTGAGTAAGGATGGTACTATTCTTTATAAGAATTCCGGTTATAAGGAAGGTGATGAGGAAAAATATTTAAAGGAACTGCTCAAATATCTTGATGGTGAAAATATTAAATATGATGATTTTGAATACAGTAAGACTATAACCGATAACATAAATAATTCGGACGTTAAAATAGACTTTTAAAAATTTATCGTTCTAATTCAATATTAGATATCATATAAATTTTCCAAGGTCTTGACCATTTAGTTAATATACCCCAAATAAATTTAATAGGACTTCCGTAGTATCCTTTCCCTCGAATTAAATGATATAATGCTCTCTCCGTTCTTATGTTATTCCCATTTGCATCTTTCCGAGTAAAAACAACATCAGCGACCGCTGCATAGTTACTTATCACATGAGTTTCTTGAATATCAATAGATTCTATTTTAGTTGTTTTAAATTTAGATTTTTTTGATTTTTTCCAGTTATTAAATAAGATATTAAAGTCCGATTCTGATTTAATATTCATTATTTTATTTGAATCAAAATGAAGAACAAAATCAGGAGTTAGATGCTTTAACATACCATTAGCATTTTTCTGATCAACATTTTCGAAGTATTCTTGAAGTACATTTAGAATTCTTTCTTCATGCTTAAAATCATTTTTACTTTCAGCTATTAAACTATTTATAAAAAAAAGAATTAAAAGAATTAAAATATTTTTCATCTTGATCATTTGAATCTTAAGCTTGATTTCTAGTAAAGACAGGCTCTAGCCGTGATGAAATTGAAGGGTCATAATTATATCCACCAAGATTAAAGCTTGGTATGTCTTCAGCATTCGCTATTTTATTTTGGATAATATATCGTGCCATCATCCCCCTAGCTTTTTTTGCATAAAAAGAGATTATTTTAAGGTTTCCATTTTTCCAATCTTTGAATTGAGGTGTTATTATTGTTGCTTTTAAACTTGGTCTATTAATTGATTTAAAATATTCTAAAGACGCACAGTTAATCACTATTTTTTCTTTGTGGCTCTTAAGATCATTATTAATCGAATCAGTTAAAATATCAGCCCAATATTCGTATAGATTTTTTCCATGCTTATTTTTTAACCTTGTTCCCATTTCAAGCCTATATGGCATGACCAAATCAAGAGGTCTTAGAATTCCATAAAGTCCTGATAGGATTCGTGTATTAGAATGAGCAAAGCTTAGTTCGGCCTCATTTAAGCTGTCGGCATTAAGTCCGGTGTATGTGTCACCAGCAAAAGAATAAATTGCTTCTCGAGCATTATTTGGCTTCATGTTGGCATTCCAATCTTGCATACGCTCCCAGTTTAACATTGCAAGACTCTCGCTAATGTTCATAAGGGACATAAAATCTAATGGATCCAGCTTTTTTAGATTATTAACTAGATCTTTGGACTTATTTAAAAATTGTGGTTTACCAAAATTTTTAGTTTTAGCGAAACAATCTTTTGACAATTTTTTTGCTGGTGATAAAACTGTTATCATAATCTAAATACTATTTCTTAAAGATTTAAAGCGTTCCTTCAATAACTTTATTTAACCTTTCAACAAAACCTGAAGGATCTTCTAGCTTTACACCTTCTTGTATCAAAGCTTGTTCATACAAAAGAAAAGCAACATCGTCAAAAGATTTTTTCTTCGTCATGTCTTTTAACTTTTTGACAATCACATGGTTAGGATTAATTTCAAGAATAGGCTTGACAGAAGGCATATCTGCTTGCCCCATGGATCTCATAATCTCTTGCATTTGAGCGGTTGGATCATTTTCATCAGCAACAATACAAGACGGTGACTCGCTCAGTCGATTTGAAACTTTAACATCTTTAATATTATCGCCTAAAACTTTTTTAAGTTTTTTCACAACGGACTTTAATTCCTTTTCATTCTCTGTGTCTTTTTCTTCTGAAAAGTCATCTGCAGCACCACTACGTTTCACCGATTTAAGATCTTTTTCATCGTATTTTGGAACTGAAGTAATAATAATTTCATCTATCTCATCATCTAATATTAAAACTTCAATATCTTTTTCTTTGTACATCTCAAGTAATGGTGAATTTTTTAAGGAGATCTCATTCTGACCTGTAATATAGTAAATTGATTTTTGGTCTTCCCTCATTCTACCGACGTATTCCCTAAGCGATACTAAGCCATCATCTTTTGTTGACTTGAATCTAAGTAAGTCAGTTAATGCATCTTTATGTTCAAAATCTTGATATACACCTTCCTTAATTAAACGACCATATTGTTCGAAGAACTCTGAATATTTTTCTTTATCTGTTGAAATAGTTTTTAACTTATCGAGTATTTTCTTAACAGAATTAGAGCGTATTTTCGCCATGACTCTATTCTGTTGTAGAATTTCACGACTGACATTTAAAGGCAGATCAGAGGAATCAATGATACCCTTGACAAATCTAAGCCAACTAGGAAGTAACTCTTTATCATCATCTGTAATAAAAACTCTATTAACGTAAAGTTTTACTCCCGGTTGATAATCCGCTCTAAAAATATCCGCGGTAGCTTTTTTAGGAATGAAGAATAAAATAGTAAACTCTAAATTTCCTTCTGCTCTAAAGTGAACCCAACTCATTGGATCGGTCATATCTTGAGAAAGAGACTTATAAAATTCATTATAGTCTTTTTCTTTCAATTCATTTTTGGATCGAGTCCAAAATGCCTTGGCATCATTAATTTGAGTTGTTTTTGTTTCTTTACTCTTTTCTTTTCCATCATCATCAAACTCAGTTTCATCATAAGTCAACATAATTGGAGCATCAATGTGGTCTGAGTATTTCTTCACAAGACCCTCAAGACGCCATCTGCTCGCAAACTCTTTTCCTTCTTCATTCAAAAAAAGTTTTATAGATGTACCACTTTCTTTTTTCACACCTTTTTTTATCTCAAAACCAGATTGGCCATCGCTTGTCCATGTATAAGCTTCTTTATTTCCCGCTTTCTTACTCGTCACATCAACTTGATCAGCTACCATAAAACTTGAATAGAAGCCCACACCAAATTGTCCAATTAATTGAGAGTCTTTTTTAGCATCACCTGAAAGTTTTGATAAAAAGTTTTTAGTACCAGACTTCGCAATTGTACCAAGATTATCTTCTAATTCTTTTTTCGACATACCTATACCATTATCAGTGATTGTCATGGATGGATTATCACCCTCCTCAAATTCAATAATTATCTTCGGATCAAATGTTTTTCCTTTATATTCATCTTTCGTCAGTGACAAATATCTTAGTTTATCTAGTGCATCAGAAGAGTTTGAGATCAGTTCACGTAAGTAAATCTCTTTACTCGAGTAAAGGGAATGAATAATTAGCTTTAAAAGCTGGCTTACTTCTGTTTGAAATGGTTGTTGAGACAATTTTAACTCCTAATAATAAATGTTTACTTATTGTTTATTTTGATTACAAATACAGCCTATAAAGATAAAAAACTAAGACCATTAAAATCTATATTGATTCATATAAAATTTATTAAATATTATTTTTCTTTACTGCAATGTTTATACCTTCTAATACTAGAGCTGGAACAATAAAATCAAATAGATCCTCATCACGATATAAATTAGAAAAACCACCTGTAGCAACCACAATAGGTTTAAAGTCTTTAAAAGATTCATTTGTAATTTGATTTATTAACTCTTTAACCATACCCATTTGCCCAAAATATAACCCGGACTGAATACTACCGATAGTAGATCGTCCAACAGAAATTTTACGTTTGATTATTTCAACTGGTTGTAATTTTGCAGCTTTTTGCTCTAAAGCCTCCATTGATATCTGTAGTCCAGGAAAAATAGTACCGCCTTTGTAAACATTATTTTTAGAAACGACATCAAATGTTGTTGCTGTCCCAAAATCAATAATAATTAAGTTTTGGTTCGGAAATTGATTTGTTGCTGCCATTGCATTTGCAATTCTATCCGCTCCAACTTCGGAGGGATTTCTATAGTTAATTTTTAGCCCCGTTTTTGATCCTGGCCCTAATTCAAAAGGTGACTTATCAAAATATTTCAAACATGCATTTCTCAAAGAGTGAATAGCATCTGGAACGACAGAACAGATACCAATTTGATCAATCAAATTAAAATCAATATTATTTTCTTTGAGTACAGACCTTAGAAAGACTCCTATTTCATCGGAAGAACCGCGAAAAACTGAGTTTTTTCTAAATTGTAAGATTAACTTATTATGTTTGAAGACTCCACCATGCAGAGAAGTATTACCTACGTCAATACATAAAATCATTGTAATTCCTTTACTATTTTTTCTTGCAGAGCTTCACCTAGTTCTGTTGAATATTGGAAATTTGAAATGTTCCCATTTTTATCATATACATTAAAATGAGTTTGCTCATTTTCAAACCTATCCGAAATATCATTTTGAACAACAAGATCAGCATTTGAATGAGCTATCAGTTGATCTACTTTCTTTTTTTTCTGAGTATCATCAAGATTTACAGTTAGCTTAAAGGCCACAAGTTGTATATTTCTATTTTTACTTTTTGAAAGCAAGCTGTCAATTAACTTAGGAGAGCGTTTCATTTCTAAAAATATTTTATCTTCAGAAGAGTTTATTTTCTTATTTAAATCAACATTGATTGGTACATAATCGCTCACAGCTGCATTATGAATTAATGCATTAAATTTATTTTCTGAAATTAAAGTGTTTAATTTTTCCTCTAGATCATAAATGTTTGTAAAACGAATATGTTTAAAAGTTCCAGAGGGTAGCTTAGAATCGTGAGAAGAAAGAAATGTAACATCCCATTTATGTTTTATAAATACATTCGCTATAGAAGCAGCGGTTCTTCCAGTACTAATATTTGTAATGCAGCGTGCACCATCTATTGGCTCTTTTGTACCTCCTGCAGTTATTAGTATAGATAAATTATTTTTATGATTAATAAATTTATTGACGATATCAACGATTTTATTAGGTTCCATCATACGTCCTGAACCATAATCACCACAAGCAAGAGCACCTTCTTCTGGCTCTAATACTATGAGACCCCATTTTTTTAGCTGCTCCATAGATTTTAGGGTTGCAGGGTGAGACCACATTTTTGTGTTCATTGCTGGTGCAATAAAATAGGGTTTTTCCCAATCATGTGCCAAAAAAAGTGAAGACACCAAATTCTGACCTAGACCACTATTCATAGAGTTAATTGTTGTTGCCGTTGCCGGAGCTAAAACCATAACATCAGCCCATTTAACCAAATCAATATGAGACATCATCTTTCCATTTTCAAATATATTTGACATAACAGGTTTTCCACTTAACCCCTCAAGAGTCGCAGCGCCAATAAAATTGAGAGCTGAATCTGTTGTGACAACCTGAACGGTATATCCTAATTGTGAAAATTTAGAGATGGCTTCTGCACTTTTATATGCAGCAATAGAGCCACTAATTAGAAATAAAATATTACAATTTCTCATTATCTATTAACCTCACTTTACCAAGTTGAATGGCACCATAAATTCTTTTATCGTGCTCTTCAACGTATTCTACTTGAAACCCTTTTTTTGCAAGACTCGTTTTTATCTTTTCAATACTTTTTTTTGATCTTAAAATTTTTGAAAATTCTGGGGCGAGAGTCCTTTCCTCTTCAGATAATTTGACATTTCTCGATGAGAATGCCAGACCATCATTTTCTCTTATTGTAGAACAAAAAATTATTTCGACTTTCATAAAGAAAGCTTCAACCATTCCACAAATAAGTTTTAGCTGTTGGTAGTCTTTCTCTCCAAAATAAGCTTTTTGGGGATTAACAATATTTAGAAGCTTCATTACAACAGTAAGGACTCCATCAAAATGCCCTGGTCTTTTTTTACCTTCCATGATTAAACTTAAATTATTTTCTGAAATTTTGTAGTTATAATTGTCTTTATAAAGATCATTGAATGATGGTAATAGGATAAAAGAGACACCTCGCGATTTCAGTATATCAAGATCATCATCTATACTAATCGGGTAATTTTTAAAATCATCATCATTATTAAATTGGGTAGGATTGATGAAAATACTTACTACGGTATAATCATTATCTAAAGTTGACTTCTTAACTAAAGATAGATGACCTTCATGGAGAGCACCCATAGTCGGAATAAAACCAATTGTTTTATTTTGTTCAAGATTTGATCTGTGTTTCTGCCAATGATTTAAATTCTTAAAAATTTGCATTAAAAACTTTCTTTCTCGTTAGGAAAATCCCCTTTCTTAACATCTTGATTAAATTGATTAAGACAATTTTTGATAAGTGAAAAACTATCCATATATTTTCTTAAAAAAGTTGGATTAAAATTATTATTCATACCAAGTATATCTTGTAAAACTAAAACCTGTCCTGAAGTTTCAGGTCCAGCACCAATGCCGATAGTCGGTATATTTAATTCTTTTGTTATCTGTGTTGATAAGCTCGCAGGAATCATTTCAAGTACAAGGGAAAAAGCACCAGCCTGTTGCACCTTATGAGCATCATCTAAAATTTGTTTAGCTTTTTCATTTGTACGACCTTGCAGTTTCCATCCGCCTAAGGAATGAACTGACTGCGGTGTCAGCCCAAGATGCCCCATTACAGGAACGCCTGAATCGACAATATATTGTATTGTCTTAGTATGTTTACTACCTCCTTCAATCTTAATAGCATTCGCACCAGCCTTCATTAAAAGATCAACAGAATCCATGGTCTTCTTCTTACTCTTTCTATGTTCTAAAAAAGGCATATCAGCAATTAGAAACTTACCCTCTAAACCATTCGAGACTGCATTCACATGAACCCGCATCATCTCAATCGTTGCTGGAATCGTATTTTTATAACCATGCATTACCATTGCAGCACTATCACCGACTAATACCATATCAATCTCAGTTTTTGCTATAATTTTAGCAAAGCTATAATCATAGCATGTGACCATGGATAAACTACCTTTAGATTTATTTTTAGTTATCTCTTGAATATTTTTCATATTTTTTTCTTTTTAATTAATTCTACAAAAGACCGATAAATTGGTTTGAAATTATTATCTATAACACTTAAGTGTTTTTCTATTGTTTTATTATCACCTCTGGATATTGGACCAGTAAGAAAATCTTCCTCATAAAGTGATTTTTTTATAACGTGTTTGAGATAGGGTTCTGCAATGTCAACGGGTAAAGAAAAACTTTTAAGAATTTTTGAATACTCATTGATTAAAATAGACGAAAAGTTACCAACCATTGAAGCCCAAGCATGATAAAGGACTTTTTGATTTTGATCTATTTTAAAAGAATTATTTTTTAGTTCTGGAAATAATTGTGAAAAATCTTTTCGCCCTTTTTCTAGTACAAAGGGTATAGACTCATATTGAGGAAGATCATTCAAAGAAGAGCTAAATGTATACAGCGGATGTGCACTCTCGGCATAAGAAGTAGACAAGACACCCGAAAAATGGATTATTAATTTATCTTCAATTTTACTGGCGATGTCTTCGATAGAATCATCAGAAATAGCTAATAAAACCTTCGTTGATAATTTTAAAAATGGATCTAAAGGCTGTTTATACGTTCTTTTCCACTGATAGAAATCAATGTCAAGCATAGAAAAGTAATGAGATAAATGAGAAGCCATTTTCCCACCACCGATTATAAGATAGGGTTTCGTTTTTACAGGTACCTGTTCCATGAATCAAGTCCTCTTTTATTCTTTTATTCTAAGTAGCAGTCATTTTCAGATCTGCTCTATTACTACAATTTGAATTTAATTATATAATGTAGATAATGTACATGAATAATCTTCTTTATTGAACCCACCAATTTTTGTAGTCTGGCTTTAAATGTTTGAGAGACATTATCTCTCCTATTTGAGGTGCAATAATTTTCTGACCTACCTCTTTAGATTTAAATAACGCTCTTTCTATTGGCTCTATCCAAGTATGAGTAGACAATGTAAAAGCCCCCCAATGAATAGGCATAAAGTAATTTGCTTCTAAAGCTTGAGATGCCTGCACGGCTTCTTCTGGAAACATATGAGTATTCTTCCAAGCTTTATTATACTGTCCGCAGTCAATAAGTGCTAAATCAAATGGTCCATATTGTTTACCTATTGAATAAAAGTGAAATCCAAAGCCACTATCTCCACTAAAATAAATTTTACCATATTTAGAATTTAAAGCCCATGAACACCATAATGTCGAGTTTCGATTCATTGGACCTCTGCCAGAGAAATGTCTAGCTGGTAAACAAACAATATCAATTTCTTCTAATCTTTTGTTTTCATCCCAATTCATTTCTGTAATGTTTTTTTCTTCAATACCCCAATTTTTAAGATGATTTCCAATACCTAGTGGGACATAAAACATTTTAACTTTATTTTTTAGTTTTTTAATAGTCGAATAATCTAAATGGTCATAGTGATCATGGGATATTAAAACAGCATCGACAGTTTCTAAATCATCAATTGAAAATGAAATTTCAGAACTATACCTTTTTAGAGATGGCATAGGTAATGGAGCAGCATACTTACCTAACATTGGATCTAATAATATAATTTTTCCATTTACATTTAGAATAAAAGCTGAATGACCCAACCATGCAAACTTTATAATTGAATCTTTACTTGTTTTAATAAATGATTTTAAATCAATTTTATTAGGTTTTAAATCATATTGGGGAGACCTTAAAGTATCTTTTTTGAAAAATTCAGACATTGGCATTTTATCGGTCATCATCTCAGTTTCTTCTTGGTTTTCAAATTCCCCATTTCTGTAGTTATTTAATTGAGTGAATGACGCTTTATGCTCTTTAGTTGGATTTGATCCAAATTGAGGATTTAGGTTAATAAAGCCTATTATCAAAAAAGTTATTGAAGAGATGATATAAAACATAATCGTTATTATTTTTTTCATGTTAGGATTAAACTGATTTTTTAAATTTAAATATATTTTTTAATTTTTGTTTGATTTTCAAAGCTAATTCTTTTCCTAAAAGCCAAAAACCAGCAAACATAAAAACATAACTTAAAATATAAAAAGCAACACCGAATTTAATTTTTAAGGATGGAAAAAAGTCAACAAATGGTAACAAAAAAATAGAAGAATAGAATAAGATACTTAACCCCAAGAATATGTAACCTAAAACTTTTTTTATTTTATTTTTCTCTTTCACTTTACTTCAACTCAATCGATGTAATGATAAAACTTAGTTAGTTAAAAAATAAAAACTAACTTTAAAACAGATAATAAAACGGAACCAATTAAAATCAACCGATAGGGCTTTTCAGGGATTTTTTTGACTACCCATACCCCACTTAAAGCACCTAGTACTATGAATGGAACCAATGACAAACCAAAATATAAAATTGAGAAATTAATTGTCTCCCAAGAAAAAATATGGAATGGTACTTTGAAAAGATTAACGACTAAAAAAAACCAAGCTGCTGTTCCAATAAATTTATTTTTCTGAAAACCCATAGATAAAAAATATACTGTCATAACAGGCCCTGCAGCATTACCGACCATTGTTGAGACTCCTCCAAGAATACCAACAAAGCTAGTAAGTAAAAAACTTTGATTATCTTGATTTTTTACCTCTGGTTTTTTAACGAACATTAACAGAATACCAATGATTACAATTGATGCTAAAAATATCTTGAATTGATTTTCATCTACGTTATTTCCAACGGTTACACCAATCAAAATTCCAATTATTGTACTTGGAATTAATTTTAAAAGCTTTTTTATATCTGCATGCTGATGATAGTAAGTAACTCCAAAAATATCTGCTATAATTAAAATAATTAGAAGAACACCAGTTGATGCCTTAGCTCCAAATAATGAGGCCATAACAGGTACTACCAATAAGCCTATCCCACCGAGACCTGTTTTTGCCATTCCAATTCCAATGGCACAGAAAATAATCTGTAGCCATTGAAAGATTTCAAGGTTTAGTAATGTATGGAATTCAAAAATTTGATTAATACTTGAGTTTATTTGACTAATATAATTTTTCGAGTTTCCAATATATCTCCAGCTTGAATAGAACATAAGTAGATACCTGCTGAAACAGTGTTTCCATTTTCATTCTTTGAATTCCACTGCGTAGACCAAAAACCAGCTGGCTTAGATTCATTAATAATTTGCTTAATCATTCTACCTCTAAGATCATATATAGAGAGATTTACAAAACTTTCTTTTTCCAATGAATACTGAATATTAATTAAGGGGTTAAATGGGTTTGGATAAGCTTCCATGGAAAAAGATTCTGGAATATTAAGTTTTTCTTTTTCAGTGCTCAGACTATTACAGCTACCTATAATATAGGAATGTGAATTTTGAGAAGTATTTTGCTCTAAACCATTATATGAATAAGTATAGTAAAACTGAATTTGATCACCTTCATTTGCATTAATCTGAAAAGGAACATTTGGTGTTACATTATAACCAGGAGGAGTGCCACCCGATGAATAATAAAGAATACAAGTTGGGCTTCCAACATGTCCCGCACTCGGAATAAATGTAATAGTAGGGTTATTAGAATCATCAGAAAATTCATACGTATAGTGTCCATTTTCAGGTCCACCAAAACATGAAGGGGCTTCGATAATTTCAATTTCAATCGTTGATGAAACTGTTGTGAGACCTTCATTGTCTGTTGCATGGGCTGTAATGAAATGTGTTCCCAAAGTTGCTCCTTCCCATGAATATTGATAAGGAGAAGTTTCATCTTCATATAATTTTATATCTGAATCAAAAAATTCAACAAATGAAATTGAACCATCTAAATCATTTGCATTCGCACTTAATGAAATTATTGAACCACTGTAAAAAGATGAATTTGAAATAGGTGAATCAACAACGATAGTTGGAGCTAAGTTTGAAGTTGTGGAAACAAATACTAATACATCATCATTTGAACTGTAGACACCATCATTTACGTTTAACTTAATTTTATACACACCTTCTATTAAATCTGAAATTAAAGTAGTAACAGAATTCTGATCTGAAAAATTGATGACTGAAGGACCATATACCTGCTCCCAACTATATGTTAATTCTTCCGTATCATCATCAAATGTTAAAGATCCATTTAAAAGTGCGGTTTCATCAGGAAGCACAACAACAATATTTTCACCTGCATTTGCAACAGGTGGTGAATAGTCTAAAGGACTATCGTAAGTAAAGTCCATTTTCCCAATATTAAACTCACCGTTTAACATTACCAATCTAAGGATGTGCTTGCCTTGATTTATCGGAACATTATCAATATTTATTGAATACCAATTATACCAATCACCTGTTGAATTAACCGAAATGTCTGGAGTTACAGAGATACCATCAATTTCAATTTTAAATGGTCCCCCTCCATTTCCATTACCAGAAGCACACCGAATAGATAAATTATAAAAACCTGCTTCTTCAACATCTATACTATATTCAGTCCACTCTCCAGCTGCAATCCACCCTATTGTAGCTCCTTCCCCTGCAGAATATTCACAATCAACATATTCTTCCTGACGATATCCACCATAATTTGCTTGAGAGAGATCTAAATAAGAAACTCCTTGCCCAATACCACCTTCAAAATTATCGTATTTCCCAGCTTCAATCATTCCGGGGATAGTATTCGAATTTTCTTGAAAAGCAAACTGTTCTCCTACTTGAATATTAATAATATTAGATATTCCAAATTCGGTACCACTAAATAATTTTGCATACATGTCATGCATACCTGGAGAAAGATTTAAGGCTCTAAATTCATACGGAAAAGTATTGGACTCACCAATAATATTTATTCCATCATAATACTCCACCCTATTGATATTCTGATTATCTGAATAAATACTCAGGTTAATACTTCCATTAACATAAGCTTGGGTAAAATCAGATGAGATAACACCAGTTATGTCACTACCTCTATTGGTTGCAAGCTGTTTAGGGGGAACACTCAATTGAAAACCATCAGAAAATGTAACCAGTAAAATTTCATCAGAATAATTATGAGCTACATAAGTCATCTCACCATCTCGTTCAAATGAAGCAGAAATAGGATAGTTTGAGTAAATATCTGATCTTAATCGACCCAGTGCATTCATCCCATGAATCCAATAATATGTGTGTGCATCAGAAACTCCAAACTTAATTTCTCGTTGAGGGTTGGAATTATATAGACTGATCGCAGATTCAGGATCAATAAAGGACAAGTATTTCCAATAAACATCATGCCATAAGTTTGGATTTACTTCATTATTTAGAATTCCCGTATTTGAAATAATTTCATCCCAGAGTGTTTCGACGTAAGAAATATTATGTCCTAGGTATAATGAACCTCCATGAATAGGATACATCTCTATTCCATATGAAGCTGCAATATCATTAGTCCAAAAAGTGCCATTATCGTATGCATTTCCCCAAACGCGAGAGACTAAACTATATTGTTGAGAGGAAGAAAAGTTTCTATTGTAAATATCAAACCAATACTCCTCCGTAGAGACTTGCTCTGTTGTATATAGGTATATCCCTAAGTCTCTTATTTCAACATCTCCAGTAATAGTACCCCAATGAATCAAAGAAGAATTAAACTGCATACTTTCAGAGGAAGATTCTTGATCATTCCCCTGAGGAAAAGTAGCAAAACCATTCGCCCAAGAATGACCAGCATACGGACTGAAACTTCTTAAATATGGGTATTTTTCATCTTCTCTATTTGGCGATGCTGCATCTCTAATCAGCTCATTGACCATTTGTCCCCAATTCGAAGCCCAGCCTGGAAAGTATTGTTCTACAAAAGAAGCGGCATGAATAAAATAACCCCAATGAAAGTGATGATCATTAATATTAGAATCTTGACCATGCCCGGCTGGATAGCCAATTAATGTAGACCAGGTGTTGTTATAATAGAATAAAAAAGCAACTTCAGAAGTATTTGCAGTGAGCCAATTTTCTAAACGATTTTTAACTGTTAAAGCCATTAAATCACGAGCTTCTAAGTCTCCGGATTCGTGAGCAATCCTAGCGGTCTGAATCAACCTATTCATCACCTGTCCTTCATTATATGAATCTGTCCATGTAGCAAGTTGATCATTCTTAATTTGAGATATTTTATTTCCTAATTCAGATGGATTAAACCCATTACTATAATTTGCTAAATATGGCAATGTTGGCAGTATGCCTTTAAATATATTTTCTGTAGAAAAATAATTTCCTTTTAACATTTTCAGCTCACCTCTAACAGAGGAATAACTAACCTCCTGGGGCACTGGAGAATTACTTGTTAGATTACTCCATTGATGAGGTAATAAACCTTGTAAAATATCACTGAACTCTCCTTCCTTAACCTCAACATCAATTAAATATTCCGTTGTTAACGTAGATGTGTTTTCATCATAAAACCAATTAGCAGAAGTATTTTCTGGAAATACATAAGCATATTTCTTATAATCTAAATATACTTGATTTAGATTATCTTCAGACTGTGGTATCATTGCAATAGACCAATAATTCTCACCATTTAGATCTGATGTATATGTTGATCCACTTTGATTCCAATTACTCCCCTCTGGAGCAAAAATTATAAAATCTGCATTATTACGAGCATCCTGAACCAAAATTATTTCATCAATGATTGTTACTTGACCAAGGTTTATTTTTATTTCAGCGATATCATTATTTTGTTTAGTAAAATAGACAAAAGGCATACCCATCCCTGAAGTAGCTTTGAATGAATGATTATTATTACTCCACTCCATGGTGACTGTCCAATCTGAAAAATCGTAAACATTCGCTTTATCTGCATTTAACCCTTCAACTCCAACAATAATAGGTTCTTGGTCATCATAAACTCCCCATGGTATATAGCTTAAAACAAGACCTGCATCTATTGTTTTTAATGCCATTGGATAGTTAAATATATTGCTTGAATGATTGTTTTTAATAATTGATGACCACCAATCATTTGTGGGAGGAGGCTTTATTGCTGCGGGACCAATAACTTGTGGTACACCAGATGGATATCCGTTTCTTCCGGCTTCATCTGTCCCAGGAAATGTTGTTGTATAGCTCCCGCTTCCGATTTGAACTATCTGGCTAAAACCAATAGATGAAAAAAGTGAAAGACAGATAAAAAGAGATTTAATAACTTTCATAATAAATAGGCTTTTTAATAATTCAAAAATAAATGAATATAAAATCATAAAATATATAAATTAGATTAAACTATGTTCAGAATATTAAAAGTATACGACGAAACAGAAAGAAGGACAATCCATGAATAAGCTACGTTCTTTAGTGAAGGTTATTAAGGGTGTAAAAACACAGGATGGAGCGGGAGTAAACTTAACTCGCATTATAGCAGGCCCAGACCTCAATATGCTTGATCCCTTTTTATTGTTGGATGAATTTGGAAGCGATAACCCAAATGATTATATAGGTGGCTTCCCTCCTCACCCGCACAGAGGATTTGAAACTATTACTTATATGCTTAATGGAAAATTCAGGCATAAAGATACTGCAGGTAATGAAGGCTATCTTAGTGATGGATCCGTGCAATGGATGACCGCAGGAAAAGGGGTAATTCATAGTGAAATGCCTGAACAAACAGAAGGATTAGTTCGAGGATTTCAACTATGGCTAAATCTTCCAAAAAATAAAAAAATGATTGAGCCAGCATATAATGACATACCCGCTGAAAATATTCCAATTGTAAAAATTACTGGTGGAGATGTAAAAATAATTTCCGGTGATTTTTTAAATGTGAAAGGCCCTGGGAAACCTCATACTGGAATGTCTTATTTTGATATCAGATTAGATAAAAACGCAACTTTTTCTGTTCCAATAAAAGAAAATTGGAATTGCTTTTTATATGTTTATGAGGGAGAATTACTTTTTCACGAAAAAATAGAAAAAGGGAATTTAGTTGTAATGGATACTGTTGGCGATTTTAAATCTGTTGCTAATACAGAGAATACTCGTTTTATACTAGTTGCAGGCATCCCTTTAAATGAACCTGTTTCAAGAGGAGGTCCATTTGTAATGAATACCAAAGCTGAAATACTACAAGCATTTGAAGATTATCAAAACGGACGCTTAGGCTAGGTCTATTTTATAATGGTATGGGAAATAGCTTCTCCCATTTTAAGGATTGAATTCTCTTGAATATTAGAATTCCATTTAATTTTATTATGAGGAAAGCAAATAATAACAGTCGAACCTAATAAAAACCGACCTAATTCTTCTCCCTTATTTAGCTGCACAGAACCTTCACCTTCTTTTGGATATGTAAAGTGCTGAATTTTTCTATTTTTTCTAAAAGGAGTTATTTTCCATGTCACACGAATACCCGCTACAATCATAGCGCCAACAAGCACAACTGCCATTGGACCATTATCTGTATCAAAAAGACATGATAATCGTTCATTACGAGAAAATAAATTGTCAACACTATCTACTGTAACAGGATTAACCGAAAATAAATCGCCTGGGATATAGTCCATTGATTTTAATGTACCTGAAAATGGCATATGGACTCGGTGATAATCTTTTGGTGATAGGTAAATTGTAGCGAAAGAACCATCGACGAATTCATTAGAGATTTTTTCGTTACCACCAAGAAAATCTAATAGGGTAAAGGCCCTACCTTTCGCTTGAAAAATTTCCCCACTTTTAATAGAACCAAATTGACTTACCACACCATCAGCAGGAGAGATTATTACATTTCCCCCCTGAGAGATTGGCCTTGCATCTTGTTTTAAATCCCTTGTGAAAAAATCATTAAAGGATTCATATTCTAATGCATTTTCATTCAATGCTTCATTCATATTTATTTCGTAATTATTTAAAAAATATGATATAAGAGTATTTTTTAATTTTATATTCTTAGATGCAGCAAGTTTACCTGCTATGCGAGACAACAAGTGTTGAGGAACAATAAACTGAAAAATAATGAAAAAGAAATTCAATTTTAAGGTTGAATTATTTTGCCGAATTTTTAAGTTCAGAGTTCTTCATTGTAACGCGCACAAGATTATCTTCACTATCTCGATCAACGAATTTATGCATTGGATCAATGCCCGCTTTTATGGGCTTTTGCTTTACATTAATCTGAAAAGTGTTAAGCGAGTCCGTGATCAGTACTTTCTCTAGATAAATAGGAAACTCTTCCATTTCACCATTCACTAGTTTCTCACCCAATACACCTATCTCTAGCCAATCATTAAGTTCTCCATCCGATTGAATTCCGAGGCTATCAGAGTATACTTTCTTTGCCTCAACTTCAATATTAACTGTATATGTACTATCTAGGTTTTGAAATGCACTAGCGCTCTTCGCTTTATTTTCATAAAGTGTGATTTTTTCAAATGTATCCGTTATCAAGTACTGCAAATCATCTGGAGTTTCTTTTCGAATGCTATTAATAAACTCCCCAATATTTGGATATGGATCTGATTTATATCTAAATTTTTCTATAAAGTTGCCAAGTGCTCTATTGAATATATCTTTTCCTATAAAATCTGATAATGTATACATCGTTAAGCCAGCTTTATTATAGTGGATGTAACTCTGACCTTCTGCTTGTATTATAGAGGGTTCATATTTTTGTTCAAATGCTCGTCCTTCTAAGTATTTATCCAATTCATATTTAAGAAATTTTCGGAGTTGTTTTTCACCCTTTTCTTTCGCTAAAAGAGAAACAGCCGAATATTCAGATAGTCCTTCACTTAAAAAAGCAGCACCCTGTACATTACCACCTGACACCTGGTGCGGCCACCATTGATGCCCCATTTCATGAGCCGTGACCCAGAAAGGCATATCTAAATCTTCAGGGTCATTTGGATCTATATCCATGACAAACCCTATAGATTCAGAGAATGGAATTGTATTGGGAAAAGAAGCAGCATAACTAGCATATTTAGGTATTTCTAGAATACGGCATTGTCTATATGGATATGGTCCATATATTTCAGAATAATATTCAATAGATTTTTTCATTCCATCCATTAGCTTATCAATATTATAATTATGCGATTTGTGATAATAGACTTCTAGACTAACACCATTAAAATCTTCTTGCAAGACTTCATAACGAGCAGATATAAATGCAAACAGGTTATGGATCTTTTGATCCATCTTATAGTGAAAAAATCTTCTTTCACCTTCCGTCCACTCTTTTTGAAGATAACCTGGAGTCATTGCAATTTGGTCGGGGTCCGTACTGAGAATCATTTCAAAATCCACCCAGTCTGCATCGTCGCCCAATATTCCATGTTTATTTCCATTTATATCATCAAACTTTAACATAGGATCTTGCTCTTCTGTAAGTCCATATTTTTTCCGAGTTCGCTTATTGCTTAACTCTCTTCCAGGATTGTAACCAAAAGAAGGAAAAAGTTCATTGCTCCAGATCATTGTTCCATTTTCAATTACAGTTCTATCAACACCATTATTTGAAAACCCTTTACGATTGCGTGTCCCTGAAAACTCAATAGAGAATTCTTCGCCAGGTAATATTGGTGGATCAAATACAAACATTTTCCAACCATAGGTGTTATCGGTGAATACAGTATCGCACGGAACGGAAAAAGAAAATGTATTGAAAGAAGCATTCCTATTAAAGTTTGAGTGAAGTGTATCAATAGCCTCATCTGTTTTATTTTTCATTTTATAAGTACCTGAATATTCTAATCGAGATTCTTTTGGAAATAAATGGACCTCTCCATTTACTCCAATAATTTTAGGTTGGTCTATATTTTTGAACTTTTTATATTTTTTTTCATATTCAGCGGCTCGCTTCTCCCAATATTTTGGTGGATGGTATTCATTAATTATATTTGTGTTGTAAAAAATAAAACTTCCAATACCTAGAAAGAGTGCACTAAAGCCAATCATTGAATTTCTGATTAAACCATTCATTCGTTTTTTACCAACAATCCATCGTGATTTAAAAGCTCCCGTCAATCCCCGACTCCAAAACAAGTTACTAATGAAAACAAGTAGAACAGCAAAGGAGATCCAGTAAGCCTTATACCAAAAGAGTCGCCATATATAAGGTTCAAAACCATTCATATCCGAATAAGGAGCTCCAGAGCCAGACCCATAGTCATAGAGCGAGTGATCTAATCCTAATTGACCTGCAAACATGCCAAATAAAAAATAAAGGATCATAATAAAATGGCCTAAATATTTATGATTAACAATAACCTGAATGGAAAATGCAAGTACACACAAAAGAGCATAATTTGTCCAATCTAGTACAAACAATTGTTTCAGATAAAGATGAACTTCGTAATCATAAAACCCTCTCCATGTTTGGACTCCAAGTCCAATGATCATTAGTATGAATAACATGATACCTGGAATAAGTATTAACGCCATCAACTTAGAAACCAAAGGAACCCAATTTGGAATAGGTAATGAATCCATAATTTGGTCTGCTTTTAGTTCACGCTCTCTCCATATAATTTGACCAGCATAGAACGTAATTAAGATCAACATAAAAAGAGCGAATGAGCCACCGAGAACATTAATAACCATATCTGTTATAGGAAGAGTATTTACTCCATACATTTTTCCAATAGATTGTTGATTTAAGAGTAAAAAACCTGCAGCTGTACCAGCGATAGCTATAAAATAAGGATCACGGAAAGCACGCTTAATCTCAATTTTAACTTGTGTTTTAAACTGTAGCCACAAAGTCATCTTATTAAAAACTGGTGTAAAGCTAGTGTATTTTCTTTGTTTTGTAACAGTATTTGACTCTTCCTGCAGTCTCTTAGTCTCTTTTTTAACTTTTCCAGGATTTGGGTGTTTAAAATCAAATTTCCATAAACCAATTCCCATAAAGACTCCGCCAATACCAATCCACAGTAGTCTATTGAGTAAGAGCCATTTTGTTAATGGGATGAAATTTTCATTTTGTTCAACTTGCGTCCAATACCTTGTCGCATCACTTATAGCCTCTCCACCAAATGGATCAATCAAAGTTGCGATCCAACGTGTTTCCATGTCACTAGCAAAAGTACCAGTACTTAAATATCCAAATAATAGGACGACAGAAGCCATGTATGTAGGTAACATTCTACGCGTAAGTACAGCAATTGTAAACAGAAGTGAACCAACCATAAAAATATTTGGAATAACCATAACGATAAAAGGATGTAAATAAGCATAAAGGTTAAAAGGTCCAAAAGCATCACTATCAAGATATGGCATCAGAAAACCAAGCAGAAGTCCAAGTGAAAAACCGCATTGTATGATTATACATAGAATAAAAGAACTCGAAAATCGACCGAGGAAATAGTCAGATGGTTTAATTGGTTTTGTGAAAAATAAGGAGTGAGTATTAAACTCAAAATCTCGATAACCAGAATTACCAAAAATAGCAGCGCAAATGAGAACTCCAATAAGACTAATTATAGTCTGTAGTTCTGCAATTACGAGGGGAGCATTAAGATGATTATTTGCATTACCAATGATGATTCTGGCACCTGTAAAAGCTCCACCTAAAATATTAACAATCAAGAATGCCAAACTAAAAAAAACTAAAAAATAAACAATAAAAGAAGTTTTCTTAAGTCCTAGTTTTAGCTCAAAGTTTAAAATATGCCTCCACATTTTATTCAGCACCACTAAGGTCTAAGCCATGAATCGTTGAAAAGTATAGATCCTCAATTTCAGCATCGGTCTTTTCAAAACTATTTTCTAATGGTGTATGACTAAAAACTCGAACCTGAACTTTCCCCATATGTAATCGAGAAGAGATAACCTGATTTTGTTCTTCTATTTTAATGACCTCATTTTTATCCACTAGACCTTTCCAGACTTTTCCATTTAATGATTTTATTAGTTCGATTGGTTCACCCACCATCTTGACTTCTCCATCTAATATAATAGCCATATCATTACATAGATCTCTGACATCATCCACAATATGCGTAGAAAGAATAACAATGACATTCTCACCAATCTCACTAAGAAGGTTATGGAACCTATTTCTTTCCATTGGATCTAAACCCGCTGTTGGCTCATCTACAATAATCAGTTTAGGGTCTCCAATCAAAGCCTGGGCAATACCAAACCTCTGTTTCATTCCACCACTGTATGTTCCTAGATTTCTATCTTTTGCATCCCAGAGATTGGTCTGGTGTAGTAAGGACTCCACAATCTCTTTACGAATTTTTGAATCTACCATACCTTTCATAACAGCCATATGGTCTAAAAGATCATAACAGGATATTTTAGGATACACCCCAAATTCTTGAGGTAAATACCCCAGAATTTCCCTCAACTTTTGTTTATCTTGAGCGGCATTTATATCACCTATCATTATGGAACCATTATCGGCATCTTGAAGAGCTGCAATAGTTCTCATCAATGTTGATTTACCAGCACCATTTGGACCTAAAAGGCCAAACATACCATTATTAATTTCAAGACTAACATTTTTTAATGCTTGAACTCCATTGGAGTATGTCTTTGAAATATTTTTTATCGATAGGTTCATTTATCTTTCCTCATTTATAAATATTTATTTTAAGATCTATTTAATAGAAACCTTAAAAGTATCTTTTCTCTGATAATTACTAGATAAGACCCATATAGTAACGGGCTCTCCTCCTTACCTAGGTATGCTTTGACGAATGGTAAAAGTTCTTCTCTCTGAAGATCTAATAAGTCACTCGCTTTTTGCTGGTTCGAAGCTGTTAGCTTCGTAAAACCAACTATGTCGGTAAATACA
>Ga0114994_10000586_pt1 | contig 24905 bp, 18 predicted proteins | sample ArcticOcean_MG_C_9_FD_87043 | JGI IMG/M metagenome (GOLD analysis project Ga0114994, IMG submission 87043) | Marine microbial communities from western Arctic Ocean - ArcticOcean_MG_CB2_152 | ecosystem: Environmental > Aquatic > Marine > Oceanic | place: Arctic Ocean: Canada Basin | collected...
AAATCTGCACCTAAAAAACACCTCCCGTATGGCTGCTCAAAGAATGAAATTATCGCACTTTAAATTCGACCTTCCGGCGGATCAAATTGCGCAATATCCTTTAGATAATCGTGAAGATAGCCGCATGATGGTTGTCGATAGAAAGACTGGGAAATTCGAGCACAAGATGTTCAAGGATATCCTCGACATGTTTGAAGAGGGCGATGTGTTCGTTGCTAACGACACTAAAGTGTTTCCAGCTAGACTGTATGGTAATAAAGAAAAGACGGGAGCAGTTATCGAGGTGTTTCTTCTAAGAGAGTTAAATGGAGAAAACATGCTTTGGGATGTTTTAGTAGATCCAGCAAGAAAAATACGAATCGGTAATAAACTTTACTTTGGTGAAAATGACGAATTAGTAGCTGAGGTTATTGATAACACCACGTCTAGAGGGCGCACATTAAGATTCCTCTTCGAAGGATCGAAGGAAGAGTTCATGAGTAAAATCCGTGAGCTTGGCGAAACTCCATTACCGCGTTATTTAGATAGAGGAACTGAGGATATCGATGCAGAAAGATTCCAAACCATTTACGCTAAAAACGAAGGCGCAGTAGGAGCACCAGCTGCTGGACTACACTTCTCTAAACAGATGTTAAAGCGTCTCGAGATTAAAGGAATTGACATGTCATTCCTTTCTCTACATATAGGCTTAGGTACTTTCCGCGAAGTTCAAGTTGAGGATGTTACTAAGCATAAGGTGGATAGCGAGCAGCTAATTATCCCACAATCTTGCGTTGAGAGGGTTAACAGAGCTAAAGCTGAAAAGCGACGCATCTGTGCTATCGGAACTACTGCTATGCGAGCGATGGAGACATCAGTAAGCACCACAGATACTTTGAAGCCGTTTAGCGGTTGGACGAATAAATTCATCTTCCCTAAATACGATTTCCGTTTAGCTGACAGCTTGCTCACGAACTTCCACACACCGCAATCAACTCTATTAATGCTGCAATCTGCATTTGCTGGACATGATTTAATCATGGAGGCATATAACGAGGCTATTAAAGAGAAGTATCGCTTCTACGTATACGGAGACGCGCTTCTGATTATTTAATTTGAGTATTATGAGAAATTTCCTCTTCACTGTTTTCGGTTGTTTTCTTTTGAGTTTTTCTGGCTACGCCCAAAGCCTTAAAACTATTGAAATTGGAGATCGCGCCCCCTTCCCTACATATGAGATGATGAATGTCGATGGAAGCTCTGTTTCTATAGATAACATTAAAGGCGAGAATGGAGCTCTTGTGGTTTTCACTTGTAACACGTGTCCATTCGTGGTAGGTAGAGGAGAAACTGAAGGATGGGAAGGGCGTTATAACGCTTTAATCGAATTTGCTGCAGCTAACGGAATAGGTACCCTTTTAGTGAACTCTAACCACGCAAAGCGCGATGGTGATGATAGTTACACTATGATGAAAAATCGTGCGCGTGATATGGAATACCTCGCTCCGTATGTAGTCGACGAAGGGAGTAAACTAGCGAATGGATTCGGTGCTCGTACTACCCCACACATCTTCTTATTTAACTCGGATTTAACGCTAGTTTATAAGGGAGCAATTGATGACAGCGTCGATAGCGCTGATAAAGTTGAAGAGCATTTCTTGCATGTCGCTATTGAGCGAACTGCAGAGGGAAAACGAGTTAAGACCTCTGAAACAAATCCCGTGGGATGTTCGATTAAGAGAGTTAATAAATAACCCTTTTATAGCGGTATGTTACCGTGCTTTTTTCTAGGAATATTCTTCACCTTATTCTTCAGCATATCAAAAGCGATGATGAGCTTTTGACGAGTTACACTCGGATTTATTATCTCATCTACATAGCCTCTTGCTGCAGCATTATAAGGGTTAGCAAATAGGTCTGCATATTCTGCTTCCTTTTCCGCAAGTTTAGCTCCTGGATTATCCGATCCGGAAATTTCTTTCCTGAAAATAATCTCTGCTGCGCCTTTCGCTCCCATCACAGCGATTTCAGCTGTAGGCCAACTATAAACCATGTCAGCACCAATATTCCTGCTATTCATCACATCATAAGCTCCACCGTATGCCTTTCTAGTGATAACTGTAATTCTAGACACCGTTGCTTCTGAAAATGCATACAGAAGCTTTGCTCCATTAGTGATAATACCGTTCCACTCTTGGTCAGTGCCTGGAAGGAATCCTGGGACATCTTCAAGTACTAAAAGAGGCACATTGAAGGCATCACATGTTCTTACAAATCTTGCTGCTTTAACAGAGGCTTGTATATCTAGAACACCGGCTAAGAATGCAGGCTGATTAGCTACAATTCCTATTGAACGTCCGGCTAATCGTGCAAAGCCTACAACGATGTTTTCTGCGTAATCCTTTTGGACTTCAAAGAAAGTATCACTATCAGCTATCTCACTTATTGCGTCGCGAATATCGTACGGATGCTGGGCATTTTCAGGTATTAAATCTTCTAGCTTAGGTCGTAGTTCATCTGTCGTTTTGTAGACCAAAACAGTGGGGTCCTCTTCGCAATTTTGGGGGAGGAAACTTAGCATTTTCTTCGCTTGATCAATTGCAGCAGCTTCGTGAGGAGCGGTGAAATGGGTCACTCCGGATTTAGTGGCGTGGGTGTTAGCGCCTCCAAGTTCCTCGCTAGTTACTTCTTCATGAGTAACCGTTTTAACAACGCTAGGCCCAGTGACGAACATATACGACGAACCCTCGACCATAAAGGTGAAGTCCGTTAATGCCGGGGAGTAAACTGCACCTCCGGCACACGGCCCTAGAATTAATGAGAGTTGTGGCACTACTCCACTTGCCTGAACGTTCCTGTAAAAAATATCCGCGTACCCACCTAGACTTACAACTCCCTCTTGAATCCTGGCACCTCCACTATCGTTAAGGCCTATGACAGGAGCTCCATTTTCTAGAGCAAGATCCATGATTTTACATATCTTCTCTGCATGGGCTTCAGCCAATGACCCTCCTAAAACAGTAAAGTCTTGACTGAAGACATAAACTAAGCGGCCATTTACTTTTCCATATCCAGTAACGACACCATCACCTAGAAATTTCTGCTTATCGAGCCCGAAATTAGTCGACCTATGTGTCACAAGCATTCCTAATTCCTCGAAAGTACCAGGGTCAATGAGTAAACTAATACGCTCACGTGCAGTAAGTTTTCCTTTAGAATGTTGGGCTTCAATACGTTTTTCGCCACCACCCTTGAGGGCCTCTTCACGCATATTCTCTAAGCGTTCCGTTAATGTGCTCGATGAGTTTTGCATAATGCTAATCTACGGCACATGTGTTACCCTTAAAGGCCACTAAGTGTCTAACTTTGCACCATGTATCGATCACACACTTGCGGCGAACTTCGCCTCGATAACTCTGGGACATCTGTTACACTATCTGGTTGGGTACAGAAGGCTCGTGACCTAGGGGGTATGACCTTCGTAGATCTACGAGATCGCTATGGAATAACCCAGTTAGTCTTTAATGTGGATACTAATGCGGAGTTGTGTGATCAGGCTAGAAAACTCGGAAGAGAGTTTGTGGTTAAGGTAACTGGTGAAGTGATAGAGAGGGTTAGTAAAAACGCAAAGAACCCGACTGGAGACATCGAGATAGATGTTAAGACTCTAGAGATTTTGAATGTGAGTAAAACACCTCCTTTCACTATCGAGGACAACACAGATGGAGGGGACGATTTGAGGATGCAATTCCGTTATTTAGATCTACGTCGTAAGCCGGTGCAGAAGAACATCATGCTTCGACACCGTGTAGGTATGGAGACTCGGAAGTATTTAGATTCTATCGGGTTTATTGATGTTGAGACGCCGTATTTAATTAAAAGCACACCTGAAGGTGCTCGTGATTTCGTGGTGCCTAGCCGTATGAATCCCGGACAATTTTATGCTCTACCACAAAGCCCTCAGACTTTTAAGCAGCTGTTGATGGTGAGTGGGTTTGATAGATATTACCAAATAGTAAAGTGTTTCCGAGACGAGGATTTACGTGCTGACAGACAGCCTGAGTTTACACAGATAGACTGTGAAATGGCTTTTGTAGAGCAAGAGGATATTCTGAATACGTTCGAGGGTATGGTGCGTCACCTATTCAAAGTGGTACTCGATGTAGATATCGAAGACTTCCCGAGAATGGATTACGATGAGGCTATGAGGTTGTATGGTTCAGATAAACCCGATGTTAGATTCTCTATGGAATTTGTGGACATGTGTGATGTTGCACAAGGCAAAGGTTTCGGAGTTTTTGACAGTGCTGAAACTGTTCTGGGCATAGTCGTACCAGGTGGAGCGGAGTACACCCGTAAACAATTAGACAAACTTACAGACTGGGTGAAGCGCCCTCAGATAGGGGCGAAAGGCCTTATCTACTGTAAGATGAATGAAGACGGAACGACGAAGAGTAGCGTAGATAAATTCTTTGACGAGGGAGCTAGAGCTGAGTGGGCTGAAAAAACTGGTGCTGAAAAAGGCGATTTAATTCTAGTTCTGTCTGGTGATTTAGATAAGACTCGGAAACAGCTGGGTGAGTTAAGACTGCATATGGGGTCTGAGCTGGGACTTAGAGATTCTAAAGTATTCAAGCCTTTATGGGTAATGGACTTCCCGCTGTTAGAATGGGATGAGGGTACTGAGCGCTACCACGCAATGCATCATCCATTTACTTCTCCGAAGCCGGACCAACTAGATTTAATCGATACAGATCCAGGCAAAGTGAAGGCTAATGCCTACGATATGGTAATTAACGGAGTGGAGATAGGTGGTGGATCTATTAGGATTCACGATCGTGAACTACAGGCTAGGATGTTCGATTTACTTGGATTTTCTCCTGAAGAAGCTCAAGCCCAATTCGGTTTCCTTATGGACGCATTCCAATATGGAGCCCCACCTCATGGAGGACTAGCTCTAGGCTTTGATCGTCTTTGCTCTATGTTCGGAGGATCTGATTCCATCCGAGATTTTATTGCTTTCCCTAAAAATAACTCTGGTCGCGACGTAATGATTGATGCTCCATCACCCATACATGACGAGCAGTATGATGAACTTTACTTAAAAACTACACATGTACCCTCCTGAACTCGTAGCCCCAATGAAGGCAGAACTAGCTGACGCTGGTTTCAAAGAATTATTAACTGTTGATGATGTTAGTGCAACATTAGAAATGCCTGGCACTACGCTTGTTGCAATAAACAGTGTGTGCGGATGCTCTGCTGGATCTATGCGTCCAGGTGTTGTCGCTTCTTTAGACAATGCTAAGACTCCAGACCAAATAACCACAGCTTTTGCAGGTGTCGACGGTGATGCCGTGGCTCATATCCGCAAATTCATGCTTCCTTACCCTCCGTCTTCACCTAGTATAGCGCTATTTAAGGACGGTAAAATTGCAATGATGGTAGAACGCCACCATATCGAAGGAAACACTGCTGATGCAATTGCTACTCACCTTAAAGCTGCATTTGACGAATTCTGCTGATATTTGAATAATTTGTAAAATGGCACGCATTCTAACTGGCATACAGAGTACCGGAACTCCACACTTGGGGAACATCTTAGGTGCCATAAAGCCTGCCATAGAATTAGCAAATGACCCAGCAAATGATTCGTTTTTATTTATTGCCGACCTTCATTCTTTAACTCAAATCAAAGACGGGGAGACATTGCGCGAAAATACTTATGCCGTTGCTGCAGCGTGGATGGCCTTCGGGTTAGACACCTCAAAAACAGTCTTCTACAGACAGAGTGACGTTCCTGAGGTAACGGAACTGGCTTGGTATTTACAGTGCTTCTTTCCTTATTCTCGTTTGGCTTTAGCTCACAGTTTCAAAGACAAAGCAGATAGATTAGAGGATGTAAACTCAGGCCTATTCAGCTACCCTATGCTCATGGCAGCTGACATTTTATTGTATGACGCCGAGAAAGTTCCCGTTGGGAAAGACCAAATGCAACACCTCGAGATGACCCGAGACGTAGCAAATCGGTTCAATAGTAAACTAGGCGAGACATTAGTGGTACCAGAGGTCCTTGTGCAGGAAGACACCCAGTATGTGCCTGGAACTGATGGTGGAAAGATGTCTAAGTCTCAGAATAACACTATAGATGTTCTTGCTGATCCTTCTTCTATTAAGAAGGTCATAAACAAGCAAATCGTTACTGACGCTACTCCGTTAGAGGACCCAAAGGACCCAGAGTCTGCCGTTGTATTTCAGCTTTATAAATTAGTGGCTTCAGAAGAAAAAGTAGAGGAGATGGCTTGCTCTCTCAAAGCTGGAGGGTATGGCTGGGGGCACGCGAAAAAAGCGTTATTAGAAACTTTGACCGATGAGTTCGAAGTAGAAAGAGAGAGGTTCAAGTACCTCATGGCTAATAGAGGTGAGATTGATGCGGCATTAGAAGATGGCGCACGGAAGGCGAGACTTGTAGCGGCTGATGTTATGAAGCGAGTGCGTCCTAAGCTAGGATACTAGTATTACTAAAATTAGTCTAAAGATTCCGCTCCGTATTTCGTTTGGAACTTACGGTACAGTTCTCGTTGCCTATTATCAATGTCGATGGATCTACCCTGGATAAATGCATGAGAAAGATGGTTCGTTCTAATATCAAGAGCATCGCCGGTGGAGATAAAGATGGTTGCATCCTTCCCTTGTTCGATAGAGCCACATGTTTTATCTATCCCTAAAATTCTAGCTACATTTCTGGTGAGGGCCATTACGGCTTGTTCTTCAGTGAGACCATATTTCCTAGCTGTACCTGCGTAAAATGGAAGGTTTCTAGAATTCATTTCTGTCATGCGAGAATCCACCTGCAAGCCGAAGAGAACTCCTTCGTCTGCTAGAAGTTTAGGTAAGCGATAAGGCAAATCGATATCTTCATCGGTAAATCTAGGTAGCCTATGCAGGCTAGTTAGAAGCACGCTAACATTATTATCGCGTAATACATCGGCTACGAGGTGGGCGTCATATCCTCCCACAATTACAAGTCTTTCTATGCCTAATTCTCTTTTGAAATGAACGGCCTCTATGATGGCTCTCTGATCAGTCGCATGAACGTACAGTGCTAAAGAACCGTCAAACAGACCCCTCATTCCTTCATGTCTCACATCGACAATGTTATTTGAGCCGTTAGGGTAAGCTGTTGCATATGCTTTCGCATCGCTGAAATAGGACTTTATTTCGTGAAGGGATTGATCGTAGGTTTTACTTTTAATGATGTCAATCTTTCCGTCTGTTCTGTGTCGATGATGAGTCGATGGCCAGTTAAGATGTATTCCATCTACCATTAATATCTGAGCATCCTCCCAGTTCCAACCATCGAAATGAACCACACCACTCGAACCGCTAATCACACCTCCGCGTGGGGTGATTTGGCCCATAAGAACACCGTTAGATCGAACGGTAGGGGTTATTTCAGAATCTGTATTAAAGGCTATTATTGATCTCACATTAGGTCGGAATGTGCCGACTTCATACTGATCCCTTGTAGCTCTAACTGCGTCTATCTCTTGAAGTCCGAGGGTAGTGTTTGCTATAATAAAGCCCGGGTAAATGTGTGAGCCCGTAGCGTCGATAATATCGTCGTATTTGCTTTTATCTACTTGAAAAGATCGGCCCACATAATCTATCACACCATTGCGAAATCCTATCGCGGATTCTTGTATCACGTCTCCAGTACCTAGGTGAGCTGAGCCACCTATTATTAGAACAGATCTGGATTGTTCGGGGGCTGGGGTTTGTTGAGCTGCCGTGGAAAGGTTTATGGATATTAGAACAGCACAAAGTAGGGCGAGTCTATAAACAGAAAGAACTGAGTTTTGAATGTAATTCATGTTATCGGTTTTCTTCAGTTAATGTGTCGCAGTGATAGTGGGAGCGTATAGATTCAGATGGCTTTCTGAGTTCTCCCCCTTTTCCACTTGCTTTACTTGACTTTGCATCTGTGATCATAAGTTCAGTAATCCTAGCGCGTTCTGACTTTATCTCTTCTCTTAATTTTGCATCCTTCTCTAAGCTGAATAAACAAACTCCTTCAACATATGTATAAACAACTCGTGCGCTCATGCTTAGTGGGTTGTCATCCCAAATCACAACGTCAGCATCCTTCCCAACTTTTAAAGAGCCTGTCTTATGGTCTATTCTTAGAAGTTTAGCGGGATTTAAAGTCACAAATTTCAATGCCTCTTCCTCTGGCACTCCTCCATACTTTACTCCTTTTGCTGCTTCCTGATTAAGTCGCCTTCCCATCTCAGCATCGTCACTGTTGATGGCTGTAGTAATTCCCTGGTAGTATAGTACTGCCGCGTTATAAGGAATGGCATCTTTAACCTCGTACTTATATGCCCACCAATCACTGAACGTTGAAGCTCCCACGCCGTGGGCTTTCATCTTATCCGCCACTTTGTATCCCTCGAGAATATGAGTGAATGTGTTCATCCTGAAACCCATAGAATCTGCAACGTGCATAAGCATATTAATTTCGTCTTGTCTGTAACTATGACATGTCACAAACCTTTCCTCGTTTAATATCTGCAATAGAACTTCTAGTTCTAAATCCCGTCTGGGAGCGACAGGGACGTTTCCTGATTTAAGGTCCTTCCTGCTGGTGTTTCTGAGGACGTGGCGATACCTGATTACTGCCTCACCATACTCACGAGCTCTAATAAAGTGGTCGTAAAAGACCTGCTCAACTCCCATTCTTGATTGAGGGAATCGGACTGTTTGGTAGTCACCCCAGTTGCTTTGTTTTACGTTTTCGCCTAACGCGAATTTGATAAAGGGAGTAGCGTGTTCGTAAAGTAGCTCTGTGGGTAAAGAGCCCCAACGAAACTTCACTATCGCACTCTGACCTCCTATGGGGTTAGCTGAGCCGTGAAGCAATTGAGCACATGTCACACCTCCAGCTAACTGTCTGTACATATTTACATCTTCGCTGTTTAACGAGTGTCCTATCCAAACCTCAGCACTACTAGCTTGGGTTCCCTCATTAACTCCCCTTTCAATAATGATGTGAGAGTGTTCGTCAATAATTCCAGGTGTGACGTGTAGCCCTCTGCCGTTAATTCGTTCAACTTCTACTCCTGTTCCCAGCAGTTCTTCAACATTTAATCGATATCCGACTGCTATAATTTTGCCTCCATCAAGTAGTATATCTGCTCCCTCTAATATTCCTTCTTTTTCGCAAGTCCAAACCGTCGCTCCCTCAATTAATACTGCAGAAGAAGTCGCTATGTTTACGGATCCGTAGGCAGTGAAGGGATAAATTATTTCTCCTAGTTTAGGAGTGTCTATGGAGTCTGACGCATTCGCTTCCCCTTTATCACTTGTATCAACTTTATCTGTTTTAATTGCGCTCCACTCCAACCAATCTCCGTCATGTTTTATAGCTGTGCCTTCCCAAATTCTGCTATCCATCCAAACATTTCCCGTGAGTCTCACTGAACCTTCTTCTCTAGTGAATTTCATCACCAGATTTCTGCCGTCGAGAGAAATAGTCACCTTTTTTTCTGTGGTGTCGTTCACCTGCTCTGTGGCATTCCATTTTCCTTCTTCTCCTTTAACAGATAGAACGAACGAACTAGAACCCAACGTAAAATTATATTCTCCTGTTATATCTACCGCATTTCTATCGCTGATAATCGTGGGTTCGCCACTAACCCAGTGTTCGACAATTTTAGAGCTCTCATCGAACATAGGACCGTCCATAACTATGATGTTAGCCATCAGACCATCTCTCAATGAGCCCACTAAATTTGAGGCGTTAATTTGAGAAGCTGGGGTGGAGGTAAGAGCCGCTAACGCAACCTCTTCTGGAAGTCCCATCTTAACTGCAGTTCTCACCGCTGGTAATAACATCGACGGCGACTTAAGTCCATATGCGGTAAAACAAATTTCGACCCCAGCAGTGTGTAAGATTGAAGCATTACTCGGGGCTAATTCCCAATGCTTGAGTTCTTTTAATGAAACGAGCCTCGCGAGGTAGGGATCGCTTAAATCAAATGCCGCTGGATAATTAACAGGTACTATAACTGTCATCCCCGACTGCGCAATAGCATCCGCCCTTTGATATCCATCACCTCCACCAAGTACTATATACTCCTCATTGAATTCATCTGCTACAACTTCAGCCCTCAGAATATCCTTCCAGCTTCCCGCACTGAAAATTTGAGGTAGGAATCGTAAGTCATTAAATGCCTCTAAACTGAGGTTCGATCCGCCTGCGGAACCGTTATTCGATGCCTCTGAATACCAAATCGCATCTAAGTAGGTTTGTCTAAGAAGAGCCGTTGATCCCATTAAGGAACTTGGGTAACTCTGTCTTGACGAGCCCTTTCTAAAGCTGAAGTGTGATGAAGCTACAGGTCTAAGGACCGCATCGCGCGGGTCAGAAACTGGCATCAATAAAACTCCTGAGCCTCTCACTATGCCGTCATGTACATGTGAAAGCATAGCTCCGAATCCAGCTACTCTAAGTTCCTTAGCTTCTTTCTCGTTTTCAATAAAAATTTCAGCGGCATCCACTTCAGGCATTACGGCTTGGTTCCATCCGTATGCCCCCTTAGTGTTCGATTCGTACTGTGGGGTTCGGGACCACTCTGAAGGTTTTACGGTGGGAAGTCCGTAAGAGCTAAATAAGTCCACGAAAGATGGATATAGGTGGTAGCCACTCAGATCTAAGTAAGTAACTGGGCCAGACACAGAAACATCTGAGGTCTTTCCTACTGATAATATTTGGCCTCTAAAAATCACAACCGCTCCATCCTCAATGACGGTGTTTTCATCAACATGTACTGTAGCGTGCTGTAGCACTGTAACAACTACATGCTTATCTACCGTTCCGTTGACAGGGAAGGTGGAGGAGGAAGGTGTGGTTTGGGATATAGCATTTAAAAAAATCGCATTGGATAAAACCAAAGTCGCTATAATCCGGAAAGAACTAATTATTCTCATGTGATTTCAAAATGGAACCACAAGTTAAGGACTGAGAAACATATCTGAGTATCTTTGCATTACTATGTCAACAAAGAAAATACCTACCTCAGTTTACGCTGAAATGACGCCTAATCCCACCACGATGAAATTTGTGGCAGACAGGGAGCTTGTAACCGGTGGACATCAACTAGATTTTGTAACTACAGAAGAAGCTGAATTATGTTCGCCCTTGGCTGTGGAGTTGTTTCACTTTCCATTCGTGACTGGCGTGTTTATCAGCGGATCTATTGTTTCAGTAAAAAAGGACGATAGCCTTGGATGGGAGATGATAGTCTCACAATTGAGGGAGTATATCCGAGAGTGGTTAATGGATAATGAGTTTGCTGTAGAGGAAGGGAAAGTGGAGGGAGCCATTAAAGTGATGGGTGATTTGACTCCCATGCCAGCTAACCCTGACAGTGAAGTGTCGGATAATTTTATTCATGAGTCCGATATTGAACCGTCTGAACACGATGACGAAATCGTAAGACTTCTTGATGAATTTGTGAAGCCTGCTGTAGAACAAGATGGTGGCGCTATTGACTTTGTGGCCTTTAAAGGGGGAACTGTTTACGTGAATCTTCGAGGCGCTTGTTCTGGATGTCCATCATCTACACAGACTCTAAAGGGGGGGATAGAACAACTTCTCAGCTCTAAAATAGAGGCTGTTAAAGATGTCGTCGCTGTAGGAATTTAGTGGACTACAGTAAGGCGCTGAGTCGTTCTAACTCCATCAGAACGTATTACCTCTATCATATACACTCCTGAGGATAATCCTTGTAGATCTATATCCGTACTCTCAGAATTAGTTCTCCGTGTGCTGATAAGCTCTCCCGATGGGCTTAAGAGTCTAATCTCTGAATCTAAATCTCCATTCAGCTGAACTGTTGTGAAATCTTTGGCGGGGTTAGGATGAATACTGAACCCTAAAGCTTGCAGCTCAGGGTCATTTATACCTATTACGCCGGGATCCACTTGTAATTGTAGCTCGGAAAAACCATAACAGTTTCCACCGTGATTTGTAACGACAGAGATTAAAAGATAACGAGCCACTATTCCATCAAAGTCGGGACCTGTCTCTCCATAATACGAGTCCGAACCCGGAGCTTCTTCTAAATTGAAATCTCCCCACCACATCCAATCGGTTCCATTTACCGACAGGTCAATAGTAGCCGTTGCGATGCCATTATCTGTAGACCCTATGAAATTATAATTCCAAAAATGCGATTCATTTAAGAAGTAGTAATCCCCGAAATCGTATAAAATCCAATGCTCTTGTGTTCTCTCCGTATTAGGGTTTTCTGTCCCCTGACATGATAACCAAGCATCGTCCTCTAGGGCTGAATGAGCGCCTTCACATTGGGCGAACAATGAAGGATCTGAAGTCGAAAAAGCCACAAACGCAATAAGAAAAATTGAAAATTTATTCATGACTTTATATATTAAGGAACCCTATTGGATTGCCAGATCCAGGTGAATAAAAATTCTCGAGATTAGGAAATAAATCCACCAGCTGTGACGAATCTACCCCAAACCACAGTGCAAGTTCAGCAAAATACTGGTCTGTACACAGCTCCGGCAGAATAACTCCGTTGCCCAGTTCCAACTCTGTATCGAGGGCTAGCGATGGGTACTGGCCATAAATCTGACCTCCGTTAACTGCTCCTCCAAAGACCATCGCGTTTCCGCCCCAAGCGTGGTCTGTACCATAGCCATTAGGAGTAAGTGTTCTTGCAAAGTCCGATATAGTAAAAGTCGTTACATTATCTGCAACTCCTAACTCGTCCATCGCTTCATAGAACGAGCCAAGTGCTGCGCTGAGCATAGACAATCTATCAGCCTGACTATTTAACAATTCTCCATGGTTATCAAATCCACCGAGTTTAACGTAGTACGTCTGACGGGACATACCTAAACCACCAGCAACAGCTATACTTTTTGCTACCATTCTAAGATTTTTTGAAATCCCTGTGTTAGCGAACTCAGTTGAAAGGGGAGTAAGGTCGTCAAGTGCTGAGGTGAAAACGTCGTGCTGGTTTTGTGAAGCCTTTACTTTATTTGCGTAAGTCTGTTTGAGAACGTCTGTATAGGTTTGGTCCAAAACATTCTGAATCCCACCTCCTACAATAATCTCGAACGGATCGTTTCCGGCGAGAATATCAATCCCCACACTTCCGTTATTAGTTAATGTGAATTCATCGACTGTGTTACCTGCTTGCCAAAGGTTAGTGCCGGCAAGGGATAGATTCATGGATATGTCCTGATTACTGTTTCCAGCAGCTAGAATATCTGCAACTTTACCTCCCCAGCCCTTTGCGTGGCGAGTCTGAGGGAGAGATGTTTGCCAATGACGAGCCTGGTCCGCGTGAGATTGCAAACCTAGTGGCAGTGGAGCAGTTCCCGCCATAATTTGAGCCTTCGTGACGGGCTCTATCAGAGTTCCAATGTTAGCTAAAACCGCTGCGCGGCCACTGTTAAACATGTTCGCTACCTCAGGCATAGCTGGGTTTAATCCGTAATTCATACCCTGAGCATCTGTATAGTTCAAAGGTAGTAAATCACCCAATGGAAGAGCTAAGTTAGATCTGGTCGTAGAGTAATCATTGTATGGCTCCGTAGATGTCGGAACTACCATATTGAAAGAATCGTTACCGCCAGCGAGTAGAATACAAACTAGTGCTTTGTAATCCTCAGGTGGAGAACCTCCCAGGGCCATGGGCTTTGGAGAGGCAAGAGAATTCATCATACCCAGAGTGGTGAACGATGAAAGGAATGTGGTTGAACCTAAAGCTGCACAACTAGTGGCACCCAAGAATTTCCTTCTTGTCATGCCCTTCCTGTCAGTCGGTTTTTTATCGTGATGGTGGTGTGACATGGGCGTTATTTTTGGATGATATAATCCGGTGAAATGAGAATGTAAAATAGTGCAATTTTAACCTTGTCTGAAGGTTCTAATTCATCGAAATCGATCACCGATAATATTGTTGTTTTAGTTTCCGCGGACAAAGTTCCACCTGCTAGAAGTAAATCAAGTCTTTCAATTAATAAAGCTGGTTCTTGTGCCGCTGCTAATATTTCATCCCCAAAATCTAAATTGACATGATCTGGCTCATAATCGATACCCATATCCCACCAAGGATATCCAATGTCATCTGGGCTTGCTAGTGTGATCGATTCCATATAATACTCTCCGAATAACATGTCGGTAATCATATTAATGTATTCAACAGCAATAGCTGAATTCAACAACTCAAACTCAGGTGCCACAAGTTCCTCATCTGAAACTGGTCCAGATGGTGCGTATGAAGGAAGAAAGAAATTAAAAACTGAAGGAGATGACATTGGGTGCTGACCCATTTCGGTAGGGATCCATCCTACGCTCCACATTTTTCCAGTTTCGTTAGACGCATCGAAAGCCTTCAAAAGTTGATTATAGCGAATCATAGGCTCTCTCATCTTTCCACTTGATGGATGACCTAACCACTCACAATCCCTTGCCTCTTCATCTAGCAATATCGCTTTAACAACAGATCCTAAATCTCCTCTTACACCATTTTCATTACTATTAAAAACATCTGCTATCCTCCCAATATACTCCGGTGAAGGATTCGATTTCACTAAACGCATTATCAAGTGCTTTGAAATGAATGGCGCTGTGTTAGAGTGATAAAAAAGATTATCAAGAGCCGATGCTATGTCCTGTGTACCCGATGCTCCTACTACTGTTGAAGCTCCATTTAATAAATGCTTCTCTCCAACTTCATGGTAGTCTTCATTCATCACAAGTGGTAGGGTGGCGTCTATAAATGGAATAGTGTTATACCAAACCCCCCACTGAACTTCCTCCTCTGAAAGATCCTCCCATGGTGCCCAATACCCAGCTGGGGTAAGCCCTGTAAAGATTCTGGCAAATTCACCGATATCACTATTGTCATAAGTTTCTATAGGCATCTCCTCATCGTCTAATATCAGAGAGCCATCCTGATTCAACTCATATAAACCTATAGTAAAAAGTTGCATAATTTCCCGTGCATAGTTCTCATCGGGATGAATATTCAAAGCCTCATTTGTAGGCTCGTTATCTATATAACTTAGGTAGTATCCCATAGCTGCATGATATGTGACATTTTCTAATAGATCTCGATAATTCCCAAAGGCTCCATGATTAAGCATATCGTAATAAGATGCTAGACCAAATGCATCTGAATCTAATCTAGAGTCTTCTGACACAACAAATAATTCACTTAACGCAAGTGTGATTTTTTGTCTCAATAAATCTTCTCCGTGCATAGAATTATTCCACCAAGCCATTCTCCAATAAAAGCTTGCAGGGAAAACATCATCATTTCCGAAGATGATTATCTCTCCCCATTCATCATAATATGCCTCTACGAAATGCTCCCAAATTGCTTTAGTAGTATCGAGGTAATTCATCTCAGGAAGAAGCATCTGTGCGTCTATCCAGGTGTCAAAACTTTCGGTTGAGAGTGCCTCTATAGTTTCGAAGTTAGCGCCTGTTGTGCTTTGACCTAAAAATCTAGCTGCATCGCTATAATGCTGATCCATGCCCGAACCGTTGATGGTGTTTTCACCTTCTCCGAAAAACTCAGTACCACTTGTCGTAACCTCCACACCAGTAATATGCCCAACACCTAAGTAATCAGAGTGCGGAGTAGATTGAGCTCTGATGTGAGAAAGACAAGTTCCGATTACGATTAATGAAATTATTATGAGATTCTTCATGGGCAAAATATTAGTGAAGGACTATCCTCTTAAAGGTGCTTTGGGTTTCACCGTAAACAATTTGAACGAGATATGTACCTCGAGCTAATTCTGAAACATCAATACTAGCTTCAGATTCAACGTCTTTTGTGTAAACAACTCTCCCAGCTGTATCTCTAATCTTCAAGTTAGATACGCCTGGTGTTAGAATGGTGATATTTATAATATCTGACGCTGGCGAAGGATATACATTGAATATATCTACAGCCAAGTCGCCTACCCCTACCGGAGTAATATTTACGTCTAAACAAACCTGTTCTCCTGAACATCCGCCACTATTAGTTTCAGTCACACAAAGAGAACCCGCGCCTTCTCCCCACCATACAACGTGAACAGACGATGTCCCTTCGCCATCTTCTATATCGCCATTAGTCGACTCCCATAAGTACGTGCTGCCCGTAGTGTTAGGGTATGTATACTCGAGCATCATTATTGCGTTAGGGGTCGTTTCGCCTGTAATAGAATAAAGGGTTATGTAGTTACACTCACCATTATCTGGAATAGCGCTAGGACTGTAATTACACGCTTGTGGATCATTACACCCGTAACCATTACAACTACAATCGTTCTGAATGAAGTCGTTATTAGTATTCGCATCTCCGTCATTACAACTATCCCCAGGGAATATGCACTCACCGTCGTTAATGGTCGCTTCGGGGTCATAATTACAAGCTTCAACATTCATACATCCCGCACATGTAGTGTATTCACATGAACCGTCGGACAGTATCGCTGCGGGTTCGAAATTACAAGACTCTGAATCTATACATCCCGCACACGAAGTGTACTCACAAGTACCATCTGAGAGTGTGGCGTCGGGGTTGTAGTTACACGCACCTGAATCGATGCAGCCAGCACACGAAGTGTACTCACAAGTGCCGTCATCCATCGTGGAGCTAGGGTTGTAGTTGCACGCCCACTCATCTCCACATCCATAACATGTAAAGTCACACCCTCCTGTATTATCCGTAGCCGCAGGGTCAAAGTTGCACGCATCTTCCTCCATACATCCTATAATCTCGAACTCATCACATACACCATCGTCATCTGCATCATTTACACATTCGCCATCATTAAACAGGTGCGTTACTTCTAAAACCCCTGGACAATCGTATTGGATGTCTGATTGTTCTCCATTAATGAAGATCTGAAAGCAAGCACTCAAAGAAAAGTCTCCGCATGTTGTGACCTGTGCTATAAGAATTTTTAAATCCGCGCCAGCAACAGCATTTTGGGGCATGCCCACATTAAAAATCGTTCCATTGTTTATCACATCGGAACATACATTTTCTCCGGTAGATGGGAACCCGACACTTTGCGGTAAAAATCCAGCTGCATCGCTACTAGCCATCCCGATAGTCCAATAGGTATCGTATTCGTAGTCCAAAAACGGTCCTGTCCAAATCCCTGACGGATTAGAAGCGTCCATAATTGATGAGGTAGTTACTGGATTATGACATCCGCAAGGTGCATCTATATACATAGGCGGATTACCTAGCGCATCTACGTCTGTGTAGATCGCACTCAAAGCGTCATCTGGATTTGTGAAGTTTGCGTAAACTTGATATGTCCCATAAAACTCTAATAGCCCTTCTGGATCAAGAGGATCATCTGGAGTGGGTGTATTCGCACCGAAAAACACCGTGTCCAATTCCGCAGTTAACCCAGTGAATTGAGCATTTGCACTTGTTATACATAAAATAGTAATGACTAACCCCGCCGTAAACTTCAATTTCATTTTCTTGCTGACTATTGTGTTTCAGTCACCAAGTTAAGAAGTTTATGGGTTCATACCATCTTCAATCTCTGCAGCTTCTAAAGGAATATGACCCATGAGGTCGATATTCCCCTCTTTCTTTATGACTAGGTCGTTCTCTAGACGTATCCCAAGGCCTTCTTCACGAATGTAAATCCCAGGTTCGCAAGTAAATACATTGCCCTCTTTTATAGGCTCGTGCCAGTGACCTACATCGTGAACGTCAAGTCCTATAAAGTGAGATGTGCCGTGCATAAAGTACTTTTTATAAGCAGGCTGCAATGCGTCTTGTTTCGAAACATCGTGCTTGTCGATGAGCTTAAGATCCAAAAGTTGTCTAGTCATCAACTCTCCTACTTCTTTGTGGTATTCGTGAAGATGTACGCCTGGAGATAAGAGCTTCATAGCATCTTGCATAACAGAATATACTGAGTTGTATACAGCACGTTGTCTATCGGTAAATTTTCCGCTTACTGGAACACACCTAGTCATATCGGCTGCATAATTTCCGTATTCCGCTCCTACATCCATTAATATTACATCTCCAGCTTTACACTCTTGGTCGTTTTCTATATAGTGAAGCACACAAGCATTAGCACCTGATCCAATAATCGGTGTATAGGCAAATCCACGAGAGCCTCTTCTTAAAAATTCATGCATGAATTCAGCTTCAATTTCGTACTCCATTACACCGGGCTGTACGAACTGAAGAACTCTATCTAATCCAGCTTTAGTGATATCGCAAGCTCTTTGCATTTGAAGAATCTCAGAATCAACCTTTACTGCGCGGATGCTGTGCATAATAGGAGCAGAACTGATTACTTTGTGGCTCGAGTACTTTGCTGTGACCTTAGCATTCTCACGCATTTCTCCTGTCTCTACAGGTGAAGTAGCTCGGGAATGTTGATTGTCGTTTATATATAGAACTTCCGCCTCTGCCATTAGCCTATGTAGAGTCGATTCAAAGGCACCAAGCCACTGAACATTTTTTACGCCAGTATCTAACGTTGCCTCATCCTTTGTGAGTTTCGCTCCATGCCAAATCACAAGTTCCTCACTAGTCTCAATAGAAAATAAAATCTCCTTATCCGCAGTGGCTCGAGCGTCTGGAAAAAGTAAAAGTATAGTCTCCTCCTGATCAACTCCGGTCATATAAAAAGCATCAGCTGACTGCTTAAATGGCAAAGTACCATCAGCACTTGTAGGATAAATGTCATTTGAGAAAAATAGAGCCAGGCTATTGTTTTCCATGGCATCCATAAAAGCTATTCTGTTACGCTTGTATAGCGAAGAAGGTAATTTTTGATAACGCATGTACGCAAGGTACGAAACGCAGTACCTTCGAGGCATGAGTGAAAGCATTTCTACATCTTCTGCCCCGAAACCTGTGGGCTCATATCCACACGCTAGACGTGTGGGAGAGTTATTATTTCTTAGTGGTGTTGGGCCCCGAATAGCTGGGTCAGGCTCAGGTGACAGCAAAGTACCCGGCCTCGAAATTGATGACAATGGTAAAGTGTTGCAATTTGATTTCGCTGCGCAAGTACACGCCGTCTTCGCAAACGTAAAAGCCGTTCTCGAAGCGAGCGGAAGCAGCTGGGAGGAGCTTGTTGATCTGACTGTATTCCTAGTGAACATGGATAGGGATTTCTCCACTTTCAATGAAATCTACGCGGAATATTTCCCTTCGTCTTCAGCACACCGGCCATGTAGAACGACTATAGAAATCAACTGCCTCCCCACTATTATAGCTATAGAATTAAAGTGTATCGCGACTGTGAAAAGTCCTGTGAAAAGTCCTGTGAAAAGTCCTGTGAAAAGTAATTAAGTCTACTCTACATTTTATAGAGTTCAATGCCGAACTTGCCGATATGTCTAAAAATAAAGATTTCACCCCAGAGATAATAGAAAAGCTAAATCTATTACAGGATAAATATTCTGCTGCGGGCCAAGACCTTTCTTCCTACCTCGACGGACTGCTTTATGCCGACTTTCTTACGTATTGGGATTACATAAATCTCGATACTTTATTGAGCCTTCAACAGCCCATCACACCCTTTCCGGATGAGGAGGTATTCATAATCTACCATCAAATTACTGAGCTGTATTTCAAGCTTTGTCTGCACGAGTATAATCGTTTAGATGAAGCCCAAACAGCAGGCGAAATCACTCCCCCCTTTCTTCTAGAGCGCATTCGTCGCATAAATAGATACTTCGAATCGTTGACAAGTAGCTTCGGTATTATGGTGGATGGAATGGATCATGCCGAATTTCTCAAGTTCAGAATGTCTTTATTACCGGCATCGGGCTTTCAGAGTGCACAGTATAGAAAAATCGAACTTTGTAGTACTTCCCTTGACCGCATCGCGCATAAGGATTTAAGAGAAAAGTACGATGGGCATACAGTGGACGTCATTCCTGAAATCATGCAGCACCTATACTGGAGAGAAGGGGCTGTCGAAATGAAAACAGGTAAGAAAACATTGACGCTCAAGCAATTTGAAAAGAAATATGACGGGGAGTTCTTAGAGCTTGCAGAAAGATCATATCAAACAAATATTAGAACTCTCGCAAGCAATTTAGTGTTCGATGAAAAAAACGCTCATCTCGAAGACGAGCTAAGACGAGCTATGCGTTGGTTAGATGTGAATGTGAATATTAACTGGACTCTAGCACACTATAAAAGTGCTGTCAGATATCTTCAAAAAGACCCCGCTGATATCGCTGCTACAGGTGGCACTAACTGGCAGAAGTATCTTCCTCCTCGTTTTCAAAAACGCATATTCTTCCCTGAACTTTGGAGTGAAGAAGAACTTGAGGATTGGGGTAAAGGATGGATTAAACGAGAAATTTTCGGTATTAAATAAATATAATGAGTAAACGAGCTTGGCAAATATTAAGTGCAATTAGTCTAATAGCGCTACTATTTATTTTCATTAAAGGGTGTGATAAAGACTTACCGTCCCCAGCTGCTACTTTAATGCCCGAACCGATTCCCGAACCAGAAATACGTTATGGGTTAATATGGGATAGTTTAAGTGTAGATTCAGGAATAATAAAGAACGGGCAGACTCTATCTCATCTTCTAGCTCCGTATGGAATAGGACCTGGGGGAATAGTTACCCTAGCGTCAAATAGTCGTCCTGTTTTTAATGTCTTAAATATGAAGGTGGATAAGAAATGGCTTTGCGCATCTGCTAAAGATTCTGCATCAACTCCACTTTATTTTATCTACGAAAAATCAGCTCTAGATTACGTCGTGTTTTCACTTTCTGAGACCTTAGGAGCAAGACTTGGGCACTATCCAGTAGATACAATTTATAAGAGAAGTAGTGGAGTGATAGAAAGTTCACTTTGGCTTGACTTAGATAAAATAAATGCCCCTACAGAACTTGCTCTGGCCATGGCAGATGTCTATGCTTGGACCATTGACTTTACACACGTCCAAAAGGGTGATATCTTCGATGTTTACTACTATAGAAAAACAGTAAATGGAAAGGAAGTAGGAATGCCAGTGGTATTATACTCAAGCTTCACTCACCATACTGCTCCGATGCTAGCTTATAGGTTTGATCAGGGAGATGGACCAGATTATTTCGATCCTGAAGGCGCGTCATTAAGAAAGGCGTTTTTGAAGTCTCCCATAGAGTTTGGGCGCATGTCAAGTGGTTATAATAAAAAGCGTTTCCACCCTGTTCTCAAAAAGATAAAACCTCATTTAGGTACGGATTACGCAGCGCCTAAAGGCACACCTATCAGAGCTGTAGGTGACGGTGTAGTTATTAAAAGCGAGTATAGAGGCGGGAACGGGAACTACGTTAAAATCCGCCATAATAGCACATACGAAACTCAGTATCTCCATATGAGTAAAAGGAAAGTCTCTGTTGGAGATCGCGTTAAACAAGGCCAAACTATAGGCCTCGTGGGAAGCACGGGGTTAGCGACTGGGCCACATGTCTGTTATAGATTCTGGAAAAATGGTGAGCAGGTTAATCACCGTCGTGAAATTTTCCCGCCTTCTACTCCGGTACGTGAAGATGCTATGGGGGCGTTTGCTACAGAAGTTAAGAGATTAGTAGCAGAAGCTGATTTACTGCTTAACTAAGTTATTTAACTAGTCTTTTCGAACGGATTTGGAACTGAGAGAAATCCGTAAACTTGTTTAATCTTTATCACGCCCAGAATATTCCAGAGAATGGTGCTTAATGCAGTAGCACATGCTGCACCTATAAGACCAAATCGTGGAATAAAAATTAGGTTGAGAATAAAATTGGCAATACTTGATACAAGAAGAATATTTCTCACATCACCCTCTCTGCCTGTCATGTTTAATAGATACATCACTGGGCCACATACCGCATTGATTATAGCACCCACAGCTAAAATTATAAGGGGTAAAGAACCAAAATCAGAGTATTTATCTCCGAAAATGCCTAGAATAAAATCTGGGAATATTATGATGACTAAGAATATAGGGGTGCTGATTAATATGTTCAAGAATCCTATATTACGAGTGATTTTTTTCATCCCCTGAATATCGTTATTCGTTTTATACGAGCTGAACATAGGGGCGGCAATACTACTAACTGCAAATTGAGCAAACGTAATTAATGCTGCCACTTTAAAGGCGAGTCTGTACACGCCAACTTCCCATTCCTCTAGGTAAATACCTATCATTATAGTGTCAGTCCAATTCATAATAATGAACATCGTGGTGGAAAGCAGCATAGGGAACGCCACTACAGATAGGGCGCTTAGATTGAAGGCTTTATGAGATTTTTCTACGTGAAATTTTTCGGAAATTAAATTCTTAATCTTCAGTGGTGCAACTATACCCGCTATTATTGATAGTGAAATCACTCCGATTCCGAAAGCAACGAAAGGAGTGTTCTCGGCCGCGAAATCCTGTGCCATTAGAAAATAAATGGCCGCTATAGCAAGAACGAGAACAGTACCTCTTTGGTAGAAAGAATATGCAATCATATTTTTCATCCCCCTGAAAGCTTCAGAATTTAATCCCAACCAAGTGGAGAACGGAATCACGAGGGCTACATATCTAAACCCAGTCGCAAGATCCGCCGACCCAAAACCAACTGCTACCTGTTCCGCGAAAAAATACAGCGCTACACTAAACACCACAGAAGCTGGCAATGCTATCATCATGGTGAGTGCATAGACTTTCTTAAGGCTTTGCTCGTCGTTTTTGTCCTTAAACTCTGGAATAAATCTAACCAATGCACTATCTATACCAGCCCTACTGAACATGCTCAAGATGGTGAGCAGCGTCAAGCATAACTCGAATACTCCATATCCGTCAGCACTGAAATTTGTTGTAATCACATACGTAATCGCAAATCCTACTATTGCACCCAGTACTTTAAAGCCCATCACTAGACCCGACCCCTTCAACAACTTCACAAAGTCGGGGTTTAAGTTATTCAGGAATGCCAGGGCGGTTTTTATCATAGTTTACTCAACGTGCTGAAAATGCAAATCCGTACATCTTCATTTGTTTTACCATAGACACAAGTCCATTAGATCTATTTGGGCTCAGATGTGCGTGTAAGCCTATGTCATCTATGAAAGTCAATTCAGCACTAGCTATCTCCAGTGGAGACGAATCGCTCAACACTCTAATCACCAATGCAACTAAACCCTTTGTGATTATTGCGTCTGAATCTGCTGTAAACACCACCTTGCCTTCTTTATCTAATATAGCTGAAAGCCAAACCCTACTCTGACACCCTCGTATCAAATTCTCATCAACTTTATCCTGTTCGGACATCGGCTCTAGTTCTTTTCCTAGGTCTATGATATGCTCATATTTCTCCATCCAATCAGAAAACATCTCAAACTCCTCAGTAATTTCCTTTTGTCGCACATCAATCATACAGCAAAGGTAATATCATTAACCTAAAAGCAAAAGCTCGACACAAAGTGTCGGGCTTTTTTTATGCCAACTTCGTCACAAGCTTGCTTGTGTAAGGAGGAAGGCATAAAACAAAGCCAAACGCTCGCAGAGCGTGGAGCTTTGCTTTTAGAATGGAAGCCCCGCCCACCGATCACGAGCACTGCGGGAGCAGTGGGAGTAATCTGATTGACCTAACAACCTATTGGTATATTCATACGTCTAACCACAGATGAACAGATTTTCTCTTATTATATCTAACATTATTGACCTAGTTAGTATTCAGCGACAGCATCACCAATATACTATAATAACTAACAAAAACTAAAGTTATGTTAACATTTTAACTGCTCTAGAGACGGCCGCGACTAGGGCGTCAATCTCTTGAAAAGTGGTGTATGCAGCAAAAGAGGCGCGTACCGTTCCTGGGATACCGAGCTTAGTCATCAGTGGTTCAGTGCAGTGATGACCCGCTCTCACAGCAACACCTAATTGATCTAAAAGGGTTCCGATATCAGAAGGGTGTGTGCCGTCAATTATGAACGACACCACACCTGCTTTTTCAGCGGAAGTCCCATAGATTTTAAGGCCTTCGATTTTCAAAAGTTCTTTGTGGGCATACAAAGTCAAAGAATGTTCATGAGCTGCTATCTTTTCTAATCCGACAGAGTTCATCCAGTTAATTGCTGCTCCTAGTCCTATCGCACCACTTATGTGAGGGGTGCCGGCCTCAAACTTATATGGTGGTACATTAAAAGTGGTGGGCTCTTCAAAACTTACAAAAGAAATCATCTCTCCTCCTCCTTTCCAAGGCGGCATCTCGTTTAGAAGTTCAAGGCGGCCATAAAGAAAGCCTATTCCTGTAGGGCCATACATCTTATGCCCAGATGCAACATAAAAGTCACAACCTATAGCTTGAATATCAACCGTTAAATGTGGTGCCGCTTGTGCTCCATCAATCAAAACGATGGCGCCTACTTTGTGAGCTTTTCGTGTGATGGATGTGACGTCATTTATAGTGCCTAGTGTGTTTGATACATGTGAAGTACAAACTAATTTAGGGTGTAATGCAAGTTTTTCATCTAATTCCGCAAGATCTAGTGAACCATCTTCAAGCAGCTCGACAACCTCGACCTTAAAGCCTATCTCTGTTGAAAGTATTTGCCAAGGAACGATATTCGAGTGGTGTTCTAGGCGGGTTAGGAGGACGGTGTCTGACGAGGTTAAATTCGCTCGGCCCCAGGTGCCGGCAACGAGATTAATTGCGTCTGTGGTGCCCGAAGTAAAGATGATTTCCTCCACCTTGGAGGCATTAAAATGGGCGCGGATAATTTCGCGAGCCCCTTCGAAGGCATCCGTAGCTTGAGTAGCTAAAGAATGAACTCCTCTGTGAATATTACTGTGAAAATGAGAAAGATACTCGCGTTGAGATTCGATGACTGCGCGAGGTTTTTGAGACGACGCCGC
>Ga0114994_10000587_pt1 | contig 24895 bp, 26 predicted proteins | sample ArcticOcean_MG_C_9_FD_87043 | JGI IMG/M metagenome (GOLD analysis project Ga0114994, IMG submission 87043) | Marine microbial communities from western Arctic Ocean - ArcticOcean_MG_CB2_152 | ecosystem: Environmental > Aquatic > Marine > Oceanic | place: Arctic Ocean: Canada Basin | collected...
GAAGGGATATCGAAAAAAGTCTTCCAAGTCCCCTTAAAACCGATTTTAAGACGTTTTTGGAAGAACCCTTTGAAAAATTCGTGGAATTGATTCTCAAATTTCCCTAAAAAAAATCTTATCAAAATAAATTAAATGATTTATATCGAAAAGAAAACAGATTTGATTTACCCATATCTAATGAAAAAATATATAAAAATTTTGACTTTTATTTCGGGGATGAGTATTTATCCTATCGTGATAGGGTCTTTCTTTTTATGTCTAAACAGAAAAAGAAAGTAGCAAAAAACTTAAAAAAAAATATGTGACAGTTAAATTCTGTTCTATATTAAAAAATAAAAAAACTATATGAAATACAATGAACATTTTAATAAAGAACTTCAAAAAAATTTAGGCAAATCTTCTAGTTTTTTAAAAAAAGATAATAAACGAAAAATCTTTTTTCAAAATAAACTAGATGATTTATATCGAAAAGAAAATAAATATGATTTACCCACATTTAATGAAAAAATGGATAAAAATTTCGATTTTTATTTCGGAGATACCTATTTAGCTTATCGTGATAGGGTCTTTCTTTTTATGTCTAAACAGAAAAAAAAAGATAAACGAACGAATAAGATTATTGGAAAAACCCAATTGAAATCTGTTTTTGATTCAATCATTCTTGTGTGGTTTAAGGACAAATCAATTAGTAAAAAAAATTTTAATAACTTAAATAATTTAGATACTTTTAATAAAAATATTTTTAATATTTTTAGTTCTAAGGATTTTTTTCACTCTTTGATTAGAATAGCTCTTAGACAAAGAACGGAGAGTCTGACAGGAAGAAATATTAAAAAAACAACGTCAATTAGAGACAATATCGATTATTTGTTACTTGTTGAACAATTTAAAAAAAGTAGTAAAGAAAAGGAGTACAGTACAGACTTTTTTATTTATGAAAATTTTTTTAGAGCAGCTGTTTTTGAGCTGTTATTAACTCGTATAATGTATTTTTCCCTAAAAAGTATAACAAAAAATAACGGGGAGGGCCCTATTTTAAAAAAATGGGAGTTATTGGTAGGTCAGACGATAAAAAAATTTAGATACACTCAAGGCAGGTGAGATAAGAAAAACCCTTTTTATAAAATCGTTAACACAAACCATATGTTAGTCGATGAAATACTTGAGAATTTAAATGAGTGTCTATTTTTAAAACACAAAATAGATAATCGTCATTCTACACAAAAGTTTAAATACCGTACGTTATTGTTTTTCCCGACACAGATTCTTAAACTAACTTTAAAAAATAATCATTTACCGTATATCACGGAACCTAAAAAGTACGTATTTGGGCAAATTTGTGAGAACAATCCTGTCAGTCACAAAACTCACATCATATCGGACGGTACTGAGTTGTCAGAGCGTACTTTAAAATCATTGAATATCTCTCAATCAAAGAAATTTAAAATAAGTGAAACGGCCATAGATGTTTTTAATGATTTATCCAATTTATCATTAGAAGATAGCTATTTGATTCAGAATAAAGTAGCTTTTAACGTAATTGATGATTACACTGAGGATAGTATCCTACATCGAAAGAGGGACGAGTTTTTTAATGTTTTAGGAGTAGCTCCTATATTACTTAACTTCCCTATTTTTTTCCCTAATTATTTAGATTTTCGTGGACGTTTAATGCAGTCCACTTTTTTATTCTCTAAAACAACTGGTGATTATAAATACTTAGTCACTGAGTTTAAAAATAAAACCCTTACATTAAGAGGGTTTTATAGGATGCTGGAATCCTACTATCAAGGAGGAGACAGGAGTTATTTAGAAAAATTCCTTTTAAAATATGAGCTGCCTGGAACTGGTAGGTGTTTTAAAAGGATGCAGAATATGGCTACATTTTTTAAGGAGAATAAGTACCCAGTTTTATTTTCTGATAGGGTAGTTTACTATAGTATTTTGGAACGAGAAATTCAAAAGTCTATTTTAAATGGGTTTAGGACGGATTTTATGTTGGAAATTGACCAAAAATCAAGTTCCAGTGTTTTTCTTTCTTTATTTTGCGAAAATAAAGAATTAGCAAGATCTTCAAACTTGTACGGGTCAGCTGGAGATTTTTATGATCAAATTCGAAGAAATGCCTTAGAGTTTATGTTGTTAAATAATAGGAAAGATTCTTCCGGAGTCTATTTCAGTAGTAAAGTAATACGTTTTTTAGTAAAAGATAAAAACCCATTAAAGCAAATAACGTTAGCTTATTTATATACTCAACGCCCTTTTCAACGATTTCTTGATCTTAAAAAGCGAGGAGAGAGTTTAGGTCTTAAGTTATCACCTGAAGAAGAAGATGCCTTATATAATTTCTCTTTTGGTTTCGAAAAGATAATTCGCATGTCTTACGAGGATTTACCGCGACAAATCAAATTGATTATCAAATGGTATGAGACGACTTCGAAGTTAACCAAAGACATAACTTTGAGAACTATTGACGGTTCTAGCTTTCGTTATCGTTATGCCTATATTAAAAAGATAAGTACGAAGAGGTGGTCTATTACTTCAAATACCAGGAAATCTTTTAGCTATAATCTCTATGATGATCGAGCAAATAATAGAAAAGGGAGAGTATCATTTTTAGCTAATATCATTCAGTCTATAGAGGCAGGGTTTATACGTATTTTAATAGCCGATATGTCTGAATTGCATAACTATAAAATACAAACTTTACATGATTCGATATCGGTACATCCTAATAAATTGGATGATGTTTGGGATTGTATTTATTATATTTACGTAAATGATACCTTCAGAAATTTAGCTGAAAAAACAGTTTTTCAGCCATGAGAGAATAGTATACCACTTGCTGAAAAAAATTCAAGTACATATAGAAGGGCCTATCAAATTAAAAAAGAGTTTAACTCTTTAAAGTCTGTGCGTTTCCGTGATAGGAAAAACAGTTTTAAGCCCGAAAATATGTATCCTTTGAAGTAAGTAGTTGTAAGTTAACTTACATCTGTAGTATTTACTATTTTTAAATTACTTAATTAAGTAAAGTAAATTCTTTATTTTAAAGGTATATAAGGTAATTAGCTCAACGGTAGAGCGTCTCGCTTACAACGAGAAAGTTGGCGGTTCAAATCCGTTATTACCTAATAACGTAGCTTATATCCCGAACTCATACCGAACTCGATTGTAATTTTACATTATTACCTTAAATACTCAGAAAAAGGGGAATCAAGGAAAGTTTTCATTAAATTACTTTGTAATTGACGTTGTAGCCAAAGTGGTGGAATTGGTAGACACGCTGGGTTTAGGTTTCAGTTCTTTTAGATTAGGGGTTCAAGTCCCCTCTTTGGTAAATAATTTGCAGATATGAATTAACGGTAAATTATTTGCCTTCCAAGCAAAATATAGGAGTTCGATTCTCCTTATCTGCAAAAAAAATTAAAATTAATTTTTTAAATTATATTAGTATTCTCATGGTTTATATTTTTGGAACAAAAATGCCTAAAAAACTCAAAATACAAAATGCTTTAACTAAAATTTTTGGTTTGGGGTATAATCAATCAAAATTTATAGTAAATAATTTAGGTATTACCTCTAAAGGATTTATTTATGATTTAACTAAACATCAAAAATTTAAACTACTACATTTACTAGAAACTTCTAATATTTTATTAAAATTAGATTTGAAACGTCAAAGAATGAATTGCTTAAATAAGCTAATTAAAATTAAGTCTTACAAAGGAGCCAGATTATTATTAGGATTACCTCTAAGAGGGCAACGTACTCATACTAATAGAAAAACTTCAAAAAAAATATTAAATAATTTTAGGGATAACAGAACCAGGTAAAAAAAATATTAAATAATTTCAGGGACAATTTATCAATTAATTTAAAAATTAAAAATGTATCGTATTAGACTAAATCAAAATTATATAGTTTCTCTTGTTAATAGTCATGTTGTTGACTACCCTTCTCCAATAAATTTAACTTATGCATGGAGTTTTGGATCAACTGCAGGAATCTGTTTAGTTATTCAAATTTTAACGGGAATTTTTTTAGCTATGCATTATACACCACATGTAGAATTAGCTTTTAGTAGTGTTGAGCATATTATGCGAGATGTTAATAATGGTTGATTTATTAGGTATACGCATGCTAACGGAGCTTCTTTATTTTTCATAGTAGTTTATTCTCATATTTTTAGAGGATTGTACTATGGTTCTTATATGTACCCTAGAGAGCATTTATGATGTTCCGGAGTTATAATTTTTATTTTGATGATGGCTACCGCTTTTATGGGTTATGTGCTACCTTGAGGACAAATGAGTTTTTGAGGTGCTACTGTTATCACAAATTTATTTTCGGCTATTCCTTTTGTAGGAGCTTCTATCGTCGAATGATTATGGGGAGGGTTTTCTATTGGTAATGCTACTTTAAATAGATTTTTTAGTTTACATTTTCTAGTACCTTTTTTAATTGCAGGTGTCACTTTAGTTCATTTAGCTTTATTACATGAGCATGGTTCTAATAATCCTTTAGGGGTTGAAAGTTCTGTAGATAAAATTTCTTTTTACCCTTATTATTACGTTAAAGATCTTTTAGCTTTTTTTGGGTTAATTTATTTTTTAACTTTTTTAGTTTTTTATTTTCCTAATTTATTAGGTCACCCTGACAACTATATACCTGCTAATCCTATGTCTACTCCAGCGCATATTGTTCCTGAATGGTATTTCTTACCTTTTTATGCTATATTACGTTCAATCCCTGATAAACTTGGAGGAGTAGCAGCTATGGGTGGGGCTTTAGTTATTTTATTAACTATCCCTTTCACTAATACCTCTGAAATAAGAAGTACTCAATTTAGGCCTTTATTCAAATTTTTTTTTTGGTTACTTGTTATTGATTTTGTTATTTTAGGGTGGTTAGGTCAAAAACCTGTTATTAGGCCTTATATATTTTCTGGCCAGGTAGCTACTGTATTTTATTTTTTATTTTTTTGCGTTATACTACCTTTCTCTGGTATTGTGGAGTCTTATTTAATGCAAATTAAGATTTTTAAGTAATATAAAATCCAGTACGGCAAAAAAATTATCATTAAAAAAATTATGAGTGCAGGTTCAATTTATGCCTGATGTTCTAGATGATTATTTTCTACTAATCATAAAGATATAGGTACATTGTACTTACTTTTTGGAGCTCTTTCTGGTGTTGCTGGTACTACTTTATCAGTATTAATTAGAATGGAACTTGCTCAACCTGGTAGTCAAATTCTTGCAGGTAATAGTCAACTGTATAATGTTATAGTTACGGGCCATGCGTTCGTGATGATATTTTTTATGGTAATGCCTACTTTAATTGGTGGGTTTGGTAATTGATTAGTTCCTTTAATGATAGGAGCTCCAGATATGGCTTTTCCTAGAATGAATAATATCAGTTTCTGATTATTACCTCCATCTTTGATTTTGTTATTAAGTTCTACTTTAGTAGAATCTGGTGCAGGTACTGGTTGAACTGTATATCCTCCACTTTCTAGTGTTCAAGCACATTCAGGTCCTTCCGTTGATTTAGCTATTTTTAGTTTACATTTATCGGGTGCTTCTTCTATTTTAGGTGCTATAAATTTTATATCAACTATTTTTAATATGCGAGCTCCTGGGTTAACCATGAGTAGGTTACCTTTATTTGTTTGAGCGGTATTAATTACTGCATTTTTATTGCTTTTATCGCTACCGGTGCTTGCTGGTGCGATTACGATGCTGTTGACTGATCGTAATTTTAATACGACTTTTTTCGATCCTGCAGGTGGAGGTGACCCTGTTCTCTACCAACATCTCTTCTGATTTTTTGGGCACGGGCGGGATAACGCTCTAAATTCCTTCGCTATCGGTATACAGCCGTGCGAATATCTAAGCAAATGAGAGTAGTATCTATGTTAAATTTTATACATATGATAGTATTATTGGGAGTTGAATATACATGAACGGTGTGCAAAATCCCATATTTTTTGCACTTTAGGTTAGACCTACGTAATAGGAGAGGTAAAGAGGGATCGCCTGTGCCGGCGATTCCGCTGTATTCGAAACCTCGCAGATGACATGCATGACACGTAGCGGACCACGCAAGAACCAATAATATTTCAGAAGACTACAGATTTAGAGAAAGTGTCCCCTTAAACTTTATAGGACCCCAGGGTGGTTCCTGGTACCTTTCTCGTTGAAGAACGAGACATTCCTTGTGCAACTGGAATAGTCCTTTTAGACTGTCTCCTAGCATAGGTGTGATAGGTTTAAGTGAGATGGCGACAAACCGTGAAAACGGGTACATCGTCACAAGAAAATACTGCACGAATAGAAGTAGCAGTCAAGGAAACCAGAAGTTCCATGATCAGAATCCTACGATTATGGATCCGCTTCTAGTGGAGATCGAGAGTGAGGCTAAACGCCTTACTCCACTTCTACGGAAATGTATGGACGATAAGCACTGACCGATGCTTCTTCATAGTAAGGCTCTTATCGAGCTTAAAACGAAGAAACAAATGTGGTTATGTCTAGCAGCAGGTAAATATGGAATACGTTCGATTCAAGTTGAAACAAAGTTCGCCGAATGACTGTCTAGTCTTGACATGCGGATCTCAGCGGTGGAGACAGTATACCGAAGTCGGGGGAATCGTTCCTCTGGAGTCGATGGTGTTGTCCTTACCAGAGAAAACCTACTCAGTCAGGTAGACGCTCTGCGTTTCAAACAATTATTCAGATATAGGGCTTCTCCCATACGACGGGTTTTTATACCTAAGTCTGGAAAGACTGAACTAAGGCCCCTTGGTATCCCCACAATTAGTGACAGGTGTATGCAAACTTTGTTTGTACTACTCCTTGACCCAATTGTGGAGGCTGCGTCAGATGATTTTAGTTATGGTTTCCGTAAAGGAAGAAACGCCCATCAGGCGATAGGTGATCTCTCAAATCACTTACGGGTTAAACCACAACTAAAAAGGCCGAAAACGGTCAGTAGACGTTATTTTAGTCACTCTAAGTACGTCTATAGCCTTGACATCAAGGGCTTTTTTAACAACGTGTCTCATGACTGGCTTGTTGAGAATGTTCCTATACCTTCTCGTTTCCGGAAGGTCTGGAGTCAATGGCTTACGAGTGAAGTTCACTATCAAGGTGATATTTCGCAAGTTCTTTCGGGTTTCCCACAAGGGAGCGTGATTGGCCCAACCCTCTCAAATTTTACTCTTAATGGTTTTGACGATTTATGTCAACCTACGCAGAAGACTGCATTTGACCCTGAGAAGTCAAAATTCCTTGCGGAACACTATGGTGAGTATTACAAGGAAGGACAGAGCGCAGTTCGGAAATCGTTGGTACAGCGGGCATTTCGTTACGCAGATGACATTGTTGTTGTCTCTAACGATGAGTCGCAGTTGTCTTTGCTGAAGACACGGATTGATACTTTCCTCGCCATTCGTGGTTTGGAAATCAACCCGGCAAAAAGTTTCATGATAAAATGAGAGCATAATCAGAAATTTGACTTTCTTGGTTTTACTTTTCATTATATCTTGAATCCAGTCCAATCAAAAATTACAGAGCAACGTACTGCAAGTCGCGAATTTCTTCTGAGAGGTGGGCTTTATGTCTACCCTTCTGATTTAAGTGTGTCCCTATTTAAACATAAGATTAAATCTGTCATCACTTCAAACCTGAATTCTTCACCCTTTGTCATGGTAAAAGCACTTAACCCGATTATTCGAGGTTGAGGAAACTACTTTGGCTTAGGAACTCTACGGGTATTCTCTAGACTTGATCATTTTATTTACTACCGATTGTGACGGTATCTACGAAGGAAATTTAAGAAGGTGACTACGGGTCGTTTAGTTGAAAGGTTCTTTCAAGGGATACCAACTCCTTCTGGAAGGCTCTGGCAATTTCACGGCACTCATACAAACCAGACCGTTGCTGCAAAGCTTCGGAAAGGGGTGGTGCAGTGGTTACTCTTATTGTGTAAGTTAAACACGCCTGTGCCTGTGCACACGCTCAAAACGAACAAGGCTCTTCGTAGCACTTCCAAATATATTGATAGCTCAAGTCATGTGAGATGGTACGAACTCATGGTGGCCTGCCGTTCTAAAACGGCTGATACATCTAATAATTGAACTGAATTGTATAAACGGCAGAAAGGTCTTTGCCTGGTATGCAATACCTCGTTGGGGTATCTTTTAGAAGATAACCTTGAAATCCACCATGTGGATAGTATTGCTAACGCGGCCAAAACCAATCCGGTTAATCACCGGGTTAACCGGCTCGGTAAGCTTATGCTTGTGCATAAGACTTGTCATAAAGGATTTCACCGATAAGTATTTTATTTTCTTGAAGAGCTGTATGCGCTGAGAGGTGCTTGTACAGTTCTGTGCGGGGCTATTGGGGTGACTCAATATTCTATCGCGATCCAGAAGTATATATATTGATTTTGCCAGGATTTGGTATAGTAAGTCATATTGTTTCAAATTTTTCTAATAAACCCGTATTTGGTACTATAGGGATGATTTACGCTATGTTATCTATTGGTATTTTAGGTTTCATAGTTTGAGCGCATCACATGTATACCGTAGGTTTAGATATCGATACTCGAGCTTATTTTACTTCTGCTACTATGATTATCGCAGTTCCTACAGGAATAAAAATTTTTTCTTGGATTGCTACTATGTGAGGAGGCTCTATTGATTTAAGAACACCTATGCTATTTGCAATAGGATTCATCTTTTTATTTACTATAGGTGGGTTAACTGGTGTTATTTTAGCAAATAGTGGTCTTGATATCAGTCTTCATGATACGTATTACATTGTCGCTCATTTTCATTACGGTGCGCCGTTTAATACTGTTTTTTCGTCCGTCTCAGCAACGCCTGAGACTTGCATTGTCTATCTAAATTCAATGAATTTTGCAATAAAGTATAGCACTAACCTGAGAGGGCTAACCTCAAAAGGGAACACAGCATGTGCTAAAAGGGGTGTTGAAGTCGAAAGGCTAAGAGCACACTCCGAACTAATGGTTAACACGGGTAGGTTAACGAATCCCTTTAACTCCAAGGCAGAGTCTGAAGTCTCTACATCTTTAAGTGTTAGAAATTACGTAGTCTTTCTTTCACAGGATAAACTTAAAGAGCCAACTGTAAGTAACTTAATGGAGGGGAGCCCTAAACTAACCACAAGACGAAAACAAGTAGAACTCGGGATGACCCGAAAGCCGAAAGGCTGGGGGTCACGGAGGGCTCATAGTACCGGAAATTCATCTACCGGGAAGGGGCCTAGCCAAATTAGACTAGATGACAATTTGCTTTCGGGTATCTACGAATCTAGTCATTTAAAAATACTAAAATCACGCATTGAAGGTAAAAAGAAAGCTTCTAATTTAAGTAGAATACTGTCGGATCCAAATTTCCTAATTGCCGCCTGGGTAAGAATTCGGTCAAAGAGAGGAAGTGTAACACCGGCACTAACCGCTATTAGCTTGGATGGAATAGATTTAAACTGGTTTATAATTACCGCGAACCAAATACGGAACGGGATAATTAAATTTTCGCCTTCAGGGAGAAAATATATACCAAAACCTGATGGAAAGAAAAGGCCTTTAACTATACCTTCGCCTAGAGATAAAATTGTTCAAGAAGCAATGCGGTCTTTACTGGCTGTACTTTTCGAAAATGATTTTAGTAATAACGCACACGGTTGGGTGACGGGCCGAAGCTGCCACACGGCCTTAAATCAAATAAAAATGGACTTTGCTCAAGATAACTGGTATGTGGAAGGGGATATAAAACAGCAATTTCTATCTTTGGACCATACTATTTTAATAAAACTACTCGAAACGAGAATTGAAGACCAAGCATTTATCGATCTAGTTTATAAATATTTAAAGGTAGGCTATGGGACTTCACCTAAACACATTGAACCCATGAAAATGGGGACGATGCAAGGTGGAACCTTGTCGTCTATTTTAGCAAACATTTACATGATGCCGTTCGACGATTGGATTGAGGAAACTTTAATTAAAAAATACACCAAAGGAAAACGGAAAAGAGCCAATCCGGCTTATTCAAAAATGATTAGAGGTGGTAAAGTTACTGACCACTCTATACTGAGTTTGATGGCTAACGACCAAAACTTTATTCGATTACACTATGTACGTTACGCAGACGATTTCCTATTAGGGCTGAACGGTCCGAAAGAGTTTTGCAAACAAATTGTTCTCGAATGCAAAAACTTTCTATTCGAAAATTTGAAACTAATTCTAAACGTAGAAAAAACGAAAGTAACGCATAGCCAAACGGATTCAGCAATGTTTCTTGGACATCGTATTCATAAAACTAAACTTAGCAAAAACAAAATCGCAAGGAATGCAAAAGGACAAGTGACCCCTAGAGTAACAAACACCATACTAGACGCACCTATTGATAAAATAGTTGAAAATTTGAAACTCAAAGGCTATGCAAAATCCAACGGCAACCCGACCAGAAATGGAAGGTTTATAAATCATACATTACACGAAATGATAAGCCACTATAAATCCGTAGAGCAAGGGATCTTACAATTTTATTGTCTAGCTAACAATTATGGTAGAGTTTCGGCAAGAGTGCATTACATTTTAAAGTATTCTTGTGCTCTTACAATTGCCTCCAAGATGAAACTAAAAACCTTAAGGAGGGTATTTAATAAATACGGCCGTGATATAAGTATAAAGAATGAAAAAGGAGAAGTAATTATAAATTACCCCGTAGTAGACTACAAACGACCCAAAGGAAAGCCCAAAATTGCGAATTTTAATTTCACTTCTGTCAGAGATCTAGTAACAATAGTAGATGAGAGAATGAAACGCGGTAGAAGCGATCTAAAAGGTTTACGCATTCTATGCGGCAGCCTGGAGAAAATTGAAGTTCACCACGTCCAGAAGCTTAGTAAAGGTCCTAAGCGAAAAGACTACTTGTCAACAATAAATGCAAGAATGAACCGAAAACAAATACCTATCTGCCAGAAGTGTCATATCAAAATTCATAAAGGCACTTACGATGGGAAATCATTACGAAAACCTAACTAATTCTTGTTTTAAAAATTAATTTGGGTGAAAGCCTCGTGCTGGGAAACTAGCACGCGGGGTTTGGGGTCGAGTAATTGGTATGTAAAAGGACTGGTTACTTAGGCCACTGCTTTCAATGGGAGCTGTTTTTTCTATGCTGGGAGGTATTTACTATTGGTTTAGTAAAATAACAGGAGTAGAGTATCCAGAAATATTAGGACAAATTCATTTTTGAATATTTTTTGTTGGAGTTAATTTAACGTTTTTTCCTATGCATTTCTTAGGGTTAGCTGGAATGCCTCGTCGAGTTCCTGATTACCCTGATGCTTTTAGTGGATTTAATGCTTTAGCTTCTTTTGGATCTTATTTATCTGCATTGTCTGGTTTATTATTTTTTTATATAGTTTACGTGTCTTTAGTTTATGGTAAACCTATAAAATCTAATAAGTTGTGAACTGTTTAATAAAGATAGTTAATTAATTCTTAAAATCTAAATTCAAAGTTAGTTAAAATAGTTTTATCTTTTTAAACATTTTTAGCTCAGCCTGGATAGAGCATCAGCCTTCTAAGCTGTTCGTCATAGGTTCAAATCCTATAAAATGTGAAAATATACAAGTTTACGATATAAAAGTAAATCAAGTATGATTTTTGTTAAGCTTTTAAGCTTAAACGTTAAAAAATAAAAAAATCTATGTTAATCGTTGTTTTAAATTTATTATTAAAAATTTTAGGAATAGTTATTCCTTTATTAATCTCTGTAGCTTATTTTACGTTGGTAGAAAGGAAACTTATGGCTTCGATTCAAAGAAGAAAAGGTCCTAATGTAATTGGTTACTTAGGATTACTTCAACCGTTAGCTGATGGTTTAAAATTATTTGTAAAAGAAACTATTTTACCCAGCAATGCGAATTTAGGGGTTTTTATATTAGCCCCGATGTTAACGTTTATTTTAAGTTTAATGGGTTGAGCCGTAATACCCTTTTCTGAGGGTGTCGTTATTTCAGATTCAAACGTGGGTATTCTTTATTTATTTGCAGTTTCGTCTTTAGGTGTTTATGGTATAATAACTGCAGGTTGGTCTAGTAATTCTAAATACCCGTTTTTAGGGGCTCTTAGATCAGCAGCTCAAATGGTTTCATACGAAGTTTCTATAGGGTTTATTATTATCACAGCAGTCGTTTGCTCTGGATCTTTTAATTTGAGTGAAATTATTTTATCTCAAACTAGTGTATGGTTTATTGTACCTTTATTACCTATGTTTATAATGTTTTCTATTTCAGCATTGGCTGAAACCAACAGGCATCCTTTTGATTTGCCAGAAGCCGAAGCTGAGTTAGTTTCCGGGTATAACGTTGAATATTCTAGTATGGGGTTTGCTTTATTTTTTTTAGGAGAGTACGCTAATATGTTATTAATGAGTGCTTTAACAGCTATTCTATTTTTAGGTGGGTGATTACCTTTATTTAACGCCTATCCTTTCACATTTTTACCAGGTTCTTTATGGTTTAGCTTAAAAATTTGTATTGGTGTTATCTTTTTTATTGTAACCAGAGCAGCTTTACCGAGATTTAGATATGACCAGTTAATGTCCTTAGGGTGAAAATGCTTTTTACCTTTATCACTAGGTTGACTTTTTTTAACAGTATCAGTTTTAATCAGTTTTAATTGGTTACCTCATTAAAATAAAAGTATTGAACGTTTTAAGTTAAGGCTCATTTGGTGGAATTGGTAGACACGTTAGACTTAAAATCTAATTCTGTATTGGAGTATCGGTTCAAGTCCGATAATGAGTATTTTACGTAAAGTTAATACACATAAATTTATATAAATATGCCTACTATTAATCAACTTTATCAATTTACAAGAAAACTTAAGAATAAAACAAATAAAACCCCTGCTTTAGATAAATGTCCTCAAAAAAAAGGTATTTGTGTAAAAGTTTTTTCTAGAACACCTAAAAAACCTAATTCTGCTATTAGAAAAGTCGCTAAAGTTAGGCTAAGTAATAATGCAAAAGTTACGGCGTATATTCCCGGAGAAAATCATAATTTACAGGAATATTCTACGGTTTTACTTAGAGGTGGTCGAGTAAAAGATTTACCTGGAGTCAAGTACCATTTGGTTAGGGGTAAACTAGATTTCAACGGAGTAAAAGACAGGCAAACATCTAGATCTAAATACGGGAAAAAAAAATAAATAGTTATGTATTCTCATAAATATCATTTAAACTTATATGAAAATTTTTTTCAGTCTGAGTTAGGAAAAAAATTTGTTAATTTACTAATGGTTAATGGAAAAAAAAATATTGCTAAAAAAATATTACTAATTTGTTTACTTTTAATCAAAAATTCTGAAAAAGGAGATCCTGTTGATATTTTAAAAAATGCTATAAAAAACACAACTCCTGGAGTAGAAGTTCGTACTATCGTCATTAGAAGAACTAAATTTCAAATACCTATTCCTTTAAAAAAAGAAAGAAGATTGGCTTTAGCAATCAAATGAATTATTAACACTGCAAAAAATAAAAATAAAAAAGTTCCTATTTATACTAAATTAAAAGAAGAAATTTTATTAGCACATATCAAACAAGGAGTAAGTTTCAAAAAAAAAAAAACCATTCATCATCTAGCAAATTCTAACAGAGCTTTTTCACATTATAGATGATTTTAAAAAATAGTTACATTTAGTATGATTATTAATTTAATAAATTATTTAGCAGTTAACACGTTACTTTTTACTATAGGTGTTATAGGATTAGTTTTAAATAGAAAAAACATTTTAATTGTGTTAATGTCTATCGAACTTATTCTACTATCTATTAATATGAATTTTATAGTTTTTTCCATTTTTATCGATGATTTATTTGGTCAAATGTTTGCTCTATTTGTTTTATCGATAGCAGCAGCAGAATCTGCAATAGGTCTCGCAATTTTAGTTTCATATTATAGGGTGCGTGGGACAGTAGCTGTAGAAAAGATACAAACTATGAGAGGTTAATTCATTTTTTTTAATTTAATTATGAATTCGTTTATTATATAAAAAATAAAAAAAAAATGATACAAAGACAAAGTTCTCTAATAATTATTGACAATTCAGGTGCGAAAGTAGTGAAATGTATTTCTATTTTAGGAGGTTTTAAAAAAAAAAACGCTTATTTAGGGGATATTGTAGTAGTTTCTGTCAAACAGATCCGAACAAAAAATAAATCTAAACTAAAAGTAGGTAAAGGTGACGTTTTGAGAGCGGTAATTGTAAAAACAAAAAATAAAAAAATAAAAAAAGATGGTTCTATGTTAAAATTCAATAAAAATTCAGGGATTTTACTAAATAAACAGAACAAACCAATAGCTACTCGAATTTTAAGTTCTATACCCAAAGAATTTAGATACCATAAATTTATGAAAGTTTCGAGTTTATCGTCAGCTATTTTATAATTTTCATGAAAATAGATGTCTTATTTTAGTCACCGTTATAGTCAATCAATAAAATACGAAGTATTAAGTAAATTCAATCATAGCAATTTATTTATGCTACCCCGAATCAAAAAAATCGTTTTAAACATAGGTATTAAAAAAGTAAATTTTAAATCATTATTATCTGTAGTTACTTTATTAGAGGTAATCTCGTGTAAAAAAAAATTCTTAACTTATTCAAAAACATCAAATATTTTTCTAAAAATTAGAAAAGGTTATCCTGTGGGTTGTTCCGTTATTTTAAGAAACGATTCCATGAATAAATTTTTAAATAATATTAGTTTAACTATCTTTTCTAAATTAAAAGAACTTCGTAACCTTAGAATTTCTCATAAAAATATTATAAATATTTTTAATTTTTCTTTTGAAAATATCTTAGTTTTTAATGATTTAGAACAAAAATATGAATTGTTTCAGGAATTAGTCAAATTAGATATTTCTATTGTTACTAATTCCACAAATTTAAATGAGTTGTTATTTTTACTAATATCTTATAGATTACCTTTAAAATAATTTTACGCGAAAGTAACTCAACGGTAGAGTGCAACCTTGCCAAGGTTGAAGTTGAGGGTTCGATACCCTTCTTACGCTACTTATTATTCATAAAGGATGAGTGGCCGAGTGGTTTAAGGTGCCAGTTTTGAAAACTGGTGTATCGTAATATACCGTGGGTTCGAATCCCACCTTATCTTAAAAAATAATTGTATTATATTTAAATATAAAAATACTATATTTAATTTTATAATCATAACCAATTAAATAAAAAATATTTAAATGTATTTAACCTTAGTTTTTTTACCTTTTTTTTGTTCTGTCGCTGCTGGATTATTCGGTAGAAAATTAGGACCTCAAGGGTCTTGTGTTATAACTGTCTCTGGTTTATTATTTACTTTTATTTTATCTTGTTTAAGTTTTTACGAAGTTGGGTTATCAGGTAGCCCTGTTTATATTAAGTTAATCACTTGAATTGATTCCGAATTGTTTAATATTGACTGAGGATTTATGTTTGACACTTTGACCGTGGTTATGTGTTGTGTTGTTACTTTTGTTTCATTACTAGTGCATTTATACTCAACTGAGTATATGTCACATGATCCACATTTACCTAGATTCATGTCTTACCTTTCGCTTTTTACGTTTTTTATGCTTGTTCTTGTAACTGCAGATAATTATATTCAAATGTTTGTTGGTTGAGAGGGTGTTGGTCTTTGTTCTTTTTTGTTAATAAATTTTTGATTTACCAGAATTCAGGCCAATAAGGCTGCAATAAAAGCTATGATAGTGAACAGAGTGGGAGATTTTGGGTTAGCTTTAGGTATATTAACTATTTTTGTAAAATTTCAATCTGTAGATTACGCAACTGTATTTTCGATCGCTCCTATTTTTGTAGGATACGAGTTTAGTTTTTTTAACTTTAGGTTTGATTTACTTACAATTATTTGTCTTTTATTATTTGTAGGTTCTGTTGGAAAATCTGCTCAATTAGGTTTACATACATGATTACCCGATGCTATGGAAGGACCAACTCCTGTATCAGCTTTAATTCATGCGGCAACCATGGTTACTGCGGGTGTATTCTTATTAGCTAGGAGTTCTCCTCTATTTGAATATGCACCAAATGCCCTTTTCGTTGTTACTGTTTTTGGTGCAATGACAGCATTTTTTGCTGCTACAACAGGTTTGTTGCAGAATGACCTAAAAAGGGTGATTGCATATTCTACTTGTAGTCAGTTAGGTTATATGATTTTTGCATGTGGGTTGTCTAATTATTCAGTGGGTGTTTTTCATTTAGCTAATCACGCTTTTTTTAAAGCACTTCTTTTTTTAGGGGCGGGGTCTGTTATTCATGCTGTAGCTGATGAGCAGGATATGAGAAAAATGGGAGGTTTGAGAAAATTAGTACCATTCACTTACTCTGTTATGATGATAGGCTCTCTGGCTTTGATGGGATTTCCTTTTTTAACAGGTTTCTACTCTAAAGATGTTATTCTTGAAGTAGCTTATGGTAAATATAATATTTCAGGCCATTTCGCTTATGCTTTGGGCAGTTGTGCTGCCTTTTTAACAGCTTTTTATTCGATTAGGCTTGCTTATCTTACTTTTTTAGCAGAACCTAACGGTTATAAGCCTGTTATTACTTACGCACATGATTCGTCATTAAATATGGCTTTACCTTTAGCCATATTAGCGATTCCTAGTATTTTTATAGGGTATCTTAGTAAAGATATGTTAATAGGTTTAGGGACGGATTTTTGGGGTAATTCTTTACATGTGATCCCTAAAAATATGAATATGATAGATGCTGAATTTATTCCCCACATTTGAAAAGTTACCCCTGTGATTTTGAGTCTATCAGGTGCTTCATTGTCTTTTTTTTTGTATACTTTTGGTAATTCTTTTTTATATCAAATTAAGTTATCTTTTTTAGGAAGAAAATTTTATAATTTTTTAAATAAAAAATGATTTTTTGATAAAGTTTATAACGAGTTTTTGTCACAATTTTTACTGTCGTTTAGTTACAAAGTAAGTTATAAAATTATTGATAGAGGTATCATCGAAGTTTTAGGGCCTATGGGATTATCGAACGTCGTAAATAAAAAATCTTTTGATTTGTATAAATTACAAACAGGATTTTTATACCATTATGCCTTCGTTATTTTATTAGGAGTCACTTTATTAATTGGAGCTGTTCAGTTCTTGGATAGTTTTTTAATTTTAGTAGATTTTAGATTAATTATAGTTTTAATATTAACTGTTTTTTTTTCACCGATTTTTAAAAAATAATTATGTAAGTTATTTTAAGTGTTTTAGATTTATAAATAAGTTTCAGTATGTTTTGTAGAGAAGAATTTGACTTAAGTTAAATCTATTAAAAAAAAGATTAGATTTTTAGAAAATCTCGAAATACGAATTTTTGATGTTTTTAGGTTTTCTCGTTTCTACAAAGTCGAAAATGACCAAACCCGTGTCCTTTGTAAAGTAGAGCAGTTTGGTAGCTCATCAGGCTCATGATCTGAAGGTCGTAAGTTCAAATCTTGCCTTTGCAATTTTCATGAGTAAGAATAATTTTAAGACTCGTTTTTTTTTAGACAGTTTATATATATACTTTCTCGTGTAACTAATAATACAATTTTAGGTACTAAAAAGCACCGTTTGTGTTACTTTTTAGTAACATAGTTGAAAAAAAATTATAACAGTAAAGCATTAAGTGGAAGCCTTGATACTAAAATATACATTTATGGACGTTTTATAGCGAAAATTAAGAGTTAGTTTAAAACTGTAAACTTTTAATATCCATAATAGAAAACTTTCTCTGATTAAGAGTATTTTTATTTATGATAAAAATTAAATAAAGGTGAACTGAAACATCTTATTAACCTTTAAAAAAATCAACCGAGATACCGTAAGTAGTGGCGAACGAAAGCGGTTTAGACTATTTTATTTATATATTATTGAAATTTTCCATAGAAGGTTTATAGACCTGTAAATAATATATTTTTAAAAAATAAAACCAGTAAAGCGATACACGTGTTATATAGTTTTAATAATGGGGGACCATCCTTAAAGTCTTAAGCTAATTTTAGTAATCTATAGTGAAAAACAGTACTGTGAAGGAATTGGAGAAATATTTAATTAATTTATAAAAAAATATTAATTAATTTATGAAACTTAATGCTAACAATTGGTTGGGGCTTTTTTTAAGTGACAGCGCGCCTTTTGCATAATGAATCCACGAATTTATTTAAGCGGCAAGCTTTAATCCTAGTTAAAAGGTGTAGGCGTAAAAAAATTGAGTTTTAAATTAGCTTTTTAAGTGGCTTAAATAAGACCCGAAACTAAGTGATCTAGTCATGAACAGGTTGAAATTTAAGTAGTAGTACTTACTGGAGGACCGAACCCGTGTATGTGGAAAAATACTGGGATGATTTGTGATTAGGGGTGAAAGTCTAATCAAACTTAGAGATAGCTGGTTTTCTGCGAAATCTATTTAAGTAGAGCATGTATTTATTTTTTTGTGGGGTAGAGCACTCGATGAACGAGGGGAATTTTTAATTTTACCAACTTCAAAGAAACTCCGAATACATAAAAAAATTACACATAGACATACTTTGGGTGCTAAGATCCAGGGTAGAAAGGGAAACAGCCCAGATTGTTCGTTAAGGTCCTCAAAAATATTTAAGTGAGTAAGAAAGTAAAAAAATTAAAACAACAAATAGGTAGGCTTAGAAGCAGCCATTCTTTAAAGAAAGCGTAACAGCTCATTTGTCTAGATTTTTTGCATCAAAAATGTATAAGGACTTAAAATATTTACCGAAACGGCAAACTTTATTTTTTATAAAGTGGTAGCAGAACGTTTTGTATAGCATGCAGAAATGCGAAAATATATAGTAATATATATTTATAGTATCAAAAGTGATAATGTGGATATGAGTAGCGTAAAACAATGTTAAAAATAAACAGCATTGTCGCCATAAATCCAAGGTTTAAATCAAAAATTTAAAAATTTACGATAAAACGGCCCCTAAGAAAAAACGAAAGTTTTATTCAATGGGTAAATGAAATTTATTCATTTTTATTTAGGCATGACAAAGTTATATACTATTTATTTTATTTTATGAGTTAGTGAAATATTTATAAAACTTTCAAGAAAAAGTTCTAATTATAAAACCGTACTGTAAACCGACACAGGTGGATAGGTTGAGTAAACTAAGGCGAGAGAGAACTATGTTAAAGGAACTCGGCAAAATGACTCCGTAACTTCGGAATAAGGAGTGACCTTATATTTTTAGTTAATATAAGGCCGACACAAAATTGGGGGTGGCAACAGTTTAATAAAAACCTAAGTCTCTGCAAACTCGTAAGAGGACGTATTGGGACTGATACCTGCCCGGTGCTGCAAGGTTAAGAGTAATAAGTTTTGGCTTATAACTTAAGCCCCAGTAAACGGCGGCCGTAACTCTGACGGTCCTAAGGTAGCGAAATTCCTTGGCATCTAATTAATGTCCTGCATGAATGGTATAATGACTGCCCTACTGTCTCTAACATAGACTTAGCGAAATTGAAATGTCTGTGAAGATGCAGACTACCTACAGCTAGACGGAAAGACCCTTTGCACTTTTACTATAATTATATATTGCAGGAAAAAAATTACTGTGTAGAATAAGTGGTAGTTTTTGATATCTTTACTTTTGTAAATAATAGAAACATCATTGAAATACCACTCTTTAATTTTTTTTCAGCTCATTTTTTAAAACATTGTATAATGGGTAGTTTGACTGGGGCGGTGTTCTCCTAAAGAGTAACGGAGAAGTACTAAGGTAAATTCAAATCAGTTTTTTTGATTGTAGAGTATAATAGCAGAAGTTTGCCTGATTGTAAGATTTACAAATCGAACAAGGACGTAAGTCGGTTATAGTGATCCGGTGATTCTTTATGGAAGGATTATCGCTCAACGAATAAAAAGTACGCAAGGGATAACAGGCTAATGATTCCCTAGAGACCTTATCGACGGTATCGTTTGGCACCTCGATGTTGAGTGCGATTCGTTAGTGTGAACATGGGGATAAATACCATGGTACAACTGAGGTAATATGTTTTTGTAGGTTACCAATAACTAATTTTTCAGATAGGTAACCACTCCTATATATCCTGCTCTTATTGGATATTGATCATAGACACCACGAGTTATTGCGTGGATTCCCCTACGTGATTGTTATTTTGGAAAGTAACTTCACGGAAGCAGGGCTAAAAGTTCGTAATTAGATACATACTGTCAAAATTACGTATGAGAATGATGTAAACGAGTTCAGTGAAAATTAATTTGTGTAGTAAAGTGCCGATACGAGAATTTTTGGGTTATAGTGTGATGTCGGGAGACACCCAGAGCCCTAAATAAAGGGATGAACTTATTTCCAGCCAGAACATACAACAGAGACGGCTAAAGAGTGGATGGTTCCGGTGCATAGCAAAGAAGACGTTTATATTTAATGAAAAATTGGAACGAAGTAACTTAATAAAAGCTCCAACATTATAGTTGGTGGGATCCACTAGATGCTTTTATTAAGAAGGATTTTACAAAAAGCTAATGGTACTGGTAATGCTGAACATACGCTGACGTGTAAACTCCAATAATTTATATTATTGGAGAGGAGCCGTATGAATCGAGAGGTTCACGTACGGTTTTGAATCAGAGGGTTTAATAGTAATATTAGCTCGACTGTAACATTTTCACATCCTGGGGCTGAAACTGGTCCCAAGGGTAGGACTGTTCGTCCTGTAACGTGGAACATGATTTGAGTTTAGAACGTCGTGAGACAGTTTGGTCCCTATCTACTGTAGGCTTAAGAAAATTGAAAGTATTAAACCCCAGTACGAGAGGACCGGGAAAAAAAAATCACTGGTGTATCAGTTATTATATCAATAGTAACGCTGAGTAGCTAAATTTTTAATAGATAATCGTTGAAAGCATCTAAATGAGAAACTAAACTTAAGATAAATTTTCTATAAAAAAAGTAATAGAACATTACATTGATAGGTCTAATGAATAAGAATTGCAAAGTTTGAATCTTATAGATACTAAAAATATTGTACAATAAAAGTTATTTGAGCTATTTTACGTATCTTAAATTAAATATAAAAAGTTTAGAAAAGTAATACTTTTTAAAAATTTAATTTTTTTATTCCTTTCATAAATCGCTGCTTTATACATTTTTTATGTTTTTATTAAGCCCTTTAGAACAATTTCAAATTTTACCAATTATTAATATAGGATTAGGTAATTTGGACTTTTCTTTTACTAATGGTAATTTAATTATTCTTATAGCATTAGGTAGTTATATTATTTTAATGAATATGTTATTATCCGACAAAGACAGTTTTTATCTTGTACCGTCAAGATGACAGATTGTTATTGAAACTTTTTACGAAACTATCGCTAATATGCTTTATGATAATTTAGGTAATAAAGGATCTAACTATTTCCCATTTGTTTTTATCTTATTTATGTTTGTTTTATTATCAAATTTAATAGGTTTAATTCCTTACAGTTTTACTATTACTAGTCATTTAATAGTTACTTTTTCTTTAGCTTTAACTGTGTTTATTGGTGTTAATATTATTTGTGCTAAAGAACACGGCATGCATATGATCTCACTATTTTTGCCTACAGGTACTTCTTTAGGGTTAGCTCTATTATTAGTTCCCATAGAATTTGTTTCTTACATGTTTAAACCAATTAGTCTAGGAGTTCGTTTATTTGCTAATATGATGGCAGGGCATACTTTATTAAAAGTTATTGCAGGTTTTGCTTGAAGTATGATGACTTCTGGTGGGTTATTGTTTGTAGCTCATTTTTTACCTATCTTAGTTTTAATACTGTTAGTAGGTTTAGAATTGGGAGTTGCTATGATTCAAGCATACGTTTTTACAATTTTAACTTGTATTTATTTAAACGATGCTATAAATTTACATTAATTACGTTTTCTTGTTAGGAAAAGTAGCTTAGTGGATTAAAGCGTCAACCTGTCACGTTGAAGATCGCGGGTTCGAAACCCGTTTTTTCCGTATAATTTAGTAGGCGTATATAGCTCAGGTGGTTAGAGTGTTAGGTTGTGGTTCTAAAAGTCACGGGTTCAAATCCCGTTATTCGCCGTATAATTTATTTTTTAATAAAGGTGTATAGCTCAGCGGCAGAGCACTGGACTTTTAATCCATTGGTCCTGGGTTCAAATCCCAGTACACCTATCTCATGTATTTAGTAGTTTGGATAGCTCAGCGGCAGAGCAAAAGACTGAAAATCTTTGGGTCGGTGGTTCAAATCCGCCTCTAGACAAATAATATATTCAATTTTTTATTAAATACTACCCTTTAACTTAATAAAAAATTAGATAATTATTTATAAAAAAATTTAAAATGAGTCATCTATTTTGAGATATGTTAACCCGTTTAAGAAACGGCCAAAAATCCGGTAAAATTGCAATACTACACCCTAAAACTATTTTATGTTCTAAAGTTTTAGATATTCTTTTAGATGAAGGGTTTATTTTAGGGTATCACGTTTCATCGATTAATCCCCGAATGTTTAAAATATATCTTAAATATTTTAATAATAATCCCGTTATTAAACAAATCAGCGCTGTGACAAAACCTAGTAAAAGAGTTTTTATTTCTATTAAAGATTTATGAAAAATTAATAATTTACTAGGTGTTTTAGTAGTATCCACCTCGAAAGGTATTCTTTCTGATAAAAAATGTAGAAAATTGAATGTGGGAGGTGAAGTTTTTTGTGTTATAAAATAAAATAAAATAAATGTTACATTTACGAAATTATTATATAAAAATACCTAATAATATTAGTTTAACCTTAGATAACAACATTTTGATTATAGAGGGTCCTTTAGGTTTAAAAAAATTATTGGTATATAATAGAATTTTTTTAAATAAAACTAAAACTAAAGTTACCGTTACAAATAGCTTGGTGAAAACATTACCTGAAACACAAACAAAAAAAACAATTCAGGGCATTACTTTTTCACTAATTAACTATCTAATTTATGGAGTTCAATTTGGGTTTAAAAAACAATTAATTATTGTGGGTGTTGGTTATAAAGTTGCTTTAGAAAATAATAACGAAATTTTAAGTTTTAAATTGGGGTACAGTCATTTAATTAAAATCAAAATTCCTTTAAATTTAAAAGTTACTTGTAATAAGTCAACTATTATAAGTATTTCTGGTATTTGTAAGCAAGATGTTACTGATTTTGCCGCGTTAATTAAAAGTCAAAAATTTCCTGAGCCTTATAAAGGAAAAGGTATCAAATATTTTGATGAAATAATTATTAAAAAAGAAGGGAAAAGATCTTAAAAAAAAAATGTTATGGTAAAAAAAAAATATAAAGATTTAATTGTTTTATTAGCAGATGCTAAAGTATATCTTGGAGGTAAAAAAATAATATGGGATCCTATTATAAGTTATTATTTATTAGGAATTAAAAATGGATTCTGTATTTTTGATCTCGAAAAAACTATCTTTAATTTAAAAAAAAGTTTAAAACTTATTACTTATATAAACAACTCAAAAAAAAAAATATTATTTATAGGTTTTCCTAAAGAATTCGAAAATAAATGTATTCAATTGTATAACAGCAAAGGTCATTTTTATGTTTCTAATAAAGGTTGGATAAATGGTATTTTAACCAATAACAAAGATTTTTTTAGTTTTAAAAAAAAGTTTTTATTGGAATTAAGTACGAAAAAAATTAAAGAAAAACGTTTTTTTTATGAAAAATTTGGGGGTGTTTTAAATTTAAAGAATAAACCTGATTTAATTGTTATTTTTAATCACGGTAAAAACTTAGATTCTTTAAGGGAGGCTTTTAGTATAAATATTCCGATAATATCCTTTGTAAATAGCGGAGATAGCATCAAATATGTAGATTATCCTATTACGGGAAATTTTAATTCAAAAAAATTTAGTAAATTATATTACAATCTAATAAAATATGCGTTATCATGAAAAATTTAATACGCGTTATCATGGGAAATTTAATAGAACGAGAGTGAAAAAAACGTTTTTTAATTAAAAGATATAAAAGATATGAAGCTAAAAGACAGGCTTTAAAAATTATAATTTCTAATCATAAAGTAATGTCTGACATTAGATTAAAAGCTTTCATGGAACTAGCTGGTTTTCCTCTTATGAGAAAATTTAGTAAATTATATGACAATCTAATAAAATATAAGTTAAGATGAAAAATTTAATAGAACGAGATAAAAAAAAACGTTTTTTAATTAAAAGATATGAAACTAAAAGACAGGCTTTTAAAAGTATAATTTTTAATTATAAAGTATTGTCTGACATTAGATGAAAAGCTTCCATGGAACTATCTAGTTTACCTAAAAATAGTTCTTTTATACGATTTAAAAATAGATGTGTCATAACAGGTCGAGGTAGATCTATTAGTAGGTTTCTAAGAATTTCTAGATTAGTTTTTAGGGAATTTGCTAGAGATGGTAAAATTTCAGGATTAACAAAATCAAGCTGATAAATAAATTAATAATTTTTATTATTAAATTTTCAATAATATCATAGCTATTAAATACAAATAGATTTATTTAAAAATTTTAGGGTTATGTGAAATATATATTAACTAACAAAATTAAATTTTCAATAAAAATATGAATACAAAATATAAACCTATTTATAAAAAATTTTTACGATTACGTGAAAATATTACTGGAACTAAAAAAATTAAACTTTTAAAAAAAAAAAAATAAATTTTTTTAAAAAAAAAAAAAAAAAAATTAAATAAAATTTTAAAAAAAAATAAATATAAAATTTTTAAAAAAAAAAAATAAATAAA
>Ga0114994_10000588_pt1 | contig 24866 bp, 33 predicted proteins | sample ArcticOcean_MG_C_9_FD_87043 | JGI IMG/M metagenome (GOLD analysis project Ga0114994, IMG submission 87043) | Marine microbial communities from western Arctic Ocean - ArcticOcean_MG_CB2_152 | ecosystem: Environmental > Aquatic > Marine > Oceanic | place: Arctic Ocean: Canada Basin | collected...
TGTCAGACTGTAATGTCTGAGCACGGACTTCAAAAGCTCCGAAGTCTTGATTAGCATCATTACCTGTCACACCACGCTTCATGGTGGTGAGATCTTGAGCAGCACTAGTTGTTATTGTACCAAAACTAACGTCAAGCGTTTTGCCAGTTCCGACAGTTACATCAGATGTGGCTATTGTAGCACCATCGATTGTTCCACCATTGAGGTCAACAGTTGATACAGTACCAAGATTTGCGCACGTACCACCAGAGGCAGTCCAAGCACTATTTGAATCCCATGTCATTGTTTTACTCGCTTCAGCAGTACCCAATGTAGTGATGTCATTGTAGTTGATCTCATCAGCAGATGCAGTTATAGCAGCCAACTTTGTGAGGTCATCACTGTCAACATTATTACCAGCAAGATCATTGATCTCAGCAGCAGTTGCAGTTATAGCAGCTAACTTCGTGAAGTCATCACTGTCAACATTATTACCAGCAAGATCATTGATCTCAGCAGCAGTTGCAGTTATAGCAGACAACTTTGTGAAGTCCGAACTGTCAACATCATTACCAGCAAGATCATTGATCTCAGCAGCAGTTGCAGTTATAGCAGACAACTTTGTGAAGTCCGAACTGTCAACATCATTACCAGCAAGATCATTGATCTCAGTAGCAGTTGCAGTTACTTCAGACAACTTTGTGAGGTCAGCACTAGTAACAGCATTACCATCTAATTTATTGATCTCAGTAGAAGTTGCAGTTATTTCAGACAACTTTGTGAGGTCAGCACTGTCAACATCATGCCCAGCAAGATCATTGATCTCAGCAGCAGATGCAGTAACAGCAGCCAACTTCGTGAAGTCCGAACTATCTAGTCCGGTAGCACTCAAATAATTGAACTCTGTAGAACCTACAGTAACACCATCTAATTTATTGATCTCAGTAGAAGTTGCAGTTACTTCAGACAACTTTGTGAAGTCCGAACTGTCAACATCATTACCAGCAAGATCATTGATCTCAGCAGCAGTTGCAGTAACAGCAGCCAACTTCGTGAAGTCCGAACTGTCAACATCATTACCAGCAAGATCATTGATCTCAGCAGCAGTTGCAGTAACAGCAGCCAACTTGATGAAGTCCGAACTATCTAGTCCGACAGCACTCAACATGTTGAACTCTGTAGAACCTACAGTAACACCATCTAATTTATTTAACTCAGCTGCAGTAGAATCTACTTCTGTTCCTGCTAGCTCTAATTTACTTCCCTGAGGTATACTCAGGCCACCTTTTGTTACGAATTTTTCACTCATATATAAATATTTATAGCAACCAGAGGTGTTTTCTTCGGTTGCGCACCCGAAAATGAAAAATAATATAAAGAAAATAGTTTTAAAGGCGCGATACATGGATCTCGAGCTAAAAGAAATTTCTGATGTATATGATGAATATACACTAGAATGGAATTTGTATATAGCGGAGCTCTATCACAGACTGAAGATAGACAAGGAGGAGGTTGCTGATTGTGATAGTTGTGATGTCAGAGACACAAGCCCTAAGATGACGAATCCAGCAGTGATCAAGAGAATGTATAGAGATATAGCGCATCATGTCCATCCAGATAAAAACGCAGATGATGAAGATATGGCTCGCTTGATGAGATATGCAACCAAAGCTAAAGAGTCTAACGACATGATTGCCTTGATGGATATGTGTGATGATCTAGGTATAGACACTCCTAAGTTGAGAGATAGTCATCTCAAGTATATAGAAGACGATATATCTAGCAAGCAACATCAAATAGATAATATGAAGAACTCAAATCAATGGGTGTGGAGCACCTCAGATGCAATGAAGAAGAAACTTATTGAGTCTAGTATAGTGAAGCAATTGACAGATCAGAATACATCAACTTAATGCGAATCGGTATAATGACACATCGAGCTCTATTGTTGTAATTCCAGATAATGACACTATATTATTCACCACACTAGCCTCTATTCGGATAGCGGATGAGTCTCCTAATACACCGTATTGTGTCAACACCACTTCGTTGTCTGTAGCTAGTATCAACAATTCAGAGCAATGAAATGTATCACCACCAACTGCGTTTATTGTGTATTTCGCAGATCTGAAGTCATCTACGTTGAATGTATCTAGAATCTGTGTACCGCTGACTGATGGTATCTTCAGTGACGTTATCTCTGTTGTACCGGAGAATACGATGGAATCAGTCTCAACACCACCTGTGGAGTTTGAAGTTGGGGTAGCACTCCAGTCTGTATTACCAGATCCTGTTTTTTCGTATCTCTTGAAGTTGTTGTCTGTATTGAGGTAATATGTACCTATTGCTGCGATGTATCCAGGTTCTGTAGATGGGTTACCGGATGCCTTCACCACGACCTGTCTTAATGGTAATTCATCTTGTATAAAATCTTCAAAAGCGCCCATATTATATGATCTCCTCTACACTCATGATCGAGGTACCAGAAACATTATTGTTAACTGCTACCCTATCAAGGTAAAATATTGTATCACCATTGTAATCTACAACAGTTGGGTTTGACTGGTCTACAATTGTGAACATACTGTTGATATCAATACCGGTGCTTATATCAGGATCTAATGTTGCTCCATTGGGTATACTGTCATCAAACGATATTGAACCTCTAAACGTCTCTGTAACACTTAGTTTGCTTGGATCTTCTATACTTGTCCCAATGGTTCGTGTACGAGATAATGCACTCACTTGTAAGTTTCGTTGAACAAAGCCTCCCAGAGTGTAGGTGTCTCCAGATATGATGCTATCTTGTATCATATGAGACAGGTTACTACCAGAAATATTAACCCAATCAAACTCACCCTTGCTATCAGAATCAGATACTTGTAAATTCGCTCTCCAACTAGTGTCATTGCTGCTCACCCATTGACCCAGCAGCACTCCAGCTGAAGGATAAGGACTCATGTTGAAGGTATGCAATCGTTGATTTGATGTGACGACTATTTGATACACCTGAGGTGATGTATTCTCATCACCTCCGGATCGTAGAGAGTTGTATGGTGTTGATACTGATATAACTGGTAGTATGTCTGATATGAAAATGATACCTGAGGTGAACACTGATGTATTATTGTTCTCTGACCTATTGACTGTCACCTTGAAATTGTTGTGTGTTATGTTGTATAATCCAGGGTTGGTGCATGTGACAGTCTTGGTCTGTGTGTATGATGTACTGCCAGGGATTATGATGTCCGATCGTGGATCTATATACTCATATTGAGGTGAAGCACCAGTATTTGATATCGTTAGACTTACATCTGCAGACTCTGTTCCTCTCAATGCGGATTGACCATCAGGATATGATACTGTAAAATTCGTGAATGTGGGTGATACATTGTTAACCTTCAGTGTATCCACACTGTTGATGTAATTACCATAATTGTTAGATCCACCACGTGCTCTTATTCGGATCGGTTGATTTTGAGCAGATGTCACGGATGTGTCTATAGTTATTGTTGTCGATGCAGATAATGTATTAGGATTTACATTTTTTGTCTGCGAAGCACTAGCATAATTACCACCACTTTGCAGCTGCACTTGTGATACGTTGTTCGTATCAAATGTAACAGTCATTGAAATGATGTCGTTATCTTTCAACTCTGTTTGAATACCCGGGTAAGAACCAAACGTTACACCTGTAACTTCCGGACCTTGACGCACCGGGATTGTGGCTGTTGATGTATGTTCATCACCCTCAGTACCAAAGCTATTTTTAGCAGATATCTTAACCGGTACATCAGTTGTGGTTGATAACGTAGTATCTACTTTCTCTGTTAGTATAACACTGCTTGTACCATCACCGTTGTCTACAGCTGTAACTGCATGATCTGTCACACTTCTAGTCGATGTATCATTACCTCCATCTAGGGAAACAGATGTTACATCCACACTGTCAAATATTATTGTGATCTCTACATCATCTCCATCTAAAAACATCGCCTGTTGTGACCCACTGTGAGTTGGTGGCTCACTGAAAGATACATCTAATATTGAAGGACCAGCTCCAACTAACGTTACTGGTATAGAGTGTGAACCTCCATTACCGGTGACAGTTATAACATCATCTCCATTTAAGTCTATATTCACATCAGCTGTGAACCTTCTAGACAAACCAATACGAGATATATCAGAGTTCTCCACTATCACATCATTAATATAAACCTCACCCATCCATTCAACTGCTGGACCATCCCACTCTAACACGATATTTAAATCACTATCATTATCAATAGTCACGTCATTCACTATTAAATCTTCAGGCACTGTACCAGATACATAGTTTATATCAACCAACCCAGAGTTGTTAACAATATCGGTTACAAATACCAATGAGACTAAGTCTGGCTGTGTTGTGCTTAAATCTACTTGATTACCATTTGATATCATCAATGTATTACCAGATAAGCTTAGTGTTTGATTGTCTAGTTCATCAGCTAAAAATCCTAGATCTACCGTATTACCGGATGTGATTGTTAGTTCAGTTCCTGATATGGTTAGATCCTGCTGCATAGAGCTAAGATCTATTGTGTTACCTGATGAGATAATTAAAGAGTTACCAGATAATGATAGTGTTTGCTTGTGATCACTCAGGTCTATCGTATTACCTCTGCTGATTGAAACTATATCATCAGTTAGAGTTAGCGTCTGTATATCTAGTTCTGGTAGCGCTAAGGCTAAATCAATATCATTACCGTCTGATAACGTTAACATCGACCCGGACAGACTCAAAGTTTGAGATGGTATGGTTATATTCTCTCCAGACAACATCAAACCACCAGGAATGGTGACTGTTCTTACCGGTGGTAGTAATCCTATAGGCTCAAAGTATGTTGTTACTGAAGCTCCAGATAATATTAAATCACCTACAACCTCAAACTGATTCCTAACTAACGCCATATCCAATATTTATGGTGCGCAGAGGATGTTTTTGATGATTCAGTGTTACATCTTAGGATGGTAGTGCAGAGTCATCTGCAGATGAGGTGTTATCCATACCATCTCCATCAGAGCTAACTTCCGGTGCCGCACCAAAGTCTGGTGGTGTGTCAGACGGTAACGCTGTATCACCCATACCTCCCATGCCTCCTAATCCACCCATGTCTGCAGGCGCTGGTTCTCCACCCATTCCTTGCTGAGATATAATATCCCTCCAATTCGGTCCTAGTGTCTCTATCTGAGCCAGCTCAAAGGCTAACTCCTTGTCCTTGCGGAGCCATTCACGGTTTCGCCTGACTTCTTCATCATCCCACTTGAGATATTTCTTTTGTGAAAATGTATTAGATATCAGCTCATTAGCGGACATGTTGTTAAAATTATTTGACTTTAAATCGAATATCTGTTGCTCACGTAGTGCATGAAAAGATGATGGTGGGTTAAACTCGACGTCAAAATCGTTCTCTTTGAGATTATAAGAAGTCCATAGCTTTCTCAGCTTGAGATGTGTTACAAATGCATGTTTTAATCCTCTAGCAAACTGTCTCTGAAGCCTCATGATAAACTTAGCAAACTTCAATTCCTCTCTCAGAACACTTGAATCGTCTTGAAATGATGATTCAGGTTCAAGACGATTGGTTGGAACTCGGAGAGATTTATATAATTTCTTGACGAAGTACATTAAGTCTGCCAATTCACCTAAATTTGCTCCTCCTGGTAACTGATTAACTGTTGTACCCTCGCTACCGTTTCGCTTTGCGAACCAGAATGCATCTAACATACTCTGAGGATCAAACGCGTTCACTGTAGTTCCTTGTGATGCATCATATGTTTTTCTACTCCAATATGAATGCATTAACTTCTTTAAGTATGCTTCAGCTTTCGGTGGAGACATATTACCTACATCAACATTAAACACCAGTCTTTCAGGAGCTCGGACTAACCTATAAATAACTATTGAGTCTTCGACTAGTGATAACTGTCGGTATGATCTACGGCAATTCTCAATAAAAGGTAATCTTACATCCTGATCTTCATTCCATGAACCAGAATGTATATACGTCACCTGTGCTTGATCAAACGGTATATATTCTATCTTATCTGCTTGTTTTGTTTGTTGATTCATGACCGGTTTCCGGAGGATAAATCCTTTCATCAACCCATTCTGAACGTTATCATACACTGGATCTATAACTTCAGATGGTATATCGATTACACCTAGGATGCCTTGCTCGGTGTGTGATTCGTGTATGATATGCTCAAAGAATAACTCTCCATCTATTAACAACCGTCTAGCATACTCCCAACCTTTGTTTTCTAGATCAAAGTGAGATATAAATTTGTCAAACTCTTTTTCTATCTCACCTCTCTTGGTATTAGATATCTCATTATTTCTGCATGCTATACGAACAACCTTGTCATCCTCATCAGTCACGATAAAGTCATCACATATCTCATCTAATGCATCACCAACCTCAGAGTACATAGACATCACTCGATAATCTCTCAATCGTTTAGACTTATCATGATCTATATTAGCATACATGAAGTTATGATAGTTCTTATCGATGCTGAGTGATCCTATAGGCTCATCCTCACTTACTTGCTGAGATACTGAATGTTTTTGCAGTACATGATCTCTCTTGGAACCAGTCTTGTAAAATAGTCCATATTTCGGGTTCACATCACCTACATTACTCAATGTTTCTGCTGACGAATACGGTAGCTTATTACCTATATATTTCATCAGCGATCTACCGAATGTTGTACCTCTACCTGACTTTGGTTGATTTGTTGCCATCTATAATATATATTTAATGAGCGAATCGTTTAATTCAACATGCTGTATATACACTACACAGATCTGATTAGTGTGGGTTGAAGATTAAATTCAGTCCACTCAGTAGATTTATTGATATACCCAGGTGACAACTTACCATAACCTGCTGTATTGGATATGATTATATCCAATTCACATATCTCATTCACTGCCGGTATACTCACTATGATCTCATTCTCAGATAATATTTCAAAATTTATCTTAAATCCATAGAGTGGTTCATAATCTACCCAGTCGTCATATAACCGCGATCCAGATAGATCTGCAGACGAACTTAAGAATACACTGTTGGTGTACTGCATACTATAACCGGTTATCAATACGTTGTATGGTAGGTGTGACTTGATGGTATTGTGTGATATATGAGTTATTGTTGGTCTTGCGAATATTACCACTGATTCAGTTAATTCATTATGTGGCATAACAGATGTAGCAGATAGTATGTATGTGTCAGAATCATTCAATGTAACAGTAGGTGTCATTGTTACGGTTGGTGTTACTGTTATTGTTGGTGTTGAGGTGGTATATGTAGATGATACGACGGGGGTAGATATTATAGGTGCGTTATTTATCTCAATAACACCATCAAATTCAGTTGATGATATATCAATCCATCCAGATAGAGGTATGTTAGCATCATTAGATGCGTTTGCATAGTACAATGTGTAAGGTGACTTGTTATTAGATATTCTCCACGAGCCTCCCACGAAGTTAGATACATTATTACTGCGTGTAATCTTAACGTCAACAGTTGTACTCGTGTACTTAACACCGGCATCAGATTGATGTGTTAAATTATATGTATCATTTATATAATCCTTACTTGATTGAGTTATATTAAGATTGTTGGTGGTCATTCAATATTTATGATAGGGGTGAAATTTGAAGTTATCTTGTATATATTACCAGCTGGATCTTCTCTAGATTTAAACAACCATGTCTTGATAGTGAAGCTAGTGTCTGCAGATACTCTATACGGTGTTGACCCATTAATATCACTCGGATAGTTCATAGACATCGAACCGTCCCACAATACAGGTGATCTTATCTCTTGTTGTTTTTGAAGAAGATCTTCTGGTAATTTCCACGATATTATGATGTATGGGTTGTTATGAGGTATAAAGTTACTTAAAATCTGATCCATATCTGTCTGATATCTAGTCATTATACTCATCGATAATTTAACGTCTATCGGAACAGGAGTCATCAAGTGATCAGTCTTAGTGCTTATGACTTCACCAGCAAACGTCTCACTTCTTGTGTGATATGAACCGTATATTTTATTGAATACTCTTGAATCATCTCTACTAACACCAGTGATATTGACCGCGATTACAGGTAGTGTTAGATGTTTAGACTTATTTGTTAGATCGTGTATAACTCTCTGCTTGGGTGAGTATACATATCTAACAGCTAGTTTCTTCTGCTCCTGTCTCTGCTTGTTATACCTAGATATAACTACATCATCAAACGCGCTGATGAATTGTGTGACTGAGTCTTTAATCTCAAAGTGAAACGATTGATTCTTCATGTGTATAATTTTATGGTAATATTAATCTCACTCCACTTATAATCTCTAAAGATTCTTCTGTCACTTATATTCATAATATTATTTATACAGTTGACTTCTCATTATCATGATATAATATAATGTATGATGCAAAAGTGTGTAACAGCGCTATAGTATCGCCTACCAGCATTTTCGGTACACGAGTGTGAGCAGCGGTCAGCTCAAGAGGTAGGATTTGACTTGGCAGAGAGAACTGCTAGAAATGACAAAGCTAAGTTAAACACACCTGCAAGGCGGCAGATGAAAAACGGCAGATTAAGAACCTGCGCAGCACCGAACCGTGATTATTAAAACCAATCAGCGTATATTAGCGGTTTACACAAACCGGAGTTTATAGGTCGGGATTCTCCATAAAGTTAATATCTTAAACGAGTGCGCCTTATGTAAGTACTTCACACTGGAAATAACTACTAGCTCAATGTATCCTATGTCGTTTCATAGGTGCATTGTGTCTGTAAACCATCGACTGGAGATTACTACTTATAATCATTGTATATCATTGTACTTAAGTCCTAGGAAGTTAGGGTTTTCGACTGAGTGTAATATCAATCTGTATTATATAGGAGAACTAACGGATGGTTAGTTTGTACTTGTTTGCTTAGACGCTATGCGTCGTAGTATATATAAACAACGCTATCGTGAAAGACGTGGTTGTTGTCTTTTGATGAATCTCTGATAGCTTGTATTAGCTCCTTGTCGGTGCATAAATCGTCGAGTTTGTAACTGAATTCGATTCTCCGGAGCAGTTTGTCGTGTGTACAATTGTACGGATAGAAAATCTCGTAATTCTTCTTGACGTTCTTGTTCGTTTTGATGGTGAAGTTTATATAATAGTCATTGACATTGAACAACAGTAACTTACCTCTTCGGAGGATCTTACGATCATTCAAAACAAACCGTACATTTCTTTGTAGTACGTGCTTGCAACATGTCTCAATTTGTTCGATCATATGCTCATGAACGTTACTTTTTGATCAGCTGACATTTTGTATAAAGTTTCATTGAAGTATTTCCAGAATTCATCATTTGCTGGGATTTGAGACACTATATTGCATTGATCAACGTTGATTGTTCTATACCCTTGCATGAAGATGTCCCATGTGATTATCAAATTACGACTCGTGGGATTGTAACGAGGCGATTGCCTAGTAGGTTTGTAGTGCAAAGCTTCTCGGCCTTCACGCGAATCCAGCAACATACTACTGTTGGTACATAGCATTCTTCGGGTGGGGGATGCACCAGGCTTAGGACGTCTTCTGACGTACTTAAGCTCCAGTACATTGTCTCGAAGAAGTGCGCTTAGTGTCGGTAGTGCTACTCTCATCTTGAGCTAGGTTACATGTACCAAAAATTCTCTCTTCATTCAAGAATACAGATTTGCTTATCTTACCCTTACCGGCTACAGATATGTTGCTAGCTCTCATTCCGAATTCGTTGGGAAATATCACGGTGTCACCTGGTTTGACTTGAGTGCAGTTTGGACCCACCAACACCACTTCAGCCAAGCGCCAAGCGCGTTCGGCAGCGTTTCCAGGTATCACTATACCACCTCGAACTATATTATCTCCACCTTCATCTAGATCAGAGTAAGTCGCGAGGATGATGTCATCAAACAGTTGGTTAATTTCATATCCAACTAGCAAGGGTCCTTCTCTACTTGAATGATCTTTCAGGTCTATTAACCCAGATGATGGTTTTAATTGATTGATATCAGCGTGTTCTGTCATGTTACTAATATTTAGTGACATGTCTCCAGAAAGCCAGCTACTTCATCACGTCATTCATCTGTGATAGTTGAGTGACCTCACTGACAGATAGTTCTAATTTCTTCGCGAGTCTGACCAACCGCTCTGCAGATTCATCATCAGTGTCACTCTTAACCTTTTTAATATAATTAACTCTCATCCACTTGTGTCTAGCCACTACATTATGCAACAACTTGTAATGCATTCTCTTGTCATCAAGCAGCACAGGATGTAACCAATTAGCGGTACTATTAACCACTTCAGCGTGTCGAGGTGATATCATGCTGATCCATCTGTTGATCATGAAAGGTACATACTCCGACTCGTTATCTGTGTTCTCCAGAAACTTACGCTTCTTGGAGAACACAATATCGTTGAGATGGTCAAATATATTCACTTAGATATGATCTTGGTAGTCGCGATGAATATGTCATCATTCATGGTGTAGAACATACTGATGACATCGTTCATGAAACCCCTTGCATCCTCATCACTTAGATTAGTAGAGAACGCATGACTCGGTGCTTTCCTACCAGCTGTTATGTTGATGCCAGTATGACCTAGAGCAGCTCCACACTTGACATGTGTTATGCTGACACTACATTTACCCTTGGGTTGTATGATTCCATGTTGCTCGTGCTCGGCATGCACAATCAAGTCATCACCATCCAACTCTATAGGTTTCTTGAGATACTTAGATCCAAGTATATTGGCGATACCAGTGTTCAGCAAGCGTTGAAATGCTATAGCTCCGAATGGCTCTAATCCTGGAATCTCCCATAAAAAGTTAACAGCATCATCACTATAAATAAATTCATTTTTTAAAACATCCTCTTGATCGATCATTCCTTCTGTCTCTACTAGCATAGGAGATCTAAAAGCAATTATATTGCCTATAGGTAGCACTTTGTTCCGGAAAAATTGATAAGCGAACCGGTTGTGCAGCAAGTTACCATCATACATGTTTATATCTTCAACTATCATAAGATATATTATATATTATATAATGAGAAAGTCAACGTATGACAATCGTGTATATTACACGAAAGATAATATCAATTGCTTGGTGTCTAGATTAAGACTATTGAAGAATGGCGTGAGTGTATTCACGTGATCTCTTCGTGATTGGATATTTTTCTCACTACTCTTATTCCTAGTCAAGCTCTCATGATGAAAGCACGTCAGCCAGTCTGCATAATAATTATCATAACCTTCACTTAGCAATCTCATATTAAATTCAACATCCTCAAAGCACTCATTGTAGCTCTCATTGAGCATGCCTATCTCATGAAATCTATCTCTACTCACCATACAAAAACCTGCTGTATTACCCATAACTTTCTCCCAGGTGGAATTGTATTTATTATTAGTTCTTAGACCTCTATGAGTAACAGCTAAAAATGGTCTACCGGCACGATCTCTAACTACTTTTGCTATCTGACCAGCATGCTGTACAGAGCCATTCTGAGGATATAACAACCTACATCCCACACTGCCTATATTTTTTTTAGTGTTGAACAGCTCAACCATCTCATCGACGCAATTATCAATAACCTCTATATCATTGTTACACATCAACACCAGATCCTCAGTCACATAATCTCGTATGATGGTATTATTACAGTATGCAAATCCATATCTATTGAATTGTATCAACTTAACTCTACTCAAGCATATATTACAATTCTTGAGATACCTTTTAAGAGCATCAATCTCATCTTGCGTCGACCCGGTGTCTCCAATGTATATAGTATAATCCTGAGAGGTGGTGTTTATAATAGAGTCTATACACTTAGTTAAGATTGGTATATTACCTTTAGTTATTATGACAATACCAAGTGTCATAATACATTACAAACCTTTAGATAAAAACTTGATAGCTTTTTGAAACTCTCTAATAACAGTCTGCTTGTTTCTACCTTCACCTTTTGTCTGATTACCTTGTTCGTCTTCAGTTATAGTAGGTGCTGTTTGCCGTTTAAATTCTTCTCTATAAACCTTAATAAAATCCTCACTCAACCTCAACTTAGACGGAAATCTCTCTCTCACAATAGTCCTAAGTAAACCATACTTCTCCATTATTGTCTCAAAACTATCTTTATATTTTTTCATCATTAATACTTAAGATAAACCGAATAGTTTTTCTAACTCTTCAATCTCTTGAGGGTTGATGATACCACCCTCTTTCATAGCATCTCCATCACTATCTAAATACAACTTAACCATCTCAATCCGTTGTACTGGGTCACCGAATATTTCAATCATTGCTGGTTTATCATCTTTAATAAAGAATGGAGTGTCATCAGATTTCCATTGCTGAAACAAGTTTTTAAGAATAGCGTCAACTTCTTTTATATATAATGAATCAGTCTCCCTAGTATCATTATCTTCTATCTTAACCGGAGCGACTTTAGTGATAGGCGTAAAGAATATAATATCTATAGCTCTAATACTCTCTCTAACTATCGGTATACACTTTTCAACAAATTCATCACTAACTTTACCGTGAAAATTACCCCACATACTATATGCGATATTATCTAATGGACATCTATCGTATATAACACTATCACCTTTTCGATACTGCTGTTGTAAATCACACATACTATTCAGTATACTCCACTGTGTGTCCTCTGTAGTATACTTACTATGACTATCACTCTTTAGTTCATCTCTATATGTTTTTTCCGGGGTGGTGAATCCAGGCCACTCTTTGATTATATCTTGTATCAAGGTGCTCTTACCTTGGCATGCTGAACCTGTGATTGCTATCCTCATATAATTATATATTAATCTCCCATGGAAACTCCAGCCACTCCTTACCGCAATGTTCGCCTACATAGTCTGGTTTGAATGAACTATGATCCTTACAATATAGAGTAGCTGTCTTGAACTCCACTACACCTCTATGAAACTTACCAGATAGTCGATTCACTAACCCGCTCATGGTCACTCCTTCATCACACAGATCATCCACAATTAAGATATTCTTACCTGATATACCTTTCATCAGATCATATAACACATCTTGATACATAACCCCATGATAATTTTCCGGGTCTCTTATACGTTGATCTTCATCATAGCTATGATATCCATGCACAAGAACTTCGCGTATGCTTAAGTTGTGTGACAGTATGGTAGCTGGAACAAGACCACCTCTACTCAATCCTATAATAGTGTCTATCTGTATCTCATCATGAGATAATTGCTGCACGATGATATCGCATTGAGATTGAACATCAGACCAACTGATAGATCTCTTCGTCATACACCAGTTGTCTGATCCCATGCACTGACGTGAAGTCTCGTGAGTCCAGTATAACCATGCTTCTTACCCATCTCCATACAAAACTTTGTTCGTTCGTGATAATTCTCTTGCTTATCTAAGCCAGGCATCATTAACACTTTCTTCGCAGGTATATTGAATGGCTCTACGAAATCATTAATTATTTCCTGTACACACTCCTCTGTACTGATGACAAACTTAAACCAGTAGTTAGGGTGAGACATGATTCGATTTAAAGCTTCTGGTTTGATCCTACGATCTTTGCTCATCCCACTGTTAGCTAACTTAACACTGCAGTTGATTTGATCTAATTGATCAAACATATCATCTTCAATATAAATAGTACCATTGGTCTCAATCTCGTTGTATAAGTTAGCACTATTAAACTGATGATAAAACCAGTTGATAAAGCTTGAGATGGATCGCTGATTCTTAGGTATGGTCGGCTCACCACCTGTCCATATAAGATTAACTCTACCTTGACATATCCACTCGAATATACCCTCATCCATCCATTTATCTACAAGATATTGAAAAGGTTTTTCTAAACCCTTTCTCCATACTGCTTCTGTATCACACCACCATGTAGCCTTACCCTCCTTCATGAGGCTACCATCCGGCCCACCGCACATTAGATTACACGCTTTTAGTCTGATGAAGTACGCTGGCACTCCGCTAGTGTTACCTTCACCCTGAACAGAGTAGAAGTCTTCTGATATATTAAGTGTTTCAGTCATATATTAATTAATCTGATGTATCTGATGTACTAGATTCATCTGTGATAGGCTCTCCTGTAATAGACTCTTCTTTAGTGAAGTACTTCTGAATAGTCTTGATCACATCATCGCAATCCTTGATCACGTTAATCTTCTTCTCTATCTCAACACCTATATCAGAGTGGTCTCCTACTCCGACTGGATTGTTAAGGTATACAGAGAGATCTGCAACAGCAATATCTCTGATACCAGCATACTTGTTTAATAGTCCTGTTATATATTTTTCTTTCATAATTAAATTCCTAAATGTGAGGTTTTCTCAATCCATGTACCTTCAGATTCTACATCAACTGATTTTTCTACATTACTAGATTTTTCTACATTACTAGATTTACTCTTATCACACTTATAAATCGCAGAGTTATCCTGATGTTCAAATACCTCAACCTTGACGCATCTGCATCTCAACTGCGTTATTATCTGTACAAAGTTATCAGCTGCACTATGGCACCACTCAGCAAACTTCTCTATACCGACTCCATTCATAACTCGAAGATCACATATACCATCCCTTGCCAGACTCTTAAATTTATCAAGATGAGGATCTTTCTCTGAGATACACATGGTATGATCGAATTGATTCTTCAACAGCTTTTTTAGCTCCTTAAGTCCTCCGAAATCAACAACCCAATCATTTGAATCTAGTTCTTTAGCTTGAAACCAAAATTTAGCTTTTAATTGATATCCGTGTATATATTTACAGTGGCTGGTTGCGTTGGGTTGTCTGAACGCACAACTACCTAGCTCGATTAATTTAGTACTGATGAATGCCATATGTATATTATAGTATACATCTGTCAGATATCAAGGTCTTTGTCTATTTTTATTTCAATAGATTGAACTAAATTGTTTATATTGTCAGCCAGCCAGCAAGCTCCTGCACTAGCGAGCGGTAGTAATATATACGATTGTGTTGCTGCATACACTAAAACTCCAGACCAAAAACCTAGACATAGGCTGCACTTGAATAATTGATCTATAAGATCGATCTTACATAATACACTTCTCGGTATATTCAATATAGTACCGTATTTGAGTATAAATGTGAGACCTATACAAGCTAGTATATCTATCTTTCTTCCTCTAACTTATCTATTGCTTTATTAATAAGTCTAGCTTGATCCGTTGACATTACTACTGTATTACCATGATCATCCTTAATACTAACCTCATCATCATTGATAACAAGCTCAGGGCAACAAGCTTTTCCGCCACATAACACGACCGCTCTACCGTTCATTCTTAAATCGTCATTTTGCATTTTCTTCATAATATTATTTATACATCTCTAAAATTTTTCAACAACTTCATGAAGTCAATTACATTTACACCAGCTGGTATAAACTTCTCTAATGTCTGCGTGTCATATTGATCTACTGCTACACGTAATATACTGCTTCTCGCGTCAGTTGCACTACCTAGTCTGTCTATCATGTTATTAACAACATTGATATTGTTGATGTCAACTCCTTTATTATCTGAGATTTTTTGTTTGAACCTATCACTAATAAAGTATGAATAACGAGCTTGATCTTCACTGCCTGCATACAAGTGTATATTGTTAGACTTTATTTCATCATTATCTAAATTCAATATCTCTTGCTCCATGCCTATAACTGGACTAGCGTGAGATGATATACTCACATTAACCTTATCTCTCAACCCGGGATCCCCTTGGGATATATATAATTCCCATATATCTCTAGACATCTCTTTAGTGATCATAGTACTCTGCAGTGACTCTCTTGACTCCGGTGGATCATTCTTCTTCAATCTCTTCCAGCTGGTATTCTGTTGCTCTGATCCACGTGGTGAGTGACCTATTATTATATGAACAAAATCTGAGGTTTTAGATCCTGGTAGTAATATACTGTTACCAGTCTCAGGATTTCTTACAGAGTAACCAAGCATGGCTTGAACAGCAGCAAAGTGACCAGCATGAGGTGGTTTGAACCCACCTGGAAAAAATCCTATACTTGTCGCTCTACTCTTGGTATAGAAATCTGAAAACTTTTCCATTAACTTAAAGCTCCTCTGTATATATCCAGCAACTGACCATCTGATACTGCAAATTGCTGTAAGTATAACTCTACTTGATCGATACTAGTGAGACATTTAATCTTATTAATATCACATGCAGACGATACCATCTTATTTTGTATCATAAACTTAACCGTAGAACACTTAAACCTACACAATGAATCATCACCCAGACTGACATCCTCGGTACTTCCACTCATTATAGATACTAACTGATCTGACACCATCTCTGATAACCTACTCATACTATATACTTATAAGCTGTAGCATTCATTTTCCTATCATGATAAATAAAGTTATGGCCACTAAGACAGTTAAAGAAATAAAAATAGAAGCAGAACCTGATCTCAATACACATGAGGATCGGTATAATGAGTTACGAGATGAGGTTGTATCGTTCATCGGAGCGGTGGATGGTTTATTCAAGAGCAAACCGACAAATCAAGAGTTAGGTAAGACATTAGCTGCTTTCATAGCCAAGCTAGAACTCAAGTTACTGTAATCAATCTCGTAGCATGTTAGAAGAAAAGATCATATCTCAATGTGCTAACAGACACCGGATGCTCGAGCGACCAGCTCAAGTTGCAGCTACGTCCCCAGATACACAGGTTAAGATATACAACAAGAGTGCATATTATGTTATAAAGGATTGCGCAAATATAACATTGAAGTACCTACCACACTTCGTTTATAGTGAGTTTGAGAATGCTAAGCACACGCTAAAAGGTAAGTTGTCTGAAGACGATATAATTGACTTCGTTCAAAGATCATCTTCAGATATACACACTCGTCAATTACTACAAATAATATTGAGTGATATAGTACCTAACAATACACCATCTGTACGGGAACCTATTATAGATTTCTCAATACAGGACGGGGAGGATGTATATGGTGATTATGATTTTGGAGATGAGATTGATATTATAGATGATAAACCACAGAGTCAGATCATCGACTTGTCAGACTCTACAGCTATTATAGATAACCTCAAGAGTGCATTCTTATAAGCTATACACTTGTATCATTCTTCTTATCTTGAATCTCTCTCCGTCTAATTCGTGAGAGTTTCACAATATCATTCAACGCTTTCCTAGCTCGAGTGCCAGCGGCTTTATTAAACTTTTCAGAGAACTTTTCGTTATTTTGATGATATATATCAATCTGCTCTAAAATTTGATCATGAGTACTTATATCTGTCATATGTATATTTATTTATGTTTATATCGCCTAGATTTTATCTCTTTTTCTAAATCCTTAATCTTTTTAGATATATCACTTCTAAAACTATCTGGTGCTTGACTCTTAAGATCCTTAAGCTCGTCTTGTAGCTCTGAGTCTGTTCTATTAGAGTAGTTTTCAAAATTAAGACTAGAACTCACGAAACACTCGCTCATTATCCTGTTAAATGTTGTATTATAGTTATCCATTCCTAGAAATACTTATACGTTTACTTAAATATTTACATGAGAAATTTTCACAGAGACTTTCATGATTTAAATTCCGCTTATGAGAATCATATACAACCACATAACAATGACAATGTAATACAAGAGTCTGTATCAGATGATATTGACGGTGTGTATCGTGAATCTAGCAAGAAGCAACTTCGCGAAGCTTTAAGTAAAATTGCTCAGACACACGCTGACGACTCTTCGAGTTTAAGTTTTGAGGACGTCTGCGCAGAAATGACTTCGTTCGCTAAAGAAAATATGTCTGTTAGTGTGATACAACCCGCTCTTGCTTCAGATGCACCTGCGCATGGTGTAGCGATAGAGAGTGATGATGTAGATAGTCCATGTCCAAGTGGTCAGTTTTGGTGTGCAGAGGATAATATGTGTAAGGTTGACGTATCAGAAATGACATTCGATGAGCAGCTGGATATGGTTAAGAAGCTTGAAGATCATGGAGGTGACTCTGAAGAGGATGAAGTTGAAGAAAATTTTGAAGTCGATTCAAAGGCTATAGAGAAAGGGTTAGATAACGCTATATCAATCACTAATAAGTATAATGATAAAGGTATGTTGAGTAAGCTAGGTAGTAGTGTTACCAAATCTGGGATGAAGAAGGTTGCCGATTCAACAAACAATTACATGGCAGCTGTAACTACTAAGCTTGATAATATGACAAGCCAGATGACCGCTAAGGGTTGATACTATTTCTGGAATTGACCGTGTGTTAGATTTTTAGCTGAAAAGTCGAGCCTGTCGACAATCTTCACTTGATTGTCACCTACGAACAGTACAAATCCCTCTCCTCTAGATAATTGAAACGATCCGTCTGATTGAGGTATAAATGACTTACCTATCTTACCACCAGTCTTCTTAATCTGTTCCTCTATTTGATTGAACAGCCCTAGTATTAAATTCTTAATTCTAATCATATAATGTGTTGAGATGATGAAGTGTTGAAAGTTGTCATCTGCAAACATAGATTTATAGCTCTCCATTCTTTCTTTAGCATTCAGCACCCCTCTGTCACCTTTACCTTCAATCTCTTTATCATAATTTTTTCCGAGAAAACTCTTAAACCTATCACTAAACACTACCTCATCAAAACTATCACCATTAAAGGCTAATGTGTATATGTTATTTTTAGTTCTATCTGACTTCTTTACTTCATCATTAAGAAACCGCTGAACTAATCCCATAAATTTATTATTACTCACGTAAGCTGTATTAAATGTCTCACTAACCTCGCTCATGTGCCCTTGAGCCTTAGACAACAGATTGTCTAACTCTACCTTCACTTGTCTTGGTAGATTAAGATCAATTTGCTTCTGATTGTATGTACTACTCTCAATAAATACATTATGTTGTTTACCTGCATCAACTAAAGGTTGTACATTTTTATTTGACGATGTAAATCTAACACCAATATCATCATCAGTCACTGGTTTGAAGCTATCATGTATGGCTATACCAAACGTAGATTGGTTTATCCTATTATAGAGCTCACTCTGATCATCCACTGGAACAGCGTACTTAATCAACTGAGGTTGAAATGTAATATGATCTTGATTATCGATAACCTCACTCTGCTTGAGCTCTTGTGTATATATTATATCTCCTTGATATACTCTATTAGAATTGATCGACTCATAAACCGGCTTCAACGCGTTGAACGCTTGTGTTAACTTCTCTGCTAATCCTGGAGCATGACCATGATTAGAGTTGATCTCATCTACACTATGATTTAGTTTCGGTTGCTTGTTGAATCCACTCTTACTAGCCACGAAGAATTGTCCTTTGTGATCTGCCCTTGGATCTAATCCAAAATACAAAGCTGGTGCTCCATCCACTTTTAAATTGATAACTGTCTCAGAATCTAGACCGTAAATATAACTCTTAAGCTCTACTATATGCTCTACAAAGCCTGTGAAACCTTCTTTACCTTTTTCAATTACTAGATCTTCTAGATGCGATAAATGAAGCTTGACACCTGGGTTTACCCGACTCTCGATGATCAGGTTATAATAATCCCTGAATGACCTCATAAACCGGTATCTGGATAATAATTTTTAACCAACTCCTTTACTGTGGTTTCCATGTCTTCAAGATTCTCGAGTGTTGTTGTGTTGGTGAGTTTACTATACAAAGACTGATCTACATCATTTGGATTTATGATCAAAGCCTTTCTAATTGACTCAACCATATCCAACCTAACCTTACTAATATCATCCGGAGCATCATCTATAGTATCCACCACACTACTCGGATCAACCGGATCCTCTGATGCAGGTTCAATTTCATCAACTGGAGGTGGAGGGGGTAGCTCATCTCCTTCTGCTTCTGACATCAAGCTCTTAGTTGCGTCATATATCTTATGTTCAAACTTATACATTATACAATATATTTATACTTTATTACTCAAATTCCTATTCAATTGCCTTGCCCCGGGGGATATACCAGTATGCTTCTCTAATTGACCTAACTGACTATTTACATATCCCATCCATTGCCGATTGGCTGTTGGGTTAGATATTATAGCGGTCTTAACTCTTATCCACTCATCTCTCAACTTACTGTATGCGCTGTTTATAGTGTCAATCATACTAGGGTCTACATTGTTCATTCTAGATTGCACATTCTTTAATCTTGACTCTACTTCTTTAGAGAATATCTTACCCTTATTAGGTGGTGATTTAGACTTACTGAAGGCACCTTTAAATGGATCTCTGTTGCTATTAGGATTATATGGATCTTGATTCTTGATTGACCCAGCTATTCTACCTCCTGCATCCTTTAACTTCCTACCAGCGAATTCAACTCCTCTGGAAAACATACCCTTCTTCACTGGATCTATTGGTGAATCTATTGGTGATTTTGTATCTGATACTCTCGGTGTGACTTCTTTCGGTTCAACTGGCTTGCGGTATTTTATACCATAATCCCACCCAAGCTCATCCTTTATAGCATTGATAAATTCCGGCCATCTCTTCGCGGCGTCTCGAGCGGCTTGATCTGATATTCTACCCAACCCGATACTCATAGCAAAATTTACAACCTTAGATTGATCGACACTCTCTACAAATACACTCTCGTTGCTAGTTATACCAGCAACCATAGACTTATTGATACCATCACCTGGTAATGACAGCTTTCTAGCAGAACTATCATAAGAGAAGTCATCATCTATACCCTGAATCTTCTTCAGTAGATAATCTCTAGGGTTCTTTGACATTTGACCTGCTTTAATCCCTGGTAGCTCCTTAAGAAAAAACCTCTTCATCACTGATTGTAATACCTGAATCTTAGTAGATCTATTAACTTTATTATCCCTGGTATTCCCAGATCTACTCGACTTATTATTTGGTGCTCGATTATGATTACCTAGAACATCACTACCATTTGTCACGTCCGCTCCTGCTTCATTTAAGATATCAATAAACTTTCTCATAATAATACTTATACAAACATCAGACTCTTTTCCTTTATACTATTAAAATACACCTCTGATAAGTAATTCAGATTATATTGCTTAGAGAATTTTTTAATCCTAGAGAAGTTAAAACTTGAAACACTATGATCTAGCAACCTCTGATTTATTAACATCAATTCATCCTGCAGATTGTATCTCGCTCTGCTACGCTCAAACTCAGCAAATGATATATCAGTCTTATATACAAATGTAGGTATCAACAATCTGACTCGGTCGATTATACACTTAATAAAACTTCTCATATTATCATTGTCTATCATCTCCTGAAACCAGTCTACATCCAAATCATACACATTAAAGAATATCACCGCCTTACTAGAGCTCTCTCTGTTGAGAATACAATCACACATACTCTTTATTATATGATGATAAAATACACGCTTAGTGTCAGCTGATCTGACATTCAAACCATTATCCAGCAAGCCAAACATGTGTAACTCATCAATTATACGCACTCTATTCTGCTTGACTATATCCGCAAAATTAATCAAACAAAATGAGCTAACCGGTAATTCGAAACACCTAACAGCTGATATATTTTTCATTCATTCTGAGTAGTACGCTCTTATTATTCTCAAAGAAGTTGTTCATTGGCACCACATAATAACTATTATAATTACAATAGCAACCTGAATGACTTACAGATTTCCACATACTTTTGTTAAATACGACGTATGAACCTTTATTATTAATCTTGAATATCAGGAACCATAATCTAAAGTCTACCTCAGCCTGTGAGATCCAATCATCTAGCTGCTTATTACTACTGAACAGTCCATGAAATGAAAACGACTTATAGCACTTACATTCAATCTTAAAATTAGATAGCTCATCTGGTACAATTATATCTCCATCATATAATAACTTCTGCGAATCAGATAACTTATTATATCTATATGCATTTTTTCCTCCAGTGAATGCTCCGGATGTAGGAACTCTCTCGAAGTTCAAATCGAATACTAGTGATAAGTGATCAGCTACCTGTCTTTCATAACCATTACCTTTTGACTTTTGTCTAGATGTCATATTATCTATTATAACATTACATCGTTCCAATTGCACTTCTATCACTAGGCCCGGTCATTCCAGTCTCTCTAGTGTGTAGCATTGGAAACGCCTCATTAGGGATTCTAGGCTTAACCTTCCTGTTACTCTTTTTCTTATCTTTATCTTTATCCTTTTTAGATCTCTTATCACGTCTAACCTCAACTGAACCTAATGCATGCGGAACTCGAGCGTCGCCAGTAGCATATGTATCAGTATTTTGAAAGCTACCTCCTTGACCTCCAGTAGCCGCTTGACTACCTGCAAACACACTAGATGCCATCATATCTTCTTCTAGCATACTGTTGAATAAAAATTTAAATCGATTTAGACCTTGACTTCTTGACATAATATATTATTATTTATGTATCGTATGTCACTATTAGAACAATATATAGAAGAGATGTCAGTAGATGTTAACCTTGATGAGTTTATTCTCAAAGACTGTCAAATGAAATTACCAGGTGTTAAGCATAAGTGGGTTGGTAGGTTAATGCGTACCAAGATGAAGTTAAATTCATTATATGATGAGAAGAGACAGATACTAGACACATTAGTAGTTAAGATAAAGGCGAATTCAGAATACGCTATGACAATACCCGCTGTAGAGAAGCTAGCTTCTAAACATGAATCAATTGTCAATATAAATAAGAGTATACAAGAGACATTATTAGCTATTGAATTCTTAGACAAATGCGAGAAGATATTCCATGGTATGAGTTTTGATATTAAGAACTTAGTAGAAATCATCAAGTTAGAAACATTATAATGTCACAGGAACTAACATTCAGTTTAGATAAAAAGAAGCTCCATGGTATTATCAAGGGAGCATTCTTCGATGAAATCCGAGAGCATTTCTCTGTATCTAACGATGCAGCTAAGTTCTCAAGATATAAGAACCGATTCGCCCCCTCTAGAAAGTATGTGATAACACCCACCGGTAAGTTTGACCTCGGACTCTACTTTGAGATCAAGAACTATATATACAAGAATCAGTTACCTGCGAGAGTCACCATGTCTGATGAATTTAAATCTATGTTGTACCCTTCTATTAGAGTATCAAAGAGACAAGATTTAAATTTAAAGTTGAGAGATTATCAAACAGAGATTGTAACCATGTGCCTCAAGATAGGCCGCGGAGTTACTGTCCTAGCGACAGCTGGTGGTAAGACACTCACCATGGCATCATTGCTTCAGAATATATGGAGCACTAACAATACATTTAAATGTTTATTGATAGTACCAAATATAAGTCTTGTAACACAGACTTATAATGACTTTAGAGAATATGGTGTATCATTCTTGCATTCAAAGTGGTCTGGAGATAATAAGATCAACATGTCATCTAATGTAATTATAGCCAATACTTCTATACTTCAAAGTAGCAAGAGTGATATATCCTGGTTAGCACACATCGACACGTTAGTGATTGATGAAGTTCATGGTCTTCGTAAGAGTAATAAAATTAACAGTGTATTGAAGGGAATTAAGACACAGAATAGATTTGGATTTACTGGGACTTTACCGGAAGATAATATAGATCAATGGAATATAATAGGTAAGATTGGACCCATTATATATGAGAAGAATAGTCATCAATTGAGATCAGATAATTATATTTCAAACGCGATGATTCAAGTATTGAAGCTCAAGTATAAAGATGAACCTAAGTCTGGCAAGAAGGGAAACCCACTAGATAGATTCTCAAAAGAGATGGATTTTCTAGTCGAATCTAAATTTAGAAATTCTACAATCTCTAAATTGTGTATGAACACTGATAACAACTGTCTCATACTGCTTGACTACATCAAGCATGGTGATATATTGTATAGAGTTATAAAAGAGCAATGTAAGGATAAGAAGGTATTCTTTATTCAAGGTGATGTTGAAGTATCTCAACGTGAAACAATCCGGAATCTAATGGAAGAAAGATCAGATATTATATGTATAGCTATATCTAAGATATTCTCCACCGGTATCAACATCAAAAACCTACACTACATCATGTTCGCTGGTAGTGGTAAGGCGAAGATAAAAACTCTACAATCAATCGGTCGTGGCTTACGGAAGCATGACAGTAAGGATCGATTAATAATATTCGATATAGCTGATCAACTACATTACGGTCGTAAGCATATGCTCAAGAGATTGTCTCTATATTCTAAAGAGAAGATTCAATATGGTATCAAATCCCTAGAAGAGAAATAAAATTTTTAATATGACAACTAAACAAAAACTAAAAAACGTCAAGATTGATTCTAAGGGTAAGGTTGATAAGGTTAAGGCACCTAAAAAACTAACGCTTAAGAAATCAACTAAACCTAAAAAGCCGCATTATGTCAACGCTAAAGAGTTGTTGCAACAGATTCGTGACTACTATGCGAGACCAGAGGGTGAAGAGATGATTCCTGAACTCGCGATCAACGTGTCTAAAATTGCCAAAGGTCTTTCATTCGCGCCTAACTTCATAAACTACTCATATAAGGATGATATGATTGGTGATGCTGTAGTTAAGATGTTCACAGCTCTTCAGAACCAAAAATTTAATTGCGATGCTGGTAATAATCCATTCTCATATTTTACTACGATTGCATTCCACGCCTTTATTAACAGAATTAAGAGAGAGAAGAAATATAAAGAAGTAGTGACACAA
>Ga0114994_10000589_pt1 | contig 24850 bp, 14 predicted proteins | sample ArcticOcean_MG_C_9_FD_87043 | JGI IMG/M metagenome (GOLD analysis project Ga0114994, IMG submission 87043) | Marine microbial communities from western Arctic Ocean - ArcticOcean_MG_CB2_152 | ecosystem: Environmental > Aquatic > Marine > Oceanic | place: Arctic Ocean: Canada Basin | collected...
CCAGGTGGTCGCTCCAGGCGTCCCCTACCGCCCGACCGACGCCACGGGTACTGGGGCATTGTGGACAAATTTGCCTGTATAGAACTTGGAGCGACTCAGAGGCTCGGTTTTTCGACCGTATCTAACCAAACCGTGGCAAACGTGTCCCTATAACCGAGTTTCACCGTCAATCCAACGTAAGTGTTTGGCTTTGAAATTCCTTTCGATGCGCTGCAAGTGAAGGCACTGGCGTGCACTGTTGCTGTGGCCACAGGACGACGTTCCGATGCAAAACAGCTGCCTGACACCGCCGCATGGCGGCTACCGAGCCGATTAGCAGCGACGTTAGTTTTCGCACTGGTAATCGGCTCTTTCGCGTACGTTATCTCTAGCGGCTCCTTCGCGCCTTGGGCAGCCCGCGCCAGTTGCGGCATGGGGTTGGAGTCAATGATCGACGCTATGCAGCTCGTGGCAAGTGCGAAAACGACGCGCAGCACCGACGCGACGTTCCGAGTGGTACGCGCCAAAGGGTCTATCTCGACCAGTTGGAGGTCTTCAGGCTAACTCATTCTTTCAGCGGGTAGTCGACGATCTCTTACACTGCGTGGCCCCTCATGCGCCGCAATCGCGCCAGCAAATGGCTGTCGACCACCTAGAACGAGCTTTGCTCGCAGAAAGGCCATCTACGCACCGCGCAGCCACTGGTGTGCCGATAGATATCGAGTTCGTGAGCCTCTTAGTTATTGGGATCGTGGTCTAACTCGGCGATTTGATGGAGATGGCGCATTTTTTACTCTTCGCATCAAATCTACCGTTCAAGTTCAAGTTCTCCCAATATCATTGGTCTTTCTGTATCTAGGTGATATTCATCGCAGAATGTGAACCTACGGTCCAGCCTGAGGGCCCGGGGGAGTTCAGCGATACTACCAAGCTACCTCTCTGGGGCCCGGGGACTCAGTACCAATGAAAATCATCATGATGATACATTTAAAGTTCGCCAGTCATCATATAGAGATGACTCATTGGCCCAATCGTCATCGTCATATGAGCCCGAAGCTGAAGTGACCAACCATATCGTCACGGAATGAGCCATGGCAGTGGCAATCATGTCAACTCGAAGGGGCCCGCTAACCTCAGGCTGAGGCCCCAAGTCGGGCCGGTCACGGTCACGGTCCACCGTGACTAGGTGAATTACCGTGACTAACCGGGCCATCTTTATTACTAGATTCCCCAGGCGGAAGATGGGATTTAGTACTGATGAATTACGACCGCGCGCACGTGTGGTCCAGCGATGACGCCGTGATGCCACGCCGCGGCCATGCCGCGCACGTCCGGACGAGTCGGCCTATTACCGTGACAGCGGGGTCCGGGCCCGCCGGCCACATTAAGGACGACTCGGAACTCGGGACGCCGCTTGAGGGACCTAGTTTAGGCTCTATCTGCGGCTGAGAGGCACTATATCAGTCACCCGACGTTTCATGGGGAAAGAAAACAAGCATGCATACGCACAACCTATACTCTACACATATACAGAGTCCGACGCAAATACTTACCAAACGTTTACTTCACCCCCGCCGGGGGGTCTCCAAACACTTACGAAAAGTCTAAACCACGTGCCTCTAGCACTTATATTTCAAGTTTGGTCGAAACACTTACATTTTGGGGCGCGACTGCCCCTATCGGCGCCCCTGAACCCACCTTCGCCGTAACATAGCCACCTGCTACGTGCATCTAGCCGAACACACCCCCATACGCCGGGCATTTTCGGTTTGTACTCATGTTTTAGCCCCCTTTTGCAAAGCGGCTTGACTCGGAAAACCCGAACGTTGTGACCCACTAAAACCCATCCAAACACTTACAATTTCGTTCAGACACTTACCCGAAAAACACTTTTAATCGGGCCAAGACACTTACCGGACACTTACCAAAATGTTCTGCGTCGGACCCTGCACATATACATACCAATTAGTAACCTACCTCTCCATACATAAACAACTTGAATACAATGTTGGGGGTTTTATCGGCCTAGCGCCCAGATACCGGCCTGGAAAAGCAGGCAATTGACCCGGGGCCATCGGGAGGGTACATTGGGACTCGATCGTATCCCATAGTAGGCTCTGAAGCGACTTGGCTAACCGCGCTCGCGTTCAGAAGCCCCGTCATGGTTTGACGCGGCCTCCTCGATTAGTATCTTTTCCGGCCTCACAGAGCCAGTTTGCTGGACTAGGGCTGGTAGTGTTCACATACCAACGCCCCCTACTCTTATAGTCACCCTGAGCACAATTTAATAGCCTTTGCAAGTATAGGGCTTAACGTGCGGGTTTATGCGTTGGCTCATCTCTGCCAGATCGAGTCCGTTTAGACGCGGTCTGCAACGGAAGAAACTTCAGGAGACTGCCGAAGTATGGGTGGAGGGTTTTATAAGACTAGTGCCGGCTGGGAGAGCTAGAGGTACTTTCGGACATTGTATTGTTTATTTATGTATGGAGCGGTAATTAATACTTACTACCTAGGTGGTAACACAAGGTCTGTCAGATAAAGGGATTAATTAAACAAGCACTAGGTATTCAAACGGCAACCTCGACGCACATACTACTAAAATGGCGCTACTATCGCATTATGCGCGTCGTGGGTTCTGGGGGTGCGTAAACTGGAGAACATGCATAAATAGATCTCCGTCTTAGACATCTGGAACACGAATCGAATAAGCTTCTCGCAAAGGGATTATCCGACCCGAGTTCAATTAATTGGTGGCGCGCCATAGCCGTAGGATTTATGTCTATTAGCACCCCGAGCGGAGAGGGGAGAGGACGCCTAGGGGAAGCTTTACGCGAACTTAGTTTCCTCAAGGCGAGACAAGATGTTGAACTGTCTTCTGTCGTGGCCCTACTTTTTTTTCATAAACTTGCTGAAAATATAGACTACCAAGAGATTGAGATACTATCCAACGTGGCGGCGAGAGCGACAGAGCGCGCATCTGAGCCAAGTCTTTTGCTCTGTGCTCAATTCCATTTGTATGCCGGTATCCATGCAACAAGTAATGAACGTCGGTGTGAGCAATTCAAGGCATCCCGCAGCCTCATTAGAAAAGTCAAATTCAGCGTGAGAAGCTGTGCATAGCTCATAAATATTAAGGTCGTATTGTTTCCAGGTAATCGAAGTTGATACAGTTGCAGAGACCGAGGCACAAAAACAGGCCCATGTTCTCTGGGCATGGGTCCAACTTTCTAGCCCAATGGATTCGTGGCATGATGATGGTAGAGACGTACTTCGACAACTCGATGGTGCAACAAGTGGTTCCGAGGAATCTGTTTGGGACTTGGAGAGTTTGATGGCACATACTCAACGTCTGCTACAATAATATTATTTTCCTGAGCGAACTATAAGCAAATCTCCCCGTAGGCTCGTGCGTACTACTATGAACTCATGAAGCAGTACCTAAGCGCATTAGATGTTCTGAACCAGGCCATTGCTCTCCAATCGTGGACCCCGGCTCTTTTAAAAAAAGCGGAAGTGTTATTTCATTTAGGTGACAGGGAGCAAGCGACGGAGACGCTTCAGCGTGTTTTGCTACAAAACGAGGAGTCTATGGAGGGACTGCGTCTTAACGTTCTGATGCATATGGTGCGGCAAGCAGACGATCAAGTTATTCAGGAACAGCTTAGACGAATGATCAAGTCAATGGAAATATACGAGGGATTAAATGCCGACCTTTTTTACAAAACAGCCCGCACTTTGAGTCGCCTGACTGATCGAAAGCCTGAAATCATGCATTTTATTTCTAGGATTTGCAAGAAAGCAATTCAATTAAATCCTTCATTAACATCAATTTACATAATGGAGCTGGCTTACGAGAAGACAATTCTGTGTGACTATGACAGCGCAATGGAAAGCTATCGCGAGGCTGGACGAAGTGATGAGACTAATATTGCAGCACTTTATGGAACAATTTACAGTCATATTATGTTGGGTGAGCTTAGGGATGCAGAGCAGCAGCTAGACTTTCTTGTGGCTATCTCGGAATCCATAGAACCATCAGTCCACTTGCCTTTTCTTAAAGCACTCCTTGCGTGGCGGCATCTTGGTGATGCAAATAAGCATGCTGAATTTTTAGAGCAGGCTGAGGTACTTCATTTTAAATCCGTGGCTAATTACAAAGCACCAGACACATATGAGAAATACTTCCTCTTAAATCCTGACTTTCTCATTCAATTGGCAAAGGAATATATTCTACATTTACAATTTGCCGTCAAGGTGATGCATGTGGGCAAGGCTAGGGCAGTTGCTCAGAGCAGCGCTGTGCGCCGTGGCATGGATATATTAGAGCACATATCACGCGAGGCTCCTGGATTAGTAGAGCCATACCTCATACTAGCCCATACTCATTTCACGCTAGGGGAATTTGAAGCAGCAACACGAGTGGTAAATATCGCTCTAAATTGCGACGCTCGGTCTGCTTTGGCCCATCTTCTTGCGGCGCAGCTAGCTCTTACCAAGGGGAACACTCGAGGGGCATATAGTGCTCTCGATCAGGCCACCGCCTGTGATTTTCATGTGCGTAGAGCCCCCGCGTATGCGTTAGTAAAGGCTGAGCTGTATTTACTCGAAGAAGACCCCGGAAGGGCTTTACAAATTTTGCATGATGCGATTCAGTTACCCGGTATCAGGGACATCGTTAGCGGCCAAGGTGTAGTTCCGGTATCAGAGCGGGTCGCTGTATTTGTTAACCTCGCTAATGTTCTCTCCGGACTGAATCGATTCGCCGAAGCTGCAAGTATTCTTGCGGAGGCTCGGGTGCGGTTTGTGGGCACCTCGGAAGAGGCTCGGGTTCTTATGTCCAGCAGTTTGCTCGCAATAAAGTGCAATGACTTTGATAGGGCTGTAGTCATACTAGATGCTGTACCTAAATCCTCATCGGTGTACGTTTGCGTTCAGCACTTTAAAGCGAATCTTTATCTCACAGAAAGGCATGACAAACACACTTATATGCAGTGCTTTCGAGATCTTGTTAATTTCAGTCAAAGCGCGCATTCATATGAGCAGCTTGCTGCTGCCTTCATGCACATCCAGGCACTTGAAGCCGCAATAGAAGCTTATGAACATGCATACAGCTTGAGTCCACATGATGTGTCACTTGCCGTAAAGATAGGCCATGCTCTTGTTTCCACACATGACTATCTTAAGGCGACCAGCTACTATGTCACTGCTCTTCAGGCCCATGCAGGTGACATAAGTTTGAGACATGATCTTGCTACATTATTCATGAAGCTCAAGAAGTATGGAAATGCCACCAAGGTCCTCACATACGTACTGCAGCCTGCGGGCTCATTACCAGAAACCCCCAAGATGAGCAAAGAGGTCCAGTCCCTACTGCTCCTAGCCGAGGTACGTGCACGTGCTGCCAAAGGAACCGCCACTGCTGATGTGCCTGACGCAAAGCACGCTATAGTCAGTTTTCTCCTCAAGGCTCGCGACTTACAGCGCCTTATTCTAAAAAATGTAAATTCAATCACGGAGACGCCTAAAGTCATCAATGAACAAAAGGGAGTCATGGTCAAAGTATGTTGCGAGCTTGCGAATTGTTATCTTGAAGAGGATAAGCCTGGAGACAAGGCCTTGGCTGCATACCAAGATGCTCTTAAGGCAGATAACGTAAACTTAGTGACACTGAATTTGCTATGTTCCCGGGACAAATTGCAACGTAGGTAAACAACGAGTGTATGTTTCAGCTCGCACGGCTTTGGGCCAAGCAAAATAAACAAGAAAAAAGTGAACAGCAGTGTGTGGCGATACTACGAATCAATCCCAAGCATGATGATTCCGCCATGCTTCTCGCTGATCTTCTATCTCAAAATCAGAATCACGAGGCAGCGATTGAAAGAATTTGTCAGATTCTGGAACGACACCCCAGCAACTACCTTGCTCTTAGTAAACTAATTAGATTGTTGCGCCGCGCCGGCAGACTTGACGACGTACCTCGCTTCCTCGAAATTGCAGAACAGTCAGACTCTCGTGCACTCTCGCACCCGGGTCTGCGCTTTTGTAAAGGACTCAATTGCCGTTATTCAAACAATCTAATTGCGGCCATTAAGCACTTTAACCTTGCACGATGGGATAGTAAATGGGGAGGACTTGCTATTATGAATATGATTGAGCTATACCTAAACCCAGAGAATGAGCCTCAGTATATACACCGTGTTTCAACTCACCGCTTTGGAAGCTTTTATAACCGCCGAACCATAGGTGGGATGAGAAAAGTGAGAATGAATTTGATTTGCAAACTAATATGACAGTTGGTCACCTACTCAAAGAATTGGAAATTTTCGATGTTCCTGTTGACGTATATATTAGAGTTAAGGTCCTTAGAGCATACTCTTATCTCGCAATTCGATCACAAGCAAAAATTGACCAAGCTATTCAGATGTTCATTGAAATTTTAGAGAAACGGAAGGACTATCTTCCTGCGCTGCTTGGCATATCCACCGCATTTATGATTGATAAATCGACGACCAAGGCGCCCAACGCATTGAAGCGCATTGCCAAAATGCCCTACTCACATGAGCTTGCAGAAGAATTTGAGCAAGGATACTTGCTACTCGCAGAAATCTATATTCAAAAGTCAAAGTTTGACCTCAGTGAGGACCTATGCAATCGCTGCCTTAAGTACAACTTGAGTTGTAGTAAAGCATGGGAGACCATGGGTGTTATCCGAGAGAGGGAAGCTTCTTATAAGGATGCCGCTGAGATGTACGAAAAGGTTTAGTCAGTGCTGAAATACAATACTGCGCTTTGAGCAATATCTCAAACCTTAAGTGTCCAAAGGCTTCTGCTGTAGGCCTGGCGCCTTGAGCACAGGGCATCTGCAAGTGCTGGGTTCAAGCTTGCATTTAATTATCTCAAGGCAAAGAGATTTGTTGAGGCCATCGAAGTTTGCAATAAGGTGCTCAATTTGTACCCAGATTACCCCCAAATCCGGGCAGAAATACTAGATAAGGCCATGATAGCACTCCGACCTTAAGAAAGTCCTAGAAGATCACACTTTTTTCTTGAAGGGCACTTTTAGGACATGATGAACCTTCCTTGCATTTGAAATTTAGGAATGAAGTTTAACTGCGCCTCTCTCGGAGTTGATTGTCCAAGTATTTTCTCGAGAAGGTAAAAATGGGAAGCAGGAATCAGACAATAAATGCGGGGGGATAATCTGTCAGGGGTCATGCTTGGGGGTGGTCATACTCGGTGTACAAAGACCCCGGCACGTAAATAATCACTAGGAACACGGTTTTTAGCCTGGGTCTGGAATCATCTCTGGAACCTGCCGCAGGCTCGCGCTCTGAATGCCGTGGTCAACGCAAAGCAGTAGTATCAGTTAAGGCCCCGGGCCGGGTTGTAAGAATGCCATAAAAGCGGCACGTCGCCGTGATGTTGGTGCGCCTCCGAAGGGGGGTGATAGTAAAATTGGCCCCTTCGGGTGGCTCCCAATAAACGAGCTTGAACGTGGATAGTCAAATAAGCTCAGGCTAGTTACTGAGGGTAAACTTCGACAGGACGGTCCAGGCGGCCGATAAAAATCATCTATACCAAGTTGAAACCTATTTTTAGTTTTACCTAGAGGTCCGGTCCTCAGTCCCTAGGGCGGCGGCCGATCGCCTTACTCCTCGATAGCGTTACAAATGACCCTGTAAAGAAACTCCACGCCCCATGTTTTGTAAGGGGGGTTCATTGCGCCCGAGTTCAAATTCGTGTTCAAGTTGCAAAATTAAGTTTAACCTGAACGCCGCCCCCAGCCTGAGGCTCAGGCTGCCCCCCGGGCCCAGGCCGGGCCGCCGCTGGCCCGGGGTCCGACCAGCGGCCCGAAACCGCACGGCGAGAGATGATAAACCACGTGCCAGGGCGCTTCCACGTACGAGCCTGCAGTGTTGTAATATCATGTTGCTGTTTGCTGTCCCGCTGTCCAGAGTTGGGAATGGTTGGCCCGGCCCCCGGGATCCGTCCTCAGGCTAAGTTGTCCGAGTCACCGTGACGGTAGTACTCGTAGAGGGCGGGCCCTGGATATCGATACTCAGGAGGGAGGTCGGGGGTTTGAGATTTGAGATTTGAGGCCGTTTCTAGGTGTGGGTGTGAGATTTGAGACTGGCTAGTAGCTTAGATTTGAGATTTGAGTTCGGCCCGGGCCCCTGTCGAGTATAGACCACGGCCCCTCCGCCGCCGAGAAATTGGGCTAAACCCGAATTTTCATTGCAAAGGGTACCTAGACACTTTAGGGGCTCGGGAGGCGTGGTCTATACTCGACAGCCCGGGCCCGGGGCCGGCATCGAATTCTTTTTTAGTGTATGCTTCGCGAATTACTGTACTTTCAGCCCTGCCGTCCTCTAAGCCCGGCAGTGGCCTGGGAAGCCGGAGCCTCAGCACTTTTGAGACCTAATTTAGCGATTTAGGCTTAACAAGGCCAAAAATCGCTAAAACTTGAATGCCCAATTGCCCGGCGTCAAGATTTGAGATTTGGCCTCATCCGGCACCTTAGTTTTTTTGTTTGACGCGCGTAGATTCGAGTTTGAGGTCGCGTTTCCAAACCCCCGACCCCCCCTATATACTCGTATACGTTAAGCTTTAATTTCGTGTGATTTCCCGATGACGCTCTCTCAGACTATCGATATGGTAGAGATCAAGTCTTCGTTGGGTCTACAACAAGTCATTTTCTACCAGGGAATGTGTGTTTTATTTCGTTTTGTTTTGTTTTGTTTTGTTTTGAAGAAAGGCTGCTGATAGATCAAAGTAGGTTTTCGTTGCTTTACTTTGCTATATGTGGTGGCTGTCTTCTGAACAAGTTGCACAACTACAAGTTCCAAAATAGCATCTTAACCATTTTGACACTGCCCATATTTTCACTGTGGTGTTGTATTGAAATAGTTAGAATAGGACTCGGATACATTGGGAATCTCTTGGAAAAAGTCCCAATGATATCTGCATTCTTGCTTCTCACTATATTCCCACAGCTCGTTGCGATATTATTTCTCACATTTCTCCAAGATCCGGTATACATTAACAAAATGTTCTAGACCTGAAGAACTGCCAATTAGGTGTTCCCCTTTGATACTGCGGCAGGTTCGATGATGATGCTATTCTTACTTTCTGAGCTGTATGTTGGAAGGCTTACCTTCAGAACTCTTATTGAGCGTCAGACAGCGCAATTCTTTCGACTGTGTCAAGAGGAAGAAATGGAACGCATACTCAACACCACCTTTGTCAACCATCCATCAGATGGCCGAAGTTGATAGGTCCCTAAGCTTATCTTTAGGTCATTAGAATTCAGCAAATGTTCCCCGAGAAGAATATTATGTCGCACAAGTTCGATGGGGGTTCTAGGCGACCGGCATGGGGGCTCTTAGTAAACCAAGTCAGTGAGTCAGGATGCAGCCTGACCATTGGAATGGTCTTGGAGTGCAGACGTGCCATACGAGACCGAGCGGAACGCCGAGAGGTCTGGTGCAGCTCGCTAAATCCGATGACTGAGGCGCGGCCGAGGCGGTCGTCGCGGCCCGTCCGCCCAAAATAATTCCGTGAGGGCTCTGCATCACTACGTACGTGAGGCGCCGGAAAAACAACCGCACAAAAAAAATACTAAAGTCGGTGCGAGCCACGAAGATGCCGCGAAGAGTCCAAGGAGCCAGAGCTGCGCGCAGCGCAATCATCTACCGGAGAAGGGCCAACAAAATTTACAATTCGCCTTCTTTGCGCAAAACTTACAATTCGCCCATTTGCTCTTCAGTGCAAAATTTTGCACTTCTCTGCTCAGAGAAGCCTCGTGTGAAGAAATAGAAGGACTGGATCCCTTTATCCGGCGACTGCGGTAAGGCAGAGAATAGAGACCCACTAGGAAGGCAGCGCTGGGCGAACGGAGACTCGGAGTAAAGAGGAGCAACTGCACAAATTGCTTGGGGCCACAGTGGCGGGTACTGATCGCATCTTCAAGTTAGGCCTCCATCTACTTCTACTACTAGTAGTGAAACCCACTGGCGATCGAAAACAAGCCCGCGAAGAAAAATTCAGCCTCGGGGAAGAAATATTTGTCATTGGACGGAAACCCCCCATGTCAGAATACCCCGACACTCCTAGGTTCCGTCTGATACGCGACTTGCCACGGGGCACAACGCACATACACAGACCAGCGCCGGGCATTCAAACAAGGCCTGATGAATCCGATTGTCTCCGAATTGCGACGGTCACAACAAGCACAACTTCAAGTGCACTTTTCGTTGAAGAAGAGGGCGTAACTATGACTTGAATCGGGAAATTAGGCACGTTCTACCCCCAGGGGTGTCTCACAATTCGCACGAGGCCCACGAACGTCGCACCTGCCGCCCGGTCGGCGCTGCGTTTCATGCGGCAGCCACGTCGCGTGGTGTTTATGGCAGTCTATCGATCCTGACGGCTGCGTTTGCGCATCCGACCGACGCCACTGGTACACGAGGGCTCGGTCGGAACAGCACCACTAACAAGGACGCAAATGCCCACATTCCACCGGTTAGTGTTCTTTGGAGCTATCAAAAAGGCAACTTGAACATGCCATTGCCAGTGACCCGGAACTTCCGCCCGAGTCGAGTAAAAAAAGACCCGGTAAATAGTAAGAAAGGGACCGCAAGTCGGATAATACCGGTGCTGTCTGTGACCTTGGAACGATTCGATATAGGGTCCGGGACCGACATAGGCCGGCCAAGTCACGGTTGGTAAAAACCCGATGACCTCCGGCCGTGGCCTTCGAGGCGTCCAATATCCCTGTTGAAACCTGTCAAAAGGAACGAGGGGTTGCGTTCACCTGTAATCGTTAGCCGACGCGGCCTGGGAGGGACGTTGTCGCAATTTTTTTGGCTCCATGCAGTACTGGGGTGGAAACGGTACACTAGTACGGGCCTTTCTTTTCTAAAAAGACTGCGCCTTGGGAAGTCTAGGGCCCGGGGCGAAAAAAGTGCCAGGCGCTGTGATGTGGACCTTAGTGTCCTCCGTCCTCGATTTCCAATTTATTTCAAGTTATTTATTTACCTCTCTGGGCCAAAAAATAGACATGTTTGGTAAAGTACCTTTTCGCCTTTGAGACGTCGGAGGATCAAGAAGGTACCTATAAGGCGTGGATAAATGCCATACTAGGCTTGTTAATCATCCAGAGTTCGTACCCAACGGGCTGGATGCAAAAAAGTTATGAGCCTTTTAAGTCAAATCTGAAACCCGCACGTAAACTCAAATACCCGCACGTTAAAGCTATAGTATCTTGCAAAAGCTATCAAATTGTGCTCACTGCGACTATAAGAGTGGGGGGGGGGGGTTGTATGTGAACATTAACATCGCAAGCACAGCAGGCTGGCTCTGTGATGCCGGAAAAGATGATCGTGGACGCCGCGTCGAACGGGGCTTCCGAACGCGCACACGGTTAACCAAGTCGCCTCAGAACCTACTATGGGATACGATCGAGCCTCAATATACCCACCCGATGGCCCCGGGCCGGTTGGCTGCTTCCCTAGGCCGGTATCTGGGCGCTAGGCCCAAACATGTCTATGTTTTGGCCCAGAGAGGTATTTATGTATTTATTATTTATTTACAGTGCGGGTTTTCTATAACACGCCAGGGACGACTAGGGACCCCGCGTAGCTATAACGCCGTTCACGGAGCGGCATATATCGCCAACTTAGCGAACATAGGCCCGAGGCCTGGGCAAGACTGCAAACATGTAGTTGGGGGCTGCTGAAGAGACACTAGCCCCGGTCAGGGCGCGCTACGGTGCGGGTTTTCACGGTGGGCGAGATGCCGATTTTTATTTCGTACTTATAACCCAGAGTTTCCTACGCAAACTAGGCCAAACAACCCCCTTGGTACGTAAACCGAAAGGTTTTGCTTGGCGGGGAGCGGGACCCGGTGATTTGAGGGGGCCAAGATGACATAACGTGCGGGTCTTCCATATTTTAGCTAAAAATAGCTAAAACGTGTATATTAAAAGTAGTCTATTTGCCTTTCCGATCTCTAAATCAGCCCGTTCTTTCGCTCACATCTCGACGGTGCGGCTAGGTAAGTCACATGCAACGTAACGGGACTAAACTAAAGAATTTCAAAACCGAAAAGATTTAAAGCGTGGGGCCGGGGCGGCCGCGCGCCGCGCGCCACCCAGCTCTCTAATTCAGTCCGTTCTTTCTGCCGCCTGCTGGCGGACAGGGTAATGAAGTCGAACGCGGCATCGGACGAATAAAGAAGCGAATACGATAGGCGAAAAGAATTAACCCGCGCTAGTAGGTTATAGAAAACCCGGACTGTATTTATTTATTTGTACATAGCGCCTCCCCATTGATAGCCTAAGCCCCGAAACTTACTGCGAATGACGCCGGGGGGTTGCCTCACATCCTGGCGGAACATGGGCCAATGAAGACGCGAGGGCCCGGAAGGAGGTGCCCGCGAATGTCGCGCCGATGGCGTTTCGTGCCGCGCCGCGCGATCTATATAGCAGACCATCGTGTTCGAGGCCGTGTTTGCGCATCCTACCGACGCCATGGGTACCAATGGGGGTGTCGGGGGCAAAATCGACAGCATAGAAGCGAGTTTTGTTTTTAAGCGAGTTTTGTTTTTCGAAACCCGCATTTAAAGCTGAATACCCGCACGTTAGCCATTTTGGGGATCTCGCCCATCTCGAGGGGGGCACCCCCGCGGCAAGCTAGTATCGCTGTGTTCTTAAGACGCCCCTGGGACCTAACGCGCTTAGTTTCAGGGCTAAGGCTATCAATTGAAAATCTCAATTAATTTGGCTTGCCGTCGCTGCCCCTTTTACTAGTGGCAGTAGTGCCTTCAAGTTTAGTACTAGTATCCCAAGCTACTTTTAGTAGGCTCAAGGCTAGACCAAATTAAACGGATGCCCCGTGGCAATCTAGTACCGAGGGGACGGGGCGGCTGGCCTAACCCCAAATTAGCCGTATCTCAATAACTAGGCGTCTTGGCCGCGGGCAATTTGAGCCCAAGGGGGCTCCTTACCCATCTAGTACGTGACCGAAACAGGTGAGCGAAACGGTTTGGTCTGACAATTTTAGTGGTCCGCGAACGTCGCGCCAGTGGCGTTTCGTGCTGCTTCATTGAGCTTAAAGGCCGCGTGTGCGTACGCAACTACGCCATAGGTACCCATGGGTTCTTCGGAGACCAAAATACTAGCGTAGGACCGAGTTTCTGTTTTTCAGTCCACAGGCTCCTGATATACCCGCACGTTAGACCCAAAATGGGCAACTTCGCGTCCGCGTCTCGACGCGAAACTGACCCCTCCCCACCAGCCCGGTCTCGGGACGCGTAATATACCCCCATGGGACTCCGAAACCGAAATTGCCGGCGGACAAGGGGCCGGGAACCCGTTTTTAAAATTTGGTCAGCCGCTCCTTCCGAGGGACTCCTAGGGCACCCGGGAGGCCCTCGGACAGAATATCCTGATTCGGATTCAAGTTGCCGCTATTTCGACCAGATAGTCGAGTTAGACCACGAGTCCATTTGCACAATGATTTATAATCTTGCGATCTACTGAAGTGCCGCTGGGTGCGACGCGCGTAGATGCCGGCGTGGCGAGATAAAGCGCAGGCGTCGACGGCAGGTAGCACCGCTTCAATGATTTGGCTGCCTCTGAGTACCGGATTTGTGCGCCGTGCGCCTCGTACGCACAATATAAGACGTCGGGCGCCTCATGCGCTCTCTTCAGATGCCCTCTTTCGTGCTGCCCGGTGCTACAAATTCCTCTTATGCGAAAGCCGCGGCTTTAAGGACCATTTAGTAGAGTAGGGGGTTCTCCACATTGAATTGAAAATCTCCGTATTTGGTTTGCGCCCGGCCTCCATGCTTCCGAGTCAATTAAGATCCGGGGTGCTTGAAGCCCCCCGGGTCACCAAGGGTGTTCTGCCAATGCCAAATTGCAAACAGGCCGCAGTGTACCATGACAATGGTCGCCGGGCGTTAAGGCGAACAAAGTACTAAGTTGGCCTATCCCGTGGTAATTGTATCTTATCTAAAAGTAGTCAGTCAGCCACACAGTGGGTTTTAACTGTGCATGAGTTTTCATCAAGCAGGAGCATCGACAGAGAACCACCCCGGGTTGGTTGCCATTATATGCAGCAAGACGGAGAGTGCAATCTATGACCTGCCCAGCGCTGATCACGAGGGCCGACAATGAACTGTCGCCGGAATTATGATGAATTGTATAGCATAGATGGGCAGTCGACGCAAAAAGCAAACGTGGCTGGTAAGAACCAGCGTAACTGAATATAAATTCTGTCATGGCGGTACCCATGTGGTTTTCTGATGGGGGCCAGCAGCGAAGCAGCGGCGCAGTAAAATAATTCATTGAGGGAGATTCTAATATATGGGGTTTTGCTCCACTTGAGTCCATGGACATAGCTTTACCTTTCGAACAAATTGGTTCCAGTCCACCTTGTTGGCAATTGAGTTATTCACTTGAAGAAGCTCCCACTTTTGCACCGGAGTGCCGGTAACAACACAAGTAGGAAGATCAGAGGCATAAAGCCCAGCGTAAACTGTACCAAGTGACAACTTGCTTCCAGGGAGCTGCTGATCAATGGATTTATCCATGCATGTTGACAACACCCAATCCCTTATTTCCTCACGGTCATCCTCCTCTACTAAATACTGCTTTGAAGGCAAATCAAAAGGAAACGGAATATTTGTCGCATCTGCAAAGTCAGCATTGTCAATGTTGTCAATACTATCTTCGTCAATTGCCTCAGTAAGATCAATGTATCGATTTAGAAGCAAAAAGGCCAAATTATCATGCCCTTGGTCGCGAGCTATTGTGCCAGCCAAATAGAATACTTTATCGATAGGAATGATGCCCGCATATCGGATCAAGGTCACAGAAACTTTTAGTGCGATGCCTTTCAGACCGTGTTGCATGCATGTGAGATATAAATTGTAGTAGTGGGTCGCCATCAGAAGCTGTTCAAATCCATCAAAAACGTGGACGCCAAGAGTATCATGTTGACTTTCCTTATTTGAACGTCCTAGGTCAAAAAGCACATTGCGCAGTTCAGACACCATTTTTTTGTGGGGCTTTGAATCCAAGTGAACGTGTGAGTGATCTTGACCAAGCACAGCTATGACCAATGCACGATACATCTGCATGTTCGAACCCGGGGAGGGGGCACCATGTTGCTTTAATGTATTAACCGCCATTATTAAATTCGTCCCATCCGAAATAATCTGGGCAGCCTGCAATCCAGCGTATTTAGCACGCACAGAAAAGTTGAAACCCTCGCTGTCTATCTTTTGCCAAAGCTTGTCCCACTCCCTGCGTTCAACCAAAATATCCATTGCAGCTGCTCTGTGCCCAAGTTCAAAAAGCCCATCTGTGTCTTCAGCAGAACGGAGGGCAGATTGATAAGCGAGGTCAACCTCAGCCTCAAACTCACTAGATCCTATGGCCAATTCCCGAGCTTTCGCCCAGCAGCGGCCTTCAATGGCACATTCTATCGCCCCGCGCAGATCGTTAGCTTCTCGTAGCAACTCAGCTGCTGTTTCATGGCGGCCTATTTCCCTTAATCTGCGAGAAACGTCGGCCATTACATCATGGCATTTATTTGCCGGCATGTGTTGCCGTGCAACTGCAACAGCACAGTACCATATTTCTTCCAAGTCGGCTGGATCATCGATGAATTCATGCCGAGCATTTAAATACGCATCTACGGCACTATCCCACTGCCCATTTTGTTCCAATTGTTGCCCAGTGCTGATGAAATCTATCTTCGAGCCACCAGTCCCACGTCGGGCTTCAGCTTGTGAGCATGCTAGTGAAACGTCGGAGAGCTTATGGGGCAGATGGCGCTCAGCAAGAGCCAGTGCTTCCATCCACATGCCCGCATCTTTATACATTGAGAGCGCCAACTCTGGTTTGGCAGCTAACAAGAATAATTCTTCCGCATGCTCATATTTGCCAGCATCGACCTTTACACGCGCTTGTGAAATGTATATATCCGAAGATGCCGATGGATCATATCTGTTTGCCACTGCCAGCGCATCAGACCATGCCTGCTGATGAATGTACATATCGACCGCTTCTCTTGGCTTTCTTGCCTGAATAAATTCCAACTCTGCTTCTTTGTAGCGTTCTTCGTCTTCAAGATAAAGTGCGTGTTTAAGATGTACATCAGATAGCTTTTCAGGACAAGCTGAACGAGCTAGTTCAAACGCGTGGTCAAAAGCTCCTGACTCTACAGCATAGTCGATTGCCGGTTCAATTAGACCCTTTTTGGTCAGAAGTTTGGCTCCAGCATCGCCGCCTAGGGAGAGCGCCCAAGCATAAGCAACTCGCTTCGAAGCACTTGGCCCACCATGCATCATAGCAACTCGCATAGCTTCCTCCCAGATATCATTTGTTCGATACATATTCACTGCAGATAGCCATTCATTAGCTTCACAGTAATGATGCTCAGCATCGCGTAGATTTCCTTCAGACTCCAGGTGCTGTGCAAGATACTGATGCGTTTCTTTTAGAAGCTCCTGTCGATGCTTTTCAACTAGCTGAACCATAGCATCATATTTGCGCTGCTTTTTGTACATGTTAATTGCAAGGTCTGGTTCATCAATTGTCAAATACAGTTTCTCCGCATCCTTAAGATTTCCTTCTGCTTCGAGATGTTGCGCTTGGGAAATATACAGTAGGCTCACTTCACGGGGCTCCATGTAAGATGAAGCTAATTTATGAGCGCAGTCCCACATATTGACCCGTGTGTACATTTCAACCGCTTTCTCTGGTGCTCCAGCAGCAACGTAGAAGCGCTCGGCCTCACGTGTATCATCTATATCTTCGTAATGGTGAGCAAGCCGGCAAAGATACGGCTGTGCTATGCTGCATTCAATACTCTCCAGCAACTGTACGGCTCTGGTCCATTGTCGACAAGTTAGAGCAGCTTCAATTGCCTTGGAGGACATGGACGCCTCTATATAATGATTTATAGCCATGTCCACCTGATTATGCTCAATCAAGTAGTCACCCCATCGCTCATGAAGCTCAACAACCCGCCCAGGAAAATATTTCCGAGCGAGCTCTACAGCTTTGAGAAATGAAGATCCTTTTAAGAAAGCATCCATCGCTCGCTGGAGCTGCTCCATAAGTTGATAGAATTCCCCAGCTTGTTCATACAGCCCACCTGATGTAAACGATGCTGCTACTTGTTCTACTATTGATGGATTGTTAATGTTGTGGTGTTTTATCAAACGCACAGCATGGCTCGGCATACCGCCCCGAAGATACAACTCGATTGCTGGCAAGAATTCGCCTTTTGCCTCCTTCAAATGTGCAGCTTTCGACACTTGATTTGAATCTAGCAAATACTGAAAATGATCATGTTGCATTTTTATGGCATCGGGATGCTTTCTTTCTTTTGCAATCGCGACAGCACGATCTAAATTATGTAACTGGTGGTGCATGCGAATGGCCCCAGTCACGTTGTTTTGCAAAAGAAGTATGTTTTCAGCTGCTCTTCCATCTTTTTGGAGTAGCGAATGCAGCGATCGGACAAGGAAATAATCTAATCCCATGGCGTTTTTGCGAACTAGTTTATTGAGTCGATGTAAATACCGTGCTCTCCCAACGTTTCCTAGTGCCGCAGCGCAGCGCTGGGTGACGAGTATGTTGTTTCCCGAGAATGCTATCTCTTCGAGCTTCTTCCACATACCCTCTGCCTCAGGGGAACGCTCTAGAATCTCTAGGATGTCAGCCGCACGATCATAAGCATGATCGTCAATTGCCGTCCCAAATTCAATTAGTGCCTCATCAAGCAGGTAGGAGGCTGTTGTGAGCTGCTCATCAACAATAACTTCAGTACGACCGTTCGCTCGCTCTATGTCCTCCACACGGCCTTTAATTTGATGGACAGTCACCTGATCTGGAGTATGGATATTATACCAGATGCACAAACTACTACGATTCTGTGCAACCACGACATCAGAGTGCGGGACCCATTGTACGTATGTACAGTAGGTCAGCAATGTTGTACGTGCTTGTGCCCCGACGTCATAGAGGTGCAGCTGTCGACGCCTATCCCGAAATAAAAGCAAGGTAGCGCGCCCGTTCAATTCAAGCCAATCAATTTTAGAATCTTGAGAGACGGTCGTTGAACTCCCAGTGACGAGGTCCTTTATGTTAATCGTTTGAGCGTCCAGCAGATAAGCCATTTTTTTGCTATTTGCCAAGTCATCGTCAGTTTGTGTTGGTGGAGGTTCGTTCATTCTGACTGATAGTAGATGTCCCGAAATGTAATCTGTTCTGACAGTGCCACATGCCTCATTGCAACCGTACTCAACGAGTGTTAACTCACCAGCATGATAGACAATGCAGCATGCAGGGTTATCAAATACAAATTTTTCGTTCCCGCCATTTTCCCAGGATATTTCAGACAATTTGTAAGTCGTCAGGTCACCGAGCAGTAGGGTTTCTGTTGTTGACAGGCTATCCCTGGTATTGGCAACAACGTAGCGATCCTGGTATATATTTATTTTTGTAACTTCACATCCATATACTGATTTAAGTACAATGCGCCTGTCTGTCTCGAGCTGTTTTACAATGACTTGTGACAGAGAAGAATAGGTAAATTCGAATTTACCCTTGTACTGATATCGCCGTATGCATGCATCATAAAGGTCGAGAGAACCAAAGAGAGAACCAACTGCAAGCCGCCCGCCGTCGTGCTTCCATGCTAATGAAGTTATTGCATACAAATTGTGTATGTGCTTAGGCCCAATCTCTTCCCAAGAGTCTTGACGCTGATTGTATGTATACGAGTAAAACGAATTCCAGCTACCAAGCACAACGGTTTCGCCTGTGGGATTGAAGCACGCAACTGTAAATTCACCTCTTGCTTTTGCTTCTGGTTGTGTCGCGGATATTCTCAAATCTGCTCTCTCTGAGGGAACTGTATAATCAAATCGCTTTTCAACTTCCCCTTTCTCATCATAGAAGACAACAGTACTGTCATTACCAGCGACAACTATGGAGTGACCCCAGGCCAATGCATACGGTACACACCTACAATCTAGAGCTCAAGAATATAAGAGGCTAGACACAGGCTATCTGCGTGTGAGCAGCAATTTTTGTGCTAGTGGTACCACCATTTGCCTACTTGCGGTTGAGATGGCTAAATTATAGCTATCGACGTGAAACACGAACCTGATGGAATAAAAATTTGTGGATTGAACCATCCATGTGTGATGAACAAATGCCATGGCCACTTGTGGAGCTTGCGACCGCACAGACATAGAAACCAGTGGCATACAAGCTCGCAGGCTTATTTGATCTAAGCTGACCAATCTTTACTTTACCCTCTGCAAGTCCGTACCTGTAACCAGGTGGTACGGAGCCCACTATTCTTTGACACGCTGGGCACATGCACAAGCTCATTTTGTCTACTCGAAGGCCATGTCAATGCAGTGATGGGGGAGGTCTGTAAGAACTTGTTGCAAATGGTCTTTTTGTCGCCCCATTCAAGCCCAAGCTTGTATACGAAAACAATATTGTCGCTTTGGGCGATGGCCAACTTAGTAGAATCTGGGGAAAAGCTCATGGCCCTCACAACATACGTCTTTGGCCCTCTGTCGGCCGGTTTAGTCGAAAATTTATCCGCTGGCCGCCCTTGGTCGTCAAATAGTCGAACGACACGATCCGCCCCGCAGACTGCGAGCTTACGATTGTTGGGAGAGTAACACACCGCGGTGACTTTGCCATCATGAGGATTTGCTGAATTAGTGCTGCCACTGGCAGGCAGCAACGAGCATAAATGGCGGAGCTGCATGGAGCCCGGGCAGTTGAAAACAAAAACTTCGAATACAGCTGACCACAGATATCAGCATGGAGGGGGGCATTTAGCTAGTACATTAAGGGCCCGGGGCGTCGTTAAGCAAGGAGCAATTGATGCGGGTGCGCCGGTGTGAAGCCTCCGACGGGGTCGGGCGCATCAACTTGGACTCGGAGGCCCCGCTGTCACAGTGACTCGGAGCCACTGGCAGCACAATCTATCTAGATTACGGCCGGTGGAAGTTTCACAAGCACGTCATTCCGGGCCCCCACTGCAGTGTCTCCGCCAGCCGTGTTGGACCTCTAACTCAAGACCATAGTAACCGTTGGAACGTGCAGTAAACGTTTCTGAAATGGGGCCGTCATAGCCATCCGTATGCCCGACTGTACGCACAAAAGCCAGGAAAATTAACGCGCCACCTACGGTAGAGGCTATTACGGCCTTACGGCACGATGTTGGCGTCATGTTTTTGACGCAGCAGCACATTTGTTCGCGCTGCTGGCTGTTCGCCAGCTGTTATTACGTCGTCGGTCGTCGACTGCCTCCCAACCAACTCCTGTGGCTTGGGGCTGCGCGGAAGTCACAAAACGTTTTACCGCCAATAGGGAATTTGGTGGGTTACTTGTGAAAAACCCGCACGCCGCCGGCGCTAGACTAAGGTACCGAACCGCTACCCCCGAGGCTCGTAGGCGCTTAAAGGCAGCGCCAGGCAGCCCGTAGGGAGGCATATGCGTTGCGCGTAAGTGGTGCGGGCGCCTTATGTCGCCCTCGTGGGGCGCGCAGCGCAGTTACGCGCTACGCAGAGGCAGCACGAGCGCGGACTCTGCCAGTGGCGGCCACCGCTCGTCGATATGGCACTTAAGATCGTCGCACTCCGTGACACTTCGATAGACCGCGAGTGTACCCACTTCGCAAGTGGGCTATCGGTCTAGCTCGGCGACCTGGCCGAGACAGCGGACTGTCAAGTGTTTTACGCCAGCTCCGAGTCACCAGCCCGAGCCTGTGCATCTGTTGTCCATGAAACTTTCGTAGCGGGGCCATCTGCGACCTCCCATCGTCGGGCTGCCCGAGCCGGCTGGTTTACCGGTTAGTTACGGAGCAGAAGCTAGTTCCATAAGAGTCGGATGAACCCGGGGGCCCTGGCCGCTGGTCTTCCGAGTCCAAGTCCGGTCCTCGGGGCGGCCGCGGCCACTTTCTGGAGTCCCGGGCCCGAGGCGGCGACCAAAAACAGTCTGTTGTGAGCGCAGCATCACCGAGTTTCTACAAAACGTACTCCCGATTGCATCTGGGGAGTCCACGTTCCGCCGGACGTCCGCTACGCCATAAGCTATTATTACTTTAGTCGAGGGATATTGACGAGTGCTCGACGCCGCCGAAATGAAGAGAGCTATAAGAGACGACACGACATCTTCCAAATCTTACAAGGACAAAGGTGATTTTGACAACGATCATCCCGAGCAGTCCGCAGATGGCGCTCTCGGCGATGGAACCCTTGGAGGAACGTCGCGCGTTGCAGCTAAAACACGCACGGGACTGGTGACAGCAAGCCAATCGGCGTGTAAAAACATTGTATGATTTAGCATAATAACTTAGGCAAAGCCAACGAAGCGCTCAAGGCTGGGGATATCTCGTTATATTGATGATATGGCCGAGGAGGAAGACGAAGAAGACAATAATGAGAAATTGGCAGCTGCGCGACTGCGAGTCGATGAGGAAGATAGAGATATGAGGTCAGAAATTCAGCGACAGGATCGTCGTAGAAACCAAGAGAATTTTTTTGAGGGAGGCGATGCAGATGTAGCCGGTGTCGTCAAGTCACTGCACGACCGTTATCAGCGGACCACTCAGCTTGTCCACGACCTAGACGACATTGATGAAGGCATTCCCTATGCCGACAAGGCCCACGCTGCTCTTGCAGCATCGAGACATGCGGCGACGCGCCAAGCGAACGCACCATCGTTAACAGATGCCCGCCTTTGGGCGATTCCTTGCAAGCTAGGCTGCGAACGCGAGGCTGTCTTGTCTCTAATGAATAAATGCACTGCCATGACATGCGAAGGCACCCAAATGCGTAAGTTCACAGGGAGAAAGAATAGCGCATGACCATTCTTCCTCACAGGTATCTGTAGTGCCATGACGACAAGCCTTCGTGGATTTATTTATGTAGAGTCACGATCAGAGCCAGATGTGCGCAAGGCAGCTAAGGGCCTGCGATTGTTGCGCAGCTGGTCAATGAAGATGGTGCCAATGGTAGACATGGTGGCTGTCTTGTCCACGAGTTTGGATGCGTCGTATGGATATGCGACAAAGCGTAACGGCCAAAGAATCGGAGACTGGGCACGTGTGTCCCGTGACACATACCGCGGAGATCTTTGCCGCATCGTCGCTTTAGGCAATGGCGGCTCATCTGCAGTGATTATGCTTGTTCCACGCTTAGATGTTTCATCAGATCATACAGCAGAGGCCGGCGTCTTTGGTCGAAAGGATGCCTTCCGTAAAATGAGACCGCCTATGCGGCTCTTCAATACATCAGAAATGATTGCTGCTGGAGGCAATGTAACCCAACGAAGATTCAGGCTAAATGCGGGTGCTGGTTCAGCAAGTCGTAACTGGGCATTGGCTGATGAAACATTCGATGTATTTGAAAATGGTTCCTATCTCAAGGGCTACTTGTACAAAGAGGTAAATGTTACTACGATGCTCAAGCGAGGTGGCGCCGATCCAACACTCGATGAACTTCAGCGTTTTGTTATCGACACTCAGGATGTGGGTCAGAGAGATAATGAACTATCGTCAGTCGTAAAATACACTGCAAGTGATGAACAGAAACGTTCTCTAAAGACACAAATTGAACTTCTTGCTCGCGGTGGCGGAACTCAGGATCCAAAACAAAGAAGTCCCATATTCGAAAAGGATGATAAAGTTAAAATATAATCAGTGTCTCAAGTTTGCTTTCTTTTTGCATTTTTTATAAAACGACACAACTAGGTCGAGGCGATTGATGGCGAGATGCGAGGTGTTGCCCTAGTAGTCGAAAGGATGACACCTAGTGGCATAGTCTATTGTAGGGCATTTGATGAGCCACAACTTCGAGGTGTTCTCATACCTATGGAAACGCACCGGCTACTTAAGTCTATTCAAGTTGGAAGTCATATCAAAGTCCAAGATGGCAAATATGCCGGCCAAACTGGTGTCATTCTTGAGCGTGGGGTGCTTGATGGTGATCACGTTGCTGTAATATTGACAGATTGTGGTGGGCGAGAAATCACCGTTAGATTTTCCCACGTACAAGAGTCAAGTGAGATCTCGAGAGGGCTTGATGCGCTTGAGGGGTATGAACTTCATGACATCGTGCTTTTGCCTCTAGGTGCTGTTGCTGTTGTCACCTATGTTGCTTCTGAGGACCTTGAAGTACTGACATCACGCGGCGATCTTCGAACTGTACGTCCTGCAGAAATCACTCGCAAGCTGAATCAGGAGAGTGCGAGGAATGTCTCTCTTGATTCAAAGGATGAGCACGTGAGAGAGACGGACCTTGTCATTCTAGATGATGGTCAAAATGCTGGAGCTCTAGCTACTGTTGTCCGCGCCCATCGTGCCTCCCTATGGTTGTTGAATGTTATATCTGGTGCTACAACTATTCCATGCGGGGGCTTGTTTGTCAAGAAATCTCGCCAAGTCCACGTAGCTGGTGATCGCGCCACTGGAAATACCCTTGCAGACACCTATATGGGGCTCGGCAAACAACGTGTTGTCAATGAGGACCAATTCAATAACAAAATTGCAAATAATCGCGGAAGGAGCACTAGGCGCGACCCTTTTGTTGGTCGTACAGTTCGCATTTGTAAAGGGAATTACAAGGGCCTTGCTGGGATTGTTACAAATGCAACCACTACCCACGTTACTGTGGAGCTTCACACGCGCAATCGCTCTGTGACCCAGCCCCGTGAGTGCATCAAGATTGTTGCTGGCACAGCTGGTGGGGAACCAGAGCTTGCTGTCCAGCGTCGAATTGCCGAACAGGAGGCGTACAGCACAGATCTTGTATCGACTCCTTTCCTTACACAAGCCACACCATTACTCGGCGGGGCCACGCCTCAGTACGGTGCCGTGACACCACACCACACAACACCCTCTCGGAGCACTACAACTCCGACCTGGGGTACCCCAGCATATAGCTCTCAGACACCTCGCGGTGGTCCTCAAACCCCACGTTCTACACCAGGCCATGGAAAAGCCACAACGCCCTCATATAGTGGCATCGAGGATGTCTGGCGGCCCCGCGAACTTTCCACTTCAAAAAGCAGTGGAAAGTCTCCCCTACACAGTACCATGTCACCGAGTAGCTTCAACTACCTTGCATTTAGTGGCCACAGCAAGGCCAAGTCACCCATGTTTGATGGTAGTCGAGCTTGCACACCCACCTATCAACCACCTTCTGTTATGCCGCCAACCTCAAAAAGTGGGGCCTGGTGTGTCAACGGTGCTGAAGCCAGACTCGAGGATGGTAATATCTGCAAAATCATCAAAATTAATGTTCACAAAAATATGGCGACCGTCGCTCTAAAAACGACTCAAGCTCTGACGCGATCTCTTCCGACGTCTTTACTTGTACGTGTCAAACCCAAGGCCGGCGATAAAGTTCGCGTTGTTGATGGGAGTGCCGTGTACGATGCTGAGCTATTATCGATTGAAGACTCGGATGGCATCATTAAAGTTGACAATGGAGAATATAAGATAATTGACTTCTCGGCAATAGCCAAAGTAGCGGACTTCTGACGAAATGAAGTGATTTTGGGAACTATTCAAATGAATGAATAAATAAATGAACACTTCGAACCTAAACTACTTAGGCCCGCCCGGAACCCTTGGTAAGGCCTTGACCGTCGCGCCTTTTGCTGAAGCAAATCGGACTGGGACTTCTGGTGCTGCCCCTGATAGTCGCAGGTCCAGGTCTTGTGCCCGTATTCACAAGATCGTGGGGGGGGGGGGGGGAGTGGGGGGGGTTAGGGGGCGGCGACCCGGAAAGAGGGAATTTTTGTGGAGGGGGGCCGGCCGGC